>ERZ1106932.35-NODE-35-length-59654-cov-7.478095_pt1 | contig 59654 bp, 44 predicted proteins | sample MGYA00403665_ERZ1106932 | MGnify/ENA primary metagenome ERZ1106932 (study PRJEB35170, sample SAMEA104062448) | human gut metagenome | biome: human gut; feature: human-associated habitat; material: faeces | place: Denmark | collected 2012-08-24 ... | reverse complement strand
ATCTATCTTCCTTTCCAGCTCCTCTATCCCTTCTCGCTCTTTCCTGATGTAGCTTCGCAAAGTTTTATCGCTCATATTATCTCCAGATCGTCCTTGGTAAAAGACGGCTGTTTCGCGTGCGGCTCCGTTTGATACCAGAAAGCGGTCGCCGAAACGTCCGACTGCTGCGGCAGGTAGCGGCCGTCGCTGCGCCAGCCGAGGTCCTGTATCGTAACCTTGAGATCGCTTTCAAAGCGTACGGGATCCTGCACGTGCCAGCGATACATGCCGAAACGCGTATTCGCAACGTAAAGCCCGTCGGGTCTGATGACCTGATGCATGCCGAGATACGGGGTGGAATACGTGCCGTACCGTCCCGCGGGCTGCTCCCAGTTCCACGCGCCGCCGAAATAATCTTCCGTTCCCGTGCCGCATATCGTGGGGAATTCCCTGTCGCCGTCGATAAAGAATTTGACCTCCCCTTCTCCCCACCAGCGGTTGTTATTCACCTGCCAGGCGAGATACGTGCCCACGTACTGGCCTTTTCCGCGGATATTGTCCGCAATGACGATATCGTGCATATACGGATTGGGATTGATCCTGCGGAAAGAGGCGTGAAAATACGCGTAATCTTCGGGAACTTCCGTTTCCACGTAATCTATCTGAAAATACAAAGGGACGTCCTCGCGGGAAAGATTTTCCATTTCCATTCTGAACCCTTTTCTGAAAGGCATTTCAAAATAGGAATTGAACCCGCCCGCGGGATTGACCGCGATCGGCAGCGAGCCTACGTTGACGCGTTCGCCCCAGCCGTTGCAGAAAAAGTCGCCCACGGGCACTTCCACGGACGGCGAGATTTCGCCGTCCCAGTATATGCGCCAGACCATTTCGCGCCATTTGCTGTTGTGGCAGGTAAGCCAGATATGCTCAATCGCGCCCTGTCCGCGATAATCCGCCATGACGAAAGTTTCGCCGGCTTTCACGACGCACGACGGCGATATTTTCCAGCCTCTGCCGAGGTCGCGGGCGCATTCCCTGCCCGTACCCTCCGCGGCGGCGCCGCCCTTTCCCTTTTCTCCGGTAACGTTTTCCATGCTGATCGCGCGGCTCTTCGCCTTTGAGAGCCGCGCCAGATCGGAAAGCGAGGTCCCTAGTCCGTTAAATTCCATGATGTCTCCTCATTCAGTTTGTTTTTTCCGTTATATCGACGTAAAGCGCGTCGATCTTCGCCAGCGAGTAATATCCCGCATGATCGCCCGAAAGTTCAATTTTCGTAACGGCGAGTTTCACTTTTTGCCCGACCGCGGCGGTCGCGAGCCGTCCCTCCACGACCAGCGATACCCTGTCTTTACCTACCGTGCCGGGCAAATCCCCGATCGTAGCGGAATAATCGGTACTGCCGTCGAACACCTTATCGGGCAGTACGACGTCTTTCAGTTCTATCGCGGCGGGCGCGATGACGAACTGCGCCTCCGCGTCCTCGATTTTTTTGTTTTTCACTACTGCCACGACCTTATATTCGCCTGGATATACCATTTCGCTTACGCGCTGTCCGTCGCGGTAAAAGGTAAGCTCCACGTCCGAAAGGTCGCTCGGAACAATCGTCGTTTCCGGATAATGCGCCTCCCCGTCGTAAACGGCGCTGAGCGAAGAAAGTTCTATGCGCGGTTTCTCGGCGGCGGTGTCGCCACCGCCGCCGCAAGCCGCCGCGCCGGCCGCAAAAGCGACGCAAAGAACCAGCGCGGCAAATTTTATTGCGTTTTTCATATCAGTTCTGCGAAATGCTCACCTGCGTGCCCGCGGGAAATACGGTAAGCGCGCTTATTTCCCCGATCGTGAGATTGATGTTCTTCGGCAGCACGACGGGGTCCATCGTGCGCGGCTGATCGAGATTGAACGCGCTGCTTTCGTCGGGCATTCCCGCGGCGAAAGGATGGTGTTCGAAGTTCAGCGTCTTTTCGCGCTGCAACTCGAACGTGACGGCCGTTGCGTTATGGTTTTTGAAGGCCGCAAAACCGATGGAAACCACCCTCGCGGGGAAATGCAGCCGCGTGATCGGCGCCCAGGAGAACGCCCAATCCGCGATGGTGAGGTCGGCCTCCCCCTCGCCCGTTTCGATATTCATTTCCGTCAAAGCCATGCAGTTCTGGAAAGCCGCCAAGCCGACCGAAGCGACGGACTTCGGTATGGAAACGCGCGTAAGCGCGCTGCCGAAAAACGCATAATCCCCTATTTCCGTTATACCCTCTTCTATGACGACGGTCTTTAACGCGAGACATTCCTGGAAAGAACCTTTGAACGAGCCTAATTCTGCGGGCAGCGTTACGTTTTCGAGCAGGTCGCAGCCCGCAAACGTGAACGGACCGCCGGCGGCCTCGTTCTGCCCCCATTCTACGGGCGAAGTGCGATCTTCAAAGGTCAGCGAAGTCAGGAATTTACAGTTCTGCATGCAGGCAAAACCGATAAACGCACATCTTGCGGGAATTTCCACGGCGTTGAACCGTGCCCCGGCGAGCGCCTGTTTTTCGAGGCGCAGCGTTTCCGTCCCGCCTTTTTCAAACCGTATTTCCGTAAAGCCGCCGCTGTTGGAACGGTTCAGGAAGGCTTCCTGCCCTACGATTTTAACTTCCTTCGGAATTTCCACATACCCGCTTCCGCCGTCGGAATCGGCAAAACAATACCGCGGGATTTCCGTCATTCTGGAGGGAATTTCAACGTCGGTAGCGCTCGTTCTTTCAAACGCGCTCACCCCCACCGTCAGCGTCTCGCCGCCTTCTTCAAAAACGATGGTTTTCAGTTCGGAACAGGAATAGAACGCGCTGTCCCCGATCTGCGTTACAGATGCGGGTATCGTTATCTTTTCCAGCACATAGTTGTTGGCGAAAGCCTGCTCGCCTATTTTTTCGAGTCCCGAAGGCAGTACGACCGTTTTGAAACCGTCGTGTTCGTAGCTGGTGTTTTTAAAGAGTTCCGCCGCTATGCTCTTCACGGCAATGCCGCCCACGCTCGCGGGAACGACCAGATTTTCCCGATCGCCCGCGTATGCGGTGAGTTCGCCGTCGGCGGAAACGGTAAACACGCTTTCGTCTTCGAGGATCATGCCCGTCAGGCCGCCGTCCGCCGCCAAGACGTAATTGGCAGCGTCCTCGCCGCCGAGAGAGGCTTCCACCGCAAGCGCGCACTCGCCCACTTTAAGCTCCGTAAACCGTATGGAAGCGATATTTACGCTGACATTTTCTCCGTCCACAACGCCCGAAAGCTCGGCCTTGCCGCTGTATTTTACTTCGTAATTTTCCACGCCCGCGCTCTCCACGTCGCCGAATTTCGCAGGCTCTACGGTAATCCCGCCGATGGTCAGCACCTTCGCCACGACGTCCGCCGTGAGCGTTTCAGCCGTATTCAGCGAATAATTATCCTTATCCGCCCCCGTGAGCGCCGCAGACACCTCCGAAAGCGCCTTTCCCGCACCGATATCGGGGGAGGCGAATCTGCCCGAAATCTCCGCGGTCAGCTGATCGCCGATAACGGTGCCGTCAGGACTTGCGATTTCCGCGCGGTATTCGTCGGTACCGTCGTATACCTTTTCGAATCCCGCGAGCGACGAAAGGGAAACGGGTTTTTTCGTTATGGTGAAATCAAAGCTTTTCACCGCCTCTCCCGCGGTAACTTTCACCGAATATTTCCCCGCGTCCACCGCTTCGGCAACCTTCGTTTCGCCCGCATAGATTTCTACGGTCTTTTCCTCGGTCCCCTTCACGGTGATTTCCGGCAGCTGCGCTTCGCCGTTGTATACGACCTCCGTTTTCGCCGCCGAGATGCTCACCTTGTCCTTGTTGCAGGCCGTCAGCGCGGAAAACGCAAAGACGGCTGTCAAAGCAAACGCAAGACATTTCAAAACTGCTCTTTTCATTATTCTTCCTCCTTTATTTCAATTCGACGAGGTAGGACGTTATCGCGTTCCTGCCCGCTTCAATATTGATCTCCGTTCCCGAAAAGGCATAGATGTTCTGCCGTTCCGTCGCGCCGCTCACGCGTAAAATTTCCCTGCCTGCAAACCCGATGGCGCTCAGATCGAGTTTCAACGAAAAACGCGCGTCCGCATCGCTCAGATTGTAGGCGGTAACCACAAATCTGCCGTCGCCCGCCTTGATGGAAATTTTGATGTTTTCGGGGGCGGTTACGCCCTTATCCGCATAGAACCTGCCTTCGGCGTATACGTCCGGCAGACGTTCGTAAAGTTCGATATATTTGCGCGAATACGGATTTTTAGAGCCGCCCTGCATGAGCAGCGGATCGCCCAGATAACAGGCGATGGCGTGCTCGTTCGGCGTAGTGATCGCGTCGTCCCTGTTCCATAGCCCCAAAATTCTCGAAGGTATGGTATAGCGCGTGATCTCGGGCGCACAATTTTCCGTAAAAGTCAAAGCCCGCGACCACATATTTCCCGGAATATCCACATACTTGAGATAGGCGTCGTTCAGACCTTCGCAGACGAAGTAAAAATCGTCGGAATATTTTTCAAACGCCTTTCGCACGGAGGTCATCAGCTTTTCCATGCCCTGTCCGTATGCGGTCGCGGGATTTTCGTGCCCGTGCGTCTTGTCGTAACAGAACTCCGCGGGCATTTCCATGAGCTGATCCAGCCATAAGCCGTCCGCTCCGTTCTTCGCCAGACGTTCGGCCGCGGCGGTAAACGCCTCGACGTATTCGTCCGAATAAGGACACGCGCCGATAAATTTTCCCCAGGTGTAATAATTCTCGATATTATAGTTATCCCCCGTGAACGAACGCTTTTTCACCGCCGCGCGGTCGCCCGCGCCGCCCGCCGAACGGTACCATTCGCTTTCGCTCAAAATGGCCCACGCGTTGAGGTACGGCAGGAGTTTATCGCCGTTTTTATGGAGTTTTTCCACTCCCGATCTGAAATCTGCCTCCGTGCCCATCGACGGGTGAAAATCGTAATCGGGATACATGGTGTCGAAGCCGTTCGCATGCCAGCCGATAGAAATCATATCGTCGATATGCATCTCGTCCACCCACTCTGCCTGCGAGGCGAGATCGGCGGTGAAATTTTTGCCCGTGCTGCCTCTCAGATCGTAGCAAAGCTTTGGCTGCAGGTTCGCCTGGCAGGCGGTATCCGAAAAGACGGCGTTGCAGTCTATCGCCTTCTGCGTATAATGTTTGCTACGGATATCCTGCGTGAGCTTATACGCTCTGTAAGAGTCCGAACCGTCGTACCAGCCGCCTTCCGCCACCCCGATCACGACGGGGTACGTCGATTTCTGCGTACCGCCCGCGACGTAGGGATAAGCCGTCATGCTCAAGCTGCACGAGCCCGTTTTTCCCGCGTCGTATTCCCATTCGCCGTCGAACACGCCGAAATTGAACCGCTTGATTTCGTTCGTTTCGTCTTTGGCGTATAGATAGAGGCTCTCGCTGCCGTTGTATACCTGCGTCAGCGCCATAGAGAGCGGCGCAGGGTATGAATACGTGATATTTTTCACGTTCACGTCCCGCCAGGCGGAATCGGCACGGCCAACCGAAAGAGCGCCGCTTTTCGCCGCGCTCACCGCCGATGGCACGAGATACCCCTCGTGCAGCGGCCAGAAAAGCGTGAAATCTTCGCTGAGGCCGCCCGCCTGCCCCGCGACCAGCGCCACGACCGTGCTCGACGGCACGTCGTTCTTTACGGTAAATCCGATCTCCGCCTCTGAGGTCCGGTCTCTGACGGCGATCGTCTGCGTAACGGCGATCGTTTCCGTTTTGCCCGCGGGCGAAAAGGTAAAGACGTTCGTCAATTTCATGCCGTCTTGCGTTTTTTCGGCCGCAGGCCCTGCGTAAACCGCCTCCGAAGAGGATAATTTGGTCAATTCGGAAAAGTTTTCCCGCGTATCGAAAGGATCCGACGTGGAAAAATCGACGTACAGCGTGAAATTCCCCGCGCCTTCCGCCGAGGTCAATTCCTTTTCCCCGCCGAATACCCGCATGTTGCCGCTTTGATCGAAAGCTATCGTCAGGGCGTTTGCGGTAAGCCCCGTAAGTCCGTCCTTTTCGTAAACCGAAACCTTTTCTCCCATCGTTTCCTCTCCGCCGCCGGGCACGTTCTTTTCTCCGCAGGCAAACAGCCCCGCGGACATACACAGCGACAGCGCGACGGCCGCCGCCCTTACAAACTTTTTCATTTTCACTCCTTGATGGAGCCGATAACCGCTCCCTTTACGAAATATTTCTGTAAAAACGGATATACGACGATAACGGGCGTAACGAGTATGACGACAAACGCCATCTGCAGCGACTGCGACATGATATCCGCGCCGCCGCTCGGTCCGCCCGGCCCCGTCGGATCGCTCGCCGCGCTGGAAATAATCTCCTGCAGGAGCGTTGCGGCGGGTTTCAGCGCCTCGTCGCTGACGTAAAACGCGCCTGCGAACCAGTCGTTCCAATGGAATACGATGGAAAACAGCGAAATGGTCGCCACGGCGGGCATGGACAGCGGAAAATAAATTCTGAAAAGTATTAAAAATTCCCCCGCGCCGTCCAGCCTTGCGGATTCCGCCAGCGAATCGGGAACGGCTTCGAACGTGGCCCTTATTACAATCATGTTGTAAAAGCTGTACAGCGCGGGCAGAACGTAAATCCAGAACTTGTTCACGAGGTTCAGATCGCGCATCAGCAGAAAGAACGGTATGATGCCCCCCGAAAACAATGTGGAAAAGAAAATATATTTCAGAAAGAACCTTCTGCCGACAAGGGTTTTATCGAGCACGCCGTACGCGAGCATGACCGTGAGGACCACCGCCAGAAAAGTCGTTACGACCACCCTGAGCACGGAAACGACGAGCGAATTGAAAATCCGCGCGTCCTGAAAGGCGACGGCGATATTTTCAAAAGTAAACTTGCGCGGATACAGCCATATGCCGCCGCGCAGCGTATCCGCGCTGTCGTTGAAGGCGATGGCGAAAATGTATACGAACGGATACAGCATGACTACGGACAGCAGTATAAGCAGTACGCCGTTGATCGCCTGAAACGGAGAAAACCCTTTCAGTCTGCTTTTCTTTTTTACCATAGCGATACCCCCGTGGTCTTGTCGCTGACAAAGTTGCCTACAAGCACGAATACGAGCGCGATAATGCTTTGAAACAGCTGCGCGGCGGTCGCGATCTCGTAACGTCCCTTGTTGATGCCGTTTTCAATGATGTAGATGTCGAGCACGTTGGAATAATCGTAATTTCCCGGCGTCATGAAAACGTAGATCTGATCGTACCCCGCGCTCATGATGCCGCCGAGCGCCAGAATGAAAAGCAGGCCTATCGTGGTCTTGATGGAAGGCAGCGTGATGCTCCACATCATGCGGAACCTGCCCGCGCCGTCCAGCGCCGCGGCTTCGTACAGGCTGGGACTGACGCCCGTGATGGCGGCGAGATATACGATAGAGCCCCATCCGACGCCCTTCCAAATATTCGTAAGCAGGATAAGCGGATAGAACGCGTTTTTCGCGCCGAATATATACTGCGGATTTTCCGCGCCCGTCAGCAGCTGGATAACTTTATTCAAAGGTCCCTGTCCGCTGTACGGCGTGAGCAGTTGATTCATCATAGCCGCCACGATTACCCAGGATACGAAATACGGCAGATAGGAAATGGTCTGCACCGTCTTTTTAAAGTGCTTGTTCCGCACTTCGTTGAGCATGAGCGCGAGAATGATCGGAGCGGGAAAGCCCGTAACCAGCTTGAGAACGCTCACCGCCACGGTGTTTTTTACGATACCCCAAAAGGCGTTGCTCGTGAGAAAAAGTTCGTACCACTTATACCATGGCTGCGCGAACTCGCTGCCCCATATGCCGCCCTTGAAGGAAAATTCCTTGAAACTGACGATAATGCCGAGTATGGGCACGTAGCAGAAAACGGTGAACCATATAACCGCGGGTATGATGAACAGGTAAAGCACGCGCTTTTGCCAGATCCGCCTTATCAGCGGACGCGCGGTTTTCCCGTTCTTTTTTTGCAATTCAGTCTTTTCCATATCTTTCAGAACAGTACGTTTGTACCTTCCACACGGGCTTCCGCCGCGCGGTTTTTAACGAATTCCAGATAATCGTTCATCAAGCCGTTTTTGGAGATCGCGCGCCTGTACGCCAGCACCTTATTGTCTATATCGGCGGCAGAATTCGCAAAATAACAGGATTCTATCATCGTTTTATAATCGTTGGTGATGAGCACTTCGAGCAGTTCGTCGCGGCGCGAAAATTCGTCGTCCCAGAAAGTTGCGGCCACGCCGTCCACTCTGACGAGCGGATACATCTCGCGCACGATTTCGCGGTATTCCACGGCGGGATCGCCCTCCACGTCGTTTGCCCGTTCGTAAACGTTGTTTTCCAGCCGCGCGACGCCGTAGGTATAGATGCTGCTTATCCCCCTGTCCGTTGCGTAGCGGCCGTCTGCCTTCAGATTATTTTTATATTCCTCCGTCGTGCGTATCACGCCGTTTTCGTCGTATTCCCAATCTTCGCCCTCTATGCCGAGATATACGAGTTTTCTGCCCTCCTCGCTGTTGATATAATCGAGATATTTGATTATCTTATCGATTTTTTTCGTGGAGGCGGGAACGACGAATACCGCCGTGGCGCTCAGCCCCATGGTCGTATACGTTTCGGGCATGTAGGGATTGCCGTTGGCGTCGTAGATCGGGCCCATGGGTACGTAGCGCATTTCGGGGTGGTCTTCGTAAAGGGTATATTCCAGCGCGTTCTGTATGTGCGAATAGTGCGCGCCCGTTAGCGCTACCGAGCCGTTGACGTGCTTTTCCTTCGCCACGCTGTCCGTCTGCGTGAAAGCCTCGCTGTCAAACAAGCCCTCTTTGATCATCTTCTGCATGAATTTGGCCTCTTCCACCATCTTGTCGTCCATTCCCAGCCAGGTAAGCGAACCGTCCTCGTTTTCCAGTATGCTCGTCATCTGGCGATACTTGAAACTGTTTAAAAACACCTCGTACGACCAGCCCTGCTGCCAGCAGCCCGCGGGGATCACTGGGTTGCCGTTCACGTCCTTATAGCCGCCCTCGCTTATGCGCTTTGCAATGTCGTAAAGCTGCTGCGAGGTGTGCACGCTGTACGGATCTACGCCGAGATCTTCTAAAATATCCTTTCTGCCGTAAACGGTATACCCCCAATTCGTTTCGTTTTCGTTATCCTTCGCCGTATGCATCGGCAGGATATAGCGTTTTCCGTTGAAATCGGGATCGTCTATGCCGTTTTTCACGAAATTCTGCGAAAGCCCCGTGGTGTAGTTGGGTTCGAGGTTTTGCATGCCCTCCGTATAGTCCCCGATAGGCAAAAAGAAATCCGCCGCGATCGCGTCCTTTACGATTTTATCCGCTCCGTCGTCCGTGCCGCCGTAGCGGAACATGATGAGATCGCTCGTCGTCCCCATGGACACGATCGAAGTCAGCTTGTTCGTTACCGAACCTTCGTGAAAATTCGCTTTGATCGTAACTCCCGTTTCCTCGCGGATTTTTTCGGCCACGGGATTGTTTTCCTGATCGGCGGGTTTCATGCCCGACAAGCCCGGAAACACGACGTCGATCACCAACGTATCTTCGCCGATCTTGGAATGAAAACACCCCGCAACGGTGAGCGCCAGCGCAAGGCTCATAATCAGCGCCAAAACGACGCTTAAAAACTTTTTACAGATACGCATCATCATTTCTCCTTTTCTACTTTAATGCAAGTATAACAGTTTTCAAATGCCCGTTCAATAGCAACGTTAAGGCAGTTTTTAGCAATTTTAAAGATTTATCTTGACACAACCGAAAAACAGGCTTATAATTTTAACAAATCCGACACGGAGGCGCTATGTTAGACGATAGAGCATTATGGCAGTATTCCATTTACGTGCGGCGGGCGATGACGGACACCATGCCGCTCAACTGGATTCTGCCGCTGCGGCAGATATTCGACCATGAAATATTATTTATCGAGCAGGGGAAGATAGAGCTGTTCACGGAGGGCGCAAAGTATGTGGCGGAGGAAAACGATCTGGTGCTGCTGCCGCCCTATATTCCCCATACTTTCCGCGCCGTCGGCGAAAAGCCGCTCGTACAGCCCCATCTGCATCTTGACTTCACCTACCGCGAGGACGCGCGCGAAGTATATATCCCGTTCGAAAAGATAACCGACCCGAAAAAATTTTCCCTTTTCCGCGAAAACGAATTTGCGAAATGGGACCTTCCTTACGTGATAAAGTTCGCCTCGCCCCACCAATCCCAGCCTATACTGAAACTGATCCACGAAATCATCACGACGAATATGGAAAATTCTTTGGTTTCCGTTCTTAAAACGAAGATACTCGTTTTAAACCTCTTCACGAACATTATCGCCGCCACATACGGTAAAAACGATTTTCCCAACAGGAACCGTTCCTTATTCGTATCCGCGCAGCTGATGATGGAAAAACAGCTTTCTTCCACGCTCGATTTAAAAGCGATAGCCGACGCGTTGGGCTACTCCAAAAACCACCTTTGCGCGCTGTACAAAAAGCAGTTCGGCATAACGATGGTGCGGCAGTATGAAAAACTCAAACTGCAAAAAGCTTTGGACTATCTTTCCCAGTCCCAGCTGGGAATTACGGAAATCGCAGAAACGCTCGGTTTCGGATACGTGGGCGATTTTACGAGATTCGTCAAGAGAATGATAGGACTTTCCCCCACGCAGTACCGCAGGTCGCTCGATCTGCCTCCGCAAAGATTATGATAAATTTTCGGAAAAACAAACCCGTATAAAAAAGCGGCGCCTGTTCGGCGCCGCTTTTGCATCTGCGGATATTATTTCATTTGTATCGTTTTGTTTTCCGTGCGGGAACGTTCGGCCGCAAACGCTATTTTATGGCTGTCCATGGAAACGTCGAGATAACTCATTCCCGTAGTCGGGCGGCCGTTGAGCGCCAAATACACGTCGCGCATCAGCCCTGCGTCCCCGCCGCCGTGATTGCCGTAAACGCTCTCGCATGTCAGATCTATTCGTTCGGTTTCGCCGCCGAACGGTCTGAGTTCCACGAAATTTTCCTCCATGACGCCGTACAGTTCTGCCTTTGTGCCGTGGATTTTGATGTCGCGGTATATTTCTTTGCTGAAAGCCGTCATCTGATGCACCGCCGTGGCGCCGCCCTCGAATTTCACGGCGGTTACCTGGTGGTCGACCGCGTCGTTATCCGAACGGAACACGCATCTGTCGTATTGCGTATGCCTGAGATGCACTGCAATGCTTTCCGGCGTCTTATCGCCGCTCATAAAGTAATTCGCCATCCATTCGTGCGCCTCGTAGATCTTCTGCGCGTTGTAAACGCAGTCTTTTACGGGACAATCCGAGCAATAGGCGGCGCTTTCCGCAGGCGCGTTTTCCAAAGTAAAAAAGCCGAGCGAGCCGAAAGAAGAAACTTCCGTGCACTTTTCGCCCACCAGCCAGCGGATAATGTCGAGATCGTGGCAGCATTTCGCCAGGATCATGGGACAGCTGTCCGCGCTGTTTCTCCACGGGCCGCGCACAAAGGAATGAGCCTGATGATAATACCCCACGTTTTCCGTAGCGCATAAGGTCATGATCTTTCCCAGCTTTCCCGAGGAAACGATTTCCTTGATCTTTCTGTAAAAAGGCGTATACCGCAGAACGTGGCATACGATCACCCGTCTTTCATACTTTTCCGCCGCGGCCTCTATCGCGAGGCAGTCCTCCGGCGAGGCGGCGATCGGCTTTTCCAGAAGAAGGTCGTAGCCGGCCTGCATACACAGCACGGCGTGTTCCTTATGCTGCGCGTCCTGCGTGCATATCGCGGCGATATCCGCCGCGATTCCGTCGGCGAGAAAACTGCGGATATCGGAATACGCAGGGCAGCCGAAACGCGCGCGGGCAAGTTTTATTTTTTCGGGGTCGTTATCGACGATCGCGGCCACCTCGAATTCTTCGGGATACTTCGCGGCGTATCCGGCGTAAATCCCGCCGCGCATCCCGTATCCCAATATCGCGATTTTCTTTTTCATAATGCATCCTTAAAATATAAGGGCCGCGGAAACGCGGCCCCGTAATAAGCCTTTACGCGCCGACTTCGTTCACCAGTTCGAAATCGGCAAATCTCACTTCTCTTACGTTATCCGCATTGCCGTCTCCCGGCGCGTTGAAAGTGACCGAGATCAGTTTGTTGCCGAAACCGTTGCCGCCCTCAAGGAAGGCCGACATCGGAATATAGACGTTATGCCATTCGTTGAGAGATAAGCGCGCTTCGCTTTGATATTCGTCCGCAGGATTTTTAACTTCGCCCACGATGAATTTATCCGAGCACATCAACAGCCTCCATTTGTATTCCCCGCCGTCGGAAACGGCCATCACGCGCACTTTAACGTAGGCGTATGCGCCGAGATCTTCCGCGCTCAAAGCCGACTGCACTCTGAACATCTGCCACTTTGCAAGGCCATTATCCTTGACCGACCAGGAAATATAGGGCGTATCGCCGCCGTCGGCAACGTATTTCACTACGTTTCCGGACGCTACCTGAATATCGCCCAGTACGTCGACCGAAGAAAGGTCGAGCGCGTGGGTTGCGGAAACGGGTTTTCTCGAAACGGGTATTTCCAACGTTTTGGTAAGCGCGCCGTCATACGTATAAGTTACCACGATCCGGCCCGCGCTCGGGGCAACAAATCCCGTGAGGGGAACGGACTGCTCCTTTTCCGCGCCGTAAACCGACGTATATACCGCCGCGGCGGCCGCTTTGTTCCCGCTCGACGCGCCGTTTACGTAGACCTGCGCTTCGGGTATGTCGAACGCCGCGCCCGCAACCGCGCTGCCTGCTTCGGGCAGTACGATCTTAGTCGCGTAATCCACGGTGAACGTCCCCTTCGTTTCGCCGCTGTAAAGCGGATCGGCCGAAACGACGGTATAGCCGTATTCCCCCGCCGCGAGAGAATACCTGAACGCATTCCCGTCCTGCGAAACGGGATTGACGGCGACGCCGCCCTTTTCCACCGTAAGCGTATATGCGGGCAGCGTTTCCGCGCCCGACACGGTGATCGCAACGTCCGCCGCATCGCCCTCCGCAATGGTAAGGCCCTCTGTTTTGACGGTATATTCGACCGAATACCTCGCGTATACGCCGCCCAGCCTCAATTCTGTGAGCGAGGCATGGTTTTCACTGTTGGCATTGTTGTAATTGAACGGCAGAAATATCGTCGACTTCGACATCTTTGCTACAAAGTCGGCAGCGGGGATACTGATTTTCGTCCACGTATCGGCAGGGAAAGTTTTCTGATAGGCGAGGTCGTTGAAGAAACTGAATTTCACCGTGTCGCCGTCCTTCGCGTCCGCGTACAGCCATATTTCCACTACGTCGTATTTGCCGTATTCTTCAAAGGATCCCTTTGCCTTGAGGGAAATATTCACCCACGCGTTGTTCGCCGCGCCCGAAAAGCTCACGTAATTCCCCGTATAAGCCGCCTCGGGATCGCCGCTCTTCACCTGCACGGCGCAGGCCTTGCTCGTCGTGATCTGCGCCGCCAGGCTGTCCTCGGTCGGCTCGAATACGGCGTTATCCTCCGCAGGCGTATCTTCCACTACCGAGAAATTTACCGAATATTCCCCGTCGAGCTTATAGCCGCCCTCCGTGAGGACGATCACCGCCTCGTAAGCGCCGGGCTCTTTCGCGCCCTCCCACACGTATTTGCCGCCGACGTTTTCGAGCGCCGCAACGGCTTCGCCGTTCTTTCTGATCTCTACTTTAAAGGCGAGTTCGGGGGATACGTTCGCCGTAAAGGAAGGATTTTCCTCGGTCGTATAAGAAGTTTTTTCCGTCAGCAGTTCGCCTTCGGCCGCTTTCACGAGCTCAAAGTCGGCGAACCGAACTTCTTTTACGTTATCGGCGTTGCCGTCCTGCGGTTTATTGAATGTAACCGACACGAAACACTTTTTATCGAAACCGTTGCCGCCCGAAAGGAAAGCCGACATCGGGACATAGATATACCCCCATTCGTTGAGCGCCAGCCTCGTGGCAGCGTTCCATTCGGAATCCCCCGCGATATACTGATCGGAGCACATCAGCAGGCGCCATCTGTATACGCCGTCGTCGGAAAGCGCCATTGCCTTCACCCTGACGTAATCGTATTCCGCAAGCGTTTCCGCGGAGAGAGAGGAATTCACCTTGAACATCTGCCACGTTGCGACGGCGTTATCCTTAATCGTCCACGATACGTACGGCGTTTCGCCCTCCACGTAGGTCAGAACATTGTTACCGCCCGCGACCTGTATGTTTTCCAATACGTCGCTCGAAGAAAAATCGAGTGCGTGTTTCTGCGAAACGGGCGCGCGCTCCACCGTTATCTCCATCGTCTTGGATACGGCGCCTTCATAGGAATAAGTAACTTCTATCACGCCGCTCGACGGCGCAACGAACCCTTTCGCCGCGATACCCGTCAGTTTTTTGCCGCCGTATTTCGCCGTAAACGTCGCCGCGATATTCGCTTTTTCCGCGGAAAGTTCGCCGTTTACGTAGAGCGTAGCGTCCGGTATATCGTACCCCGTGCCCGCAACCGCGTTTTCCGTTTCGGGAAGTATTATCCTCGTAGCGTAATCGACGATAAAAGTGCCGGTAAGCTCGCCTCTGTACATATCGTCGCGGGAAACCACTTTATATTCGTAACTCCCCGCCGACAGCGTATAACCGAACACGTTGTTCTCCGAAGAAGCCGGCGGAATTTCCCGTCCGTCTTTGGTAACGGTCAGACTGAACGCAGGCAGGGCGCTGCGGTCGCTCGCCACGGTGAGCGAAACCTCCGCCTGCTCCGCGCCGGGCGCGATATTCAGCCCTTCGGCCTCCACGGAATATTCCACCGCGTATTTGGCGAATACGCCGCCCAGCCTCAGTTCCGTGAGCGAGGCATGGTTCGTGCTCGAAGGATTATTCGTGTTAAACGGCAGGAATATCGCGTTGTTTTCCCCCATCTTGGCGATAAAATCTTCCATATCGAGGGTGATCTTCGTCCAAGTGTCGGACGGGAAACGGAAATTGTAATTCACATCGTTGAAAAAACTGAAACCGACCTCCGTACCGTCATTCGCGTCCGCATACAGCCAGACTTCAACGAGATCGTACTCCGCATATTCGCCGAGGTCGTATTTCGGCGTGAGGAAGATATTGTGCCACCGCGTTTCCGTCGAGGTAAAACTTACGTACGCCCCCGTGTAGTCGGCGTTTTCGTCGCCCGCCTTTATTTCCGCCGGACAGGACGTGCTCGTCTTGATCTGCTCCATGGCGGAAAGGCTCGCGGGGTCGAATATCGTTCCCTCCGCAACGGCGTTGTCCACCGTAAAATCGTAGGTTGCAACGGCAGAATTGCCGAAGGCGTCCGACGCCGTTACCTTAATTCTGTAAATTCCGGCCGTTGACGGCGTAAAGGTATACGTGCCCCCGTTTTCGGTCAACCCCTCCGCCTTCGTTTCAGTTTCGCCATCGAGGAAAAATACCTCCACCGTCGTCGTTACGGGTTTTCCCGAAAGGTCGCTGACCACGATGCCCGGGAGCGTATAGAGCTTGTTCACTTCGCCCGTAGAAGGTTTGGATATGACGATCACGGGATCGCCGTTATCCGTTACGTTCAAGGTAACCACGCTCGTTTTTTCGGTCTTTTCGTCTATTTCGGCGGTATAGGTGATGACGTAGCCCTCCATATCCGTGATATTGAACTGGCTTTCAAAAACCGATACCGCGCCGCCAGCCTTTGTCTTAACCGAGGCGCTCACCCTGTAAGCGTTGCCCTCTTCGTCCTTAACTTCTTTGAGCGTGATGGTGTAAATGTCGCCCAGTTCGACGTTCTCCGTCGCCGTTTCGGGAAAATCCACCAGCTTCACGCCCCCTTTGCCGCAGGCGGCCGCGGCCACCGCGCAAACGGCGACCACGACGGCAAGCAGCACTTTTGCCAATTTTTTCATACTTCCCTCCTTTTCAGTTTCTGATTTCTATTCTGAAATTATCGAAGAAAAATTCTCTGTCGACGGCGCTGTCGTCCTTATAGTTAAGTAAAAACTGTCCGGGATCCTGCAAAAAGTTCGGCTCCGCCTTGAGAATATCGGAAACTTTGTATTCGTACGTAGTCCATTGTTTCGGCACGCAGTTGTTCGGCGTGGAAAGGAACGATTTTCCGTCCGACCCCTTGGCGAAATCGAGGGGCAGATTGACGGCGCTGTCGGTATTGTTGTACGTTTCGAAACAAATATACGCTTTCTGCGCCGTCGCTTCGTCCATGCCGTTCAAAGCCGTGGCGCGGATCAGCACGTCCGAAATGCGGAAATATTTCCAGTACCCCGTGTTTACGCCGTCCAGCACCACGCGCAGCACCTTGCTGCCCGACGGTGCGGCAAGTCCGAAGTCCGCCGCGTTCACGACTTCCACGGTGCTCGGGTTATCGTTGACGACCATATATTTCTGATAGAGCATTTCAAAGTCTGCTATCTCGTTTTCGCGCAGTTCGACGGTGAAATCGGACGTCGATTTTTCGTCTTTTTTGATAAGCTGCACGTTGTCGAGGTAATACTTGGGCGTATCTTCCGTGATCACGGATGAACCTGCGTTTTCAAACATGAAATACACGCCCTTGATGTCCGCGATATCCGCGGTGATCGCCAGAACGGAGGGCTCCACCTGCAACATGCAGCTGTTCCAGCCCGTTTTCAGCGTGAATTTTCTGTCGCCCACGCGGTTGACGGACTCGATGCTGTTTATCTTGGAAACGAGTCCCGCGTTCATGGTCTTTTCCTCGCCGTTGGCGTTGTAAATATCGAAAGATACGTAGTCTACGTAACTGAAATCGGAATGATCGAAACCGAACGCGTCGGACTGCGTCGGGAAATAGACCAGCGGGAGCGAGCCCGACCCCTTCCAGCCGAGCGGATCGAGCCTCGCCGAACCGCTGCCGCTCGTAACGTATTCGGCGTTTTTGTTGAGGCTGATCTTCCCGAAGCCGTTCATGAACCGCGCAAGCTGCAGATCGGGCGCCCATGCTTCGAAATCGTTGAGCAGAACGTCTTCTTTGAGCGCCGCGTCGGGATCTTCGGTCTTTTTCTTGCACGCTGGCAGGGAAAACAGCATTGCAGCCGCCAGCGCCAGCGCTATTAATTTAACCGTTTTTTTCATATCTTTACCTCTCAGCTGTCATAGGTAACGAAGTCTTTCACGTAGAACGATCTTGCGGGATACGCCGCGTCGACTTCGTCCGTGAAGTAAATCGCCAGATATTCGAGGGATACGTATCTTCCCCACGGCATGCCGCCGAACCCGCTCACTTCTATGGCGTTTTCGCCGGGTTTCAACACCGTGGTGATGAGATTGACGTTTATCGAACTCCCCTTGAATTTCGCCAGTATCATAAAGGGAACGTCTTCTTCCGTCGGGTTATACACGCGAAGGATTATCTTTTTCGTCGAGGCGGAAATGCCCGTAACGGCGTCGCTGGTAAAGTTCACGGACTGGTGTTTGCCTTCGGTCGCACCGAGTTTCAGTTCCACGAGCTTGCCCGTCATAGCGGGATCGACCGCGGACGCGTCCGTAAGCGCCGTTTCAAGCGAACACGCGCCCGCCGTAAAGCCGTCCTTCATGGCTTCGGCGTCCGACACATGCGCCTTTCCGCCCACTCTGTAATCGAACTCCACCGGTTCGCCGTCCACCATGACGCCGAAGTTGACGTTGCTTTGTTCCGCAAGGTCTATGCTGACGTCGTAGATCTTCCCGCCCTCGTGTTTTTCGAACGTTTCCACGGGTTTGCCGTCGGAAAGCAGTTCGTAGCCGTCATTTGCATAAACTTTGTAGGTTATGCGGCCGTAATTGTCGTCCGTCGCGTCGATTACGCAGACTTCGGCGGGCGTATTCGCCAGCTTGACGAGATCGATCAGCGCGCCGCGCGCGTCGTAAAAGCTCTGCGAAGTGGAAGCCACCTGCGTGCCCGTATAGACGAGCGAAGAGATGTTCCGCTGTATGTTCGCTGTATCGAAACCGAGCTTGCCGTAAATGTTTTTAAGGTCGTAGAAGAGTTCATACTCCTCCGCGCCGTCGCGGATGGCTTCGAGGCGGAGCGAGGCCACGGGCTCGTCGAGTCCGTAAGGCGATCCGGGATAGAAGAGGAAACCGTCGCCGTTCGCTTTAGGATAGCGGGCGGCCGTCTGATAGTAATCTTCTATCGGCTGATAGCTGGTGCCGTCGTAACGCGCATATACGTCCACCGCCCAGAAGAAATTGCCGATCACGTCGTATTCGCTCATCATCCAGCTGATGGAACGCGCGGAAACGAGCGTGTCTTCCATGTGATAGCCGGGATAAGGCGGGCGGGGATTGATGCAGGTATACCACCAGCGCTGCTGCTGATCGTCGTATTTCGCGCGGGAGGAAGCGGAATCGTAGTCGTTGATGAGCGGGCAGAAAGTTTCCACGCCCATTTCCACCGCCTGTTCGGTCTTCGCCATGGAAACAACGAGCGGGAAATTTTCCAGCGACGTTTCCAGCTGCGCCACAAACGCGGGATCGGCTTCGGGATAACGGTTGGCCAGCGCAGGGAAATTATTCATGCTGGCGGTTACCGCCGCCTTGAAATCCTCGCAGACATAGGGCACGCGGTCCATCAATCCCATCAGGTCGGGTTCGTCGATCAGCCCCGTGGAAAAGATGGCGCGCCCCATCATGTCGAATCCCGTTTCCAGGCTCTTTTCGAGCACGCAGTCGATATACTTGGTCAGCATTGCCCTGTCGATCGTCTTGACGTTGCTCCTCGAAGCGGTGAACGCGGGTATATTGAAGTTGCTCATCTTCGGATTTTGCAGCATTTCGTACGCTTTATCCACGTACATGCGCATATCCTCGTCCGAAGTGGTGAAATGCGAGCCGTTGACGACATATCCCGGCGAAATACGGTATTCCGCCATCTTCGTAACGTAGGCGTCCATCATGGTCTGCGTATTGTCCAGCTCGCCCAAAAAATGATGGAACGTGGCGTTGAATTTCGACTTGGAGTGCGTAGTCTGGCTGACGAGCAGATCTTCCACCGTCAGCGTGACGGGAATTTCGCTCTCGACGCCGTCGCAGGTAATCTTCATCGTGCCGTTGTACACGCCCGCCGCCTGATCGACGGGAACGTTAAACGTAACGTAAAGCCCCTGGTTCCGACCTTTTTCTATCTTGTTTTCGCCGTATTCCGCGGCAGTTTCCACGGGAAGGAGCGCGTCCGGATACCAGCCCGCCTGCGCGCCGTTATCGTCGTAAATATTTTCGACAAGGATATACTTTTCATGATAGACGCCGATATTTTCCTTCGGGAATACCGCTTCCCCGCCCGATAGGACGAGATCTTCCGGTTCCACGGTATAAGCGTCTACATCCGCTTTCGCCGTCATGATGAGCTGCGCGCTTTCGTATTCGCCGCGGCAGGCCTGCACTTTGATTTCCGCGGACTTGCGCACGGAGGCGTAAGCGTCGTATTCGTCGCGCAGTATCTTTTCCGTCGCATACGTCGACCAGAATTCCACTTCGTCGGCGGCAAGGCCTTTTCCTCGGAGATCGACGCCGACCGTACCGACGAGCAGCGCGGCGGACAGCGCGAACGCAAGCGCCTGCCGCGCGGGGGCTGCCTTTTTAATCTTCATAAATTTTCCTCCTTACAGACCGGCCTGGTTGACGGCGTTCAAAAATCTTCTCGCCCCGTCCTCCTGCCAGTAATTGATATCCTCGTAATAAAGTTTTTCCGCCGCGGTGGCATAGCTGCCCGCGCTTTCGCCGTTTAGGAATCTGTAGCCGGGCGCGTCCGCGCAGGACTTGAACGCGGCAAAGCCTCCGTAAAGCACCAGCGGGAAAGACTGCGGCGCGGGCAGCAGATCTATTTCCGCCTGGTAATTATTGAAATATTCCAACCTATCCTTCTGCATTGGCGAGAGGCTTTCGAAAAGTTCGGGATCCTCCTCCTTGCAGTCGTAATCGAAGGGGAGCGACGCGCCGCGCGTCGTTTCAATATAAATTCTGTTTGCCTTGTCGGTCGCCATATACCGCAGGAAATCGTAGGCGACTTCCTTTCCGACGGCCGTCTTAGGAACGACGGCGTTATGCCCCGGCCCTATGGAATAAACGACCACGCGCGCCTCTAAAATTCTGTCGAAATCTTCCTGCGAAACGTCGTAGCCCTCGCCTTTGAGCGCGGTTTCCCCCGCGTCGATCGCGGATATCAGCGCCGAAAGCTCGGCGTCGTTTTCAATGGTCGGCGTCTGATCGATAATACTGCTGATGACAGGCGTTTTCATGAGTTTTACCGTATCGCAATACCCCTGCGTCTGTTCCAAGCCTTCGCAGAAACTGCGCATTTCGTTGTCGAACCAGTCACCGTTCGCCATAAACACGCCCTGTCCCATGACGAGCATGTTCTGCACCTGACGGTAAGCCTCTCTGCCCGAACTCGGGCTGAGATAAGTATAGCCGTTGTTCTTGGACATAATGTTTTCCAGCACGCTGAGCGCCTTCAAACGGCCTTTCTGTTCCACGACCTCCGCGGATATCGAATTCGTGTTCACGTCGTATCCGCTGAAATAGTTGGCAAAACCGTCCGAACCTTCGTATTGCGCCCACCACGTATTGAGCATATAGTTTGTGTATGCGGAGGAACCGTACGTGACGAGCGAATAGGTCTTTTCATAGCCTTCGTATTTGGAAGACGTGCTGTTTTTGTCGTGCACCGCTTTCATGACGGCGATCAGTTCGTCCGTCGTATTCGGCACTTTCATGCCGAGACGGTCTACGAGCACGTCCTCGTTATACGCGATGCCGGTCATGCCGCTCGCATACGTCATGGTATAATAGACGGCGTCCTGCGCCTCGTCAACGGAGGGATCGACGTTGGACGAGCGCACCGAATCGTACATCTTTTCCTCCACGGTAACGTCCTCGCCGGGAACTTTCGCCTTGTATACCTTTTCCGTCAAATCCTCCACCTTGCCGTTTTTGCCGAGGTATTTATTGAGGTTCTGACCGAAAATGATTTCGAAACGGTTGGTGGACGCCGAACTTTCGAGCATGCTGGACGCGTAATTTTCCACTTCGTTTTTCTCATAATCGGTCTGCAGGTTGGGATATTTTTCCCTTACCCAATCCTCCTGCGCGAAGGCGTCCAAAAGCTTTACCACCCATTCGTAGCCGTACCCCGCGTTGTAGATGTAGACTTCCAGCGTTTCCGGACTGCCCGAATCGACCTTTTTTTTGTTGCACCCCGCGGCCAGGCAGGAAAGCCCGAGCAGCGCGGCGAGCAGTAACGTAATGATCTTTTTCATTTTTATCCTCCTAATTTATCCTTTCAATCCGCCTACGGCGAAATTTTTCATGATGACGTCCGAAAAACAGCAGAACGTAACGAACACGGGCACGAGAGAGATGACCAGCGCGGCGAAATACGCCGTAGAATACCCTTCCCGCGGGAGCGTTCTCGAAACCCCGTATAACCCCGACGCGATGGTCGGGAAATTAGGCAGGTACAACAGGACGTCCATATATTCGTTCCACGCCGTGATGCCCGTCAATATCCCCAAAGTTATGACGGCCGAAGTCGCCTGCGGCAGCATGACTTTGAAAAACACTTTGGAATGGCTTGCGCCGTCGATAAACGCCGCTTCCGCATAGCTCCAGGATATATTTTTGAAAAATCCGTACATCACGAGGAAATTCATGCCTATGCCGCTGAAATATTTGAGTATCGGATAAAACGGCGTATTGTAGATGTGCAAAATGTCGTTGACCAGCTTGAACGTCGCGCCCGTGGTGCCGACGATGGGCACGGTCATGGAAAAAATGATGACCGCAAAGATCACGTTTCTGCCTCTGAACGTATACTTCGCCAAGGCGTATCCCGTGAACGCGCTTGCGATCACGCCGCCGAATATCCGCACGAAGGTATACCAGACGCTGTTGAAAAACATGCCGAAGATATTCGTGTTGTTATATGTAAGTTTCTGAAAAGCGTACGCATAGTTCGACCAGTCGAGCTTTTTCGGAAAAGCGAAGGTCTTGCCCAGAACGAGGTTGATTTCGTACGTCGTTTTATCCTGCAAAGAATTGATTATGAGCCACAAAAACGGCAATATGAGCGAAAGCGCGTACAGAGTGAATACCGCAAACACGAAGGCGTAAAGCACCTTTTCCGCAGCGGTGCGCTTGTACAGGATTGCGGCTTCCTCTTCTTTCTTTTTTCTTTTTATCTTCATGTCGCACCTCTCAGTATTCCACCACGGGAACTTTTTCAAAGAGCCAGCGGACCGTGAGTATGATCGGCATGCTGATCAGCGTGAAAATCAGCCCCGTGCAGGAAACCAGCCCGTAATTGCCCGTGCCTCCGAGCTGTCCGCTGCCGTAAACCTGTTTGAAAATCCAAAACGACAGCGTTGTGGAATTGAAACCGCCGTCAGGGTGGAAGAGCAGTATGGGGCCGCTCGCGTTCAGCAGTCCAGTCAGCAAAAAGACGAGCAGCGTGGAAAGCGACGACCATATGAGCGGCAGAATGAGAAAGATCAGCTCCTTGAACGCGGGACACCCTTCGAGTTTAGCCGATTCGAGCACCTCTACCGGCACGCGGGACATCGCGCCGCCGATAAGAATTACGTTGCTGCAAAATCCCGTCCATACGCTGTATAGAATGATGGCGCGCGTCGCGGTATCGGGATTCATCAAATACCCCTCCTGCGGCACGTTCACGCCGAGCGCTTTAAGCAGGGCGCCGATCGGCCCCGTGGGCGAAATCATGTTGGAATAGACCGTGGTGAGCGCCACGCCGGAAATGATCGCCGGAAAGAAAAACACGATACGGAACATCTTGTAACCTAAAATCCGCTTGTAAATAAAATAGCTGATCACTATCGAAAGCGGAAAGATGACGAAAACGTTCGTGGCGAAATATTTCAGCGTGTTGACGATAGCCATGCCTACGGTATCGCCGTAAGGGGAAGTAAGTTCGTCCCAGAAGAGGGTGAAATTGATCAGGCTCCATTCCCCCCGCGTATTCTGAAAGGCGAGCACGAACGAACTGATGTTGACGTAAAGCCAGAACACCAGCCAGTTGAGTACGGGCAGCGCCAATATGCCGACGAGAAAGACCGTCTGCGATTTTTTGAACGTCCTCTCTCCGACAGGCCTTTTTCCTTTACGGGAAAATTTGAGCGAAAACTCGTAAAAGGCATTGCCCAGCCTGCTTTTCAAGGGTAATTTTATCTCTTCGGTATTTATATCTTTGTTGTCCGTTACCATTTTCTGACCCTGCTTTTCATTTTTTCACCACTAATATATCACACCCCCCCCCCAGGGTGTTATTGTTATTTTCTTGAATAGTTACAATATCTTACGATTATTTTAGCTGGTTTTTAGTAAAATATTAAAAATTACAAGATTATTACAACTGAAAAGGTTCTGTTTACAATAATTTTACAAAACCATTGCATTTTTAAAAGATTGATTGTATAATAAAGAGCATGAACGAAGAAGAAATGAGCAAACATAAAAATCCGGTAACGCTCGAACCGACCTTACCGCATAACGAATTCAGCATAACGCGGCTTTACAGCACGTTTTCCTATTTCTATTCGCCGCGTTACGCGTTCCGCGGAGAGAGCCACGAAGCATGGGAATTCGTATACGTACATTCGGGCGAAGTAGTGATCGAAACGGACGAATACACGCAGGTGATCGGCAAAGGCTACGCCTTTATGCACAGGCCGTGGGAATTTCACCGCATCAAGGCAAACAACACGACCTGCCATGTATTTTTCATCGCCTTTTCGGTAGATAATGGCGAACCGCTCGAAAAAATAGCGGGGATCCCGTTGATCCCCACCAATACGCAGAAACAATATATTATCGACATCGTGAACAACGGCATAGTGCTCTTTGCGGGCAAAAACAGCATACCGCCGCTGAAAAACGGGGAAGGCGAGGAGTTCGCCACAAATCAAACGGTAAAAAATCTTATCGAACTGCTGCTGATCGGATGCGTCAGAAATCTCGAAAACAAAAATCAGAGCGGAACCGTCAATACGCAGGCCGAGCAGGCGATCGTGCGCTATACTATCGATTTCATGAACGAGAACATCACGAAAAAACTATGCCTGAAAGATATAGCCAACAATCTCGGATACAGCGTTTCGCACATTTCAAGCATCTTCAAAAAGAGCATGAACGTTTCCATCATCAATTATTTCATAAAGCTCCGCATCATGCGCGCGCACGAACTCATTGCCGAAGGAAACATGTCCATGAAGGAAATAAGCGAATATCTGGAATTCGATTCCGTACAGTATTTTTCCACGCAATTTAAAAAAATAACGGGTATCACGCCTTCGCAATACGCCGCGGTCATCAAAATGAAAAACTGGCATTTCGATTCCTTGAAATAAAAAAAGCGCTCCCCTGCGGGGAACGCTTTTTCGTTTCGATTATTTTATTGCAGTATATTGCTGGTGATGAAGTCCACGCCCCAGGCGACGAGTTCCTCCGCGCGGTCAAGGCTGTCGCACGTCCAGCAGTTCACGGCAACGCCGTTGTCGTGCAGTTCGCGCACGCGGCTTTCGGTGAGCGATCTGTAATTGATATCGAGATCGAATTCGTACTTTTTGAGCTTTTCGATCAAACCGTCGGTATAAAAATCGGTCAGATACTGCAGTTTCTGTTCGGGCAGTATTTTCCGCACCGCAACGAGATTGCCGTAATCGAAAGATATGAATACGATCCGATCCAGGTCGTATTCTTCCCTGCATATCCCGATTATTTCCGCAATGTTCTTTTCCTCCATCGCGTTCTTCAGTTCGATAACCGCAACTTTATTGTAGCGCGCGCACACGCCGAGGTATTCTTTCAGCGTGGGCAGAACGAACGTGCGGTCGTAAATCTTTTCCTGCCCGCTCGCAAGCAGGCGCAGTTTATCCACTTCCTCGTACAAACTGTCCTCGAGCAGCAGGTTTTCCGCGCACAGACGCCCCGTCGTATCGTCGTGATAGACGACGTATTTCCCGTCCTTGGTAACATGTACGTCGCATTCGATGCCGTAGTAGTCGCGGTTGCCCGCCGCAATGAACGCCGCAAGCGAGTTTTCCCGCTCGACGCCGCTCAGCCCCCTGTGCGCAATCATGCGCGTGTTCTTTTTGTCCTTAATTTTGACAGTATCCATGATCTCCGCCCCTTTGGTTTTTATTTAGGATACACCGTGCGCCTTGAAATGTCAAACGAAATCGCCGCAAAGTTCGCTGTAAAACCTGCCTTTATAGCCGCATTGTTTCAGCCTGCCGCAGCAGCCGAGCACGATCTCCCCGTACTCTTTTATATGCGCGGCGTAATCGCGGTAGAAGTATTGTTCGTGGATCATGATATGCACGAACTTTCCGCCGCTTCTTTTTATAATCCCGTTAAGTTTCGCGAGGTTTTCAGCCGCGGTCGGCGCGAGGTTCATGCAAAGGTCTATCTTTGCGAACGCCGTCCCCCGATCCTCCGCGAACTTTTCCGCGCCAATGCGGCGGCAGAAAGCTTCGTCCCTGCCGTATACCACGGCGGGGCCGTTTTCCGTAACGTCGAAATATCCCGCAAATCCCTTATACCCCGCCTTTTTGAGCGCCTCCAGCCCCTCGTCGGCAATCTTGCCGAAATGCACGGTCGCAAACGAGGCGAGCGAACTTTCGCCCGCGAACCGCGCGATTTCCCCGTTGACTTTCTCCGCGTCCGCCAAGACGGCCGCGCCGTCTGCCGCCGCGTAAGGGTCCGGCGGGTATTCGCGCAGGGCGTGAAAGGAAAGTTTCAGCCAGTCGGCGTTTTCCCTCCATTCGCCCTTATAGCCGCCTGGCATCATGGACAGGTCGAAATATTCCCGCTTTTTTCCGAAACCCGCACTTGAAGAATTATCGTAAAAGAGGTTGAGCACGACCTTTGCCCCGCACTCTTCGTGCGCGCGGCGGAAGAGCGCCAGATAAGCGTTGTCGAAAAGCGAACGCGGCCGATTTTCGGCGATATCCTGCAAAAACACGATGTTGTCGTCCGCGGAGAGCCTGTATCCGAACCGCGCGCGTTCAAAAACTTCCCTATTCATAATTTCAGTATAACACCTTTTTTCCCTGCCCGCAAGAAAAGCGCGGAAAATATTCCCCGTTTAATCCTTAAAAAAGCTCCCGAATTTCGGGAGCTTTTTCGTTATGCCTTTTTTTCCAACGCCTGATACAGCGCGAAATAGGGCGGGTTGCCCACGTTCCGCATTTCACTGCTGGGGTATAAAAATTCAAAATAGATCGTTTCGCCTTTTTCCAGTTCGTAATCGGCGAGCCCGTCGAGCGAGGTTTTATCCGCAAGCGATTTGGAGAACACTTCGGTCATTTTTCCCTCCGCGTCTGCGATATAAATTTTCAGCGTGCCCGTGATCCAGCCGTCCACGGTTTCGGGGATTTCAAAGCCGACGAATACGTCCGCGCCCGCTTTGAAAGCGTAAACGAACGCGTCGTTGAAGCCGTAATAGAATTTCCAGTTGTTCGTATAAGCCTTTTTCGCCTCCGGATTTTCCGCGTTTTCGGTATGTCCGAGAGACTGGTACGTCGATCCCGCTTTGTCGAACTTCTCAGGATTTTCCGCGCTGCCGCGGAAGAAAGTATATTCGCCGTAAACAACGGGCGTTTCGTCCGCGCTTTCCATCTTCGCCCAGCCGCAATCCGCCTCGAAAACGTTCTTGACCATAGCGTCGAAGCTCGTCGCGTCGAGCAGTTTTTCTCCCTTTTCGTATTTGTCGGGTTCGATCGCGGGCTTTTCTTCGTATTCGCCCGAAAAGTCGTAATCGCTCCCCACGAGTTTCAAATCGTCTATATAGACGTAACTGCCGTTGGTGATGGCGTTGTTGTTGCCCACCAGATCCCATACGCCGAGGTAAATCTGGAAATCGTTGAGCGTTTCCGTAATCGCGCCGTAGCCGTCTACAAGCCCCTTCGTTACGTCCACTTCCCAGCGGTACCAGCTGCCGTTGAAAAATTCGTATTTATCCTGCCAGTTCAATTCCACTTCGTCGCCGTAAGCGTCGTATACCTTCATGTCGTAATAGAGTTTGTTGACGGAGAAAGACAGGCTTTCGTACCCTTCTCCCACGCCGAAATATATCCAGAAAGAAAGTTTTTCGTACGTCTTGTCGGAAAGGATTTTCACGTCGCCGAGCATGGCCTTGTCGTCGAACCAGTTGTAGTTGTTCATGAACAGGCCCACTTTATACGAATAACTGCCCGAATGTGCAAATTCATCGCTCGCGCTCGTTTCGTAATACTGATTATAAGGACTGATCCCGCTTTCCGCGTCCATCACGGTGAACACGCGGAAAACCGCCGTCGTTTTGTTTCCCGAAGAATCGCTCGCGTTGACTTCTATGCGGTAAGTCCCCTTGTCCTTGAATTCCACCGTCGTGCCGGAAAGCTGAATTTCCTTATCGCCGAAATATACCTTGATCTCGGGGGATATCGTTTCTCCGCTGTTGTCCGTAACCGCGATGGCGGAAATATCGAAACTGCCGCCCTCGGGCGCGTAGTTGTTTTCGCCGAGATCGCATTCCACAACGGGGCCGGTAAGGTCGTAGACGTTGAGCGTATAGTGTTTTTTCGCCACGTCGGATTTGTTATAGGCGAACGTATATTCCACCGTGTAGTTTCCAACCGCGGGCGGTTTGCACTTGCCTTGCGTTACGGGCACGTCCTCGCCGTCCTCGCCGTAAACGCGCACGCTGCCCACGATCTCCTTGCCGGCGCTGTCAACGGCCAGCCCCGTAGGTACGGTGTATTCTTCGCCGATCTCGATGTAGGCGGTTTCGTCCTCGTCGCGCACGTCGAAATCCACGAGGGTAACGGACCGCTGACAGGCGGCGAACGCCAGCGACAGCAGGCACACGGCCGACAATGCGGCCAGCAACAATTTTTTCATGATTTTCCTCCCTTTCTATTTTTTTTCGGATTATCCGAGCGTTACCTTTATCTTCATGGCTTTGCCGTACACGCCCTGGTTGCTTTCGGGCTGCACCACGAAATAATATTCCCCTTTGTATTCGGGCAGAAAGGTAAAACTCGTTTCTTCCGTTTCTCCCAGCATGTTGATATGGCTCAAAGCCTCGTCGTACCCGACGCTGTGCACGTTATAATGCCACACGTCCCCTGCGGAACGGTCCCATGAAAGGACTACGCCTCCGTCTTTATACTCTGCTTTCAGCCCTTCGACCGCGCCCGCGGGCGCGTCGCTCAGTTCTTCCAGCACGGCGCCGACGTCGCGTTTCTGCCACGCCGCAAACGTGCCGTCGTATACGAACTGCTGACCTTCGTTTTCTATGAGCGCGCCGCTCGTGTTGTCGTACACGCGGAATTTGAAGGACTTGTTTTTCGTAAAATAGCGGTTGCCTGCAAAGGCGTTCCAGCACACGTCGTCGTCCACGGAGATCCAGTATTTGTCGTCCGCGGCGGACTTATTGACCACGCGGTTGTCCTTAAACGAATTGCCCGTCCAGCCGAGCGCGCCGTTTTCCATTTTGGCGCGGAACATAAAGGTGTTTTCCCCGACGATGAGATTATCTTCCACCGTGAGGTTGGAAACGCCGTGCATATCCGCGCCGATATACTGGCTTTCCACCGTGAAATTGCCGATCTGAATCTGGCTGTTGCAGTTGGTGGCGCAGTCGTTGTTTTCCACGCGGTTGTTGCGGATAAAGGAATTCTGGTTCGCCATGGTGGCAATGCCGCTGCCGAGGCAGTCGTACGTGTGATTGTACTGCACGTTGATGTCGTTTGTGTTCCAGTCGATATCTATTCCCATGGAATCGAAATTCAGGCTGGCGTCGAAATTGTTGTACGTAACGTTGTACATGATGTCCATGTCGTCCGCGCTGATCGCCATGATGCCGCATTCGCCCTCGAGCAGTGCGTCCGTGGAATAAAGCCCGGTATCGTGCACGAGGTTGCGCGTGATCGCGCTGTTGGTAACGCCGCCGAGGTAGATGCCGATATGCCCCATGTCGTACACGTGGTTGCCGTCCACGACGATGTCGTAAAAATCTGTCGCGCGGCAGGCGTTCTGATTGCCCGTTTCCTTGGTGAACCAGCCGCCCGAATGAATTCCCGTGCGCCCCGTGGTATGCACCGTGTTTCCGCTGATCAACACGTGCGAAAGCACCTGTTCGGGAATGTCCGTTTCGTAATCCGCGCCCGCGGATATCGTGATGCCGAAAAGCAGGTTCTCGCAGGAATTGCTGAACACCTCGTTATTTACGATATAGATGTTTTCAAACCGCTCTTCCGTCGCCCCGTAGGCGAATTCGAGCACGTTCCCCCCGACCGCGCCCGACTGGCCGTACTCCCCGGAATTGCCCTCGATCATGAGATCGCGTACCACCACGTTGGAGGCGAAACTGAATTTCACCGCGCTGCTGCCGCCCTTGAGATGCGCCCGCGCGTTTTCGTCGTCGTAGCCGCAGAAGGTAATGGGTTCATCTTCCTCCCCCTTGAGGTTTTCAAAATACAAATTGCCCTCGAACGTATCGCCGCCGCGGAAACATACGCTGTCCCCCGCTTTTAACTGAAGCTTGTTGACCGCGGCGATGCTCTTCAGCGGTTTATCCCTGCTCAGGCCGTCGTTTTCGTCGCTGCCCTCCGCGGAAACGTAGAACGTGCGCCCGCTGCCCGCGGGATACGCCGCCTGCTTTTCTCCGAGATCGGTTTCGAAGGAAAAGGACGCGTCCGCGGGTTTTCCCGCCACGTCGGTATAGTTTTCAAAGTTCCCGCCGCCCTTTTTATCGCAGCCCGCGCCGAACGCCGTCAGCGCGAACAGGGCGGCGAGCATCGTTACGAATTTTTTCATTTCTCACCTCATTTCCACCTTGATCTTGAGAGCCTTGCCGTACACGCCCTGATCGCTTTCGGGCTGTATGACGAAGTAATATTCCCCTGCGTATGCGGGCGTGAAAGAAAACGCCGTTTCCGCCGTTTCGCCCAGCATGTCGGGATAGCTCACGTCCTCGTCCGCACCGACGAGATAGACGTTGTAATGCCATAAATTGCCTTCCGAAGCTTCCCAGGAAAGCGTTATCTTCCCGTTTTCAAGCCGTGCGTCGGCCGCAGAAGGCGCGGAAGGCGTCGCGTCGCTCAAGTTCTCGTACGTCGCGCCCGCGTCCCGCTTAAGCCAGTTTTCAAACTTCATGGACTGCCCGCCGTATGGCTGCGAACCGGCGGCTATATCCGCCGCTTCGGTGTTGTCGTAGCATTTGAAAACGCTCGTCTTCGCGCTGTAATAGCGGTTTTCGGAAAAATCATACCACGGCGCGCTGTCGTCCACGAAGATAAAGCGCATTTTCGAGGGATCGTCCCCCGTATAGACCACGTGGTTTCGGCGGAAGACGTTATCCGTCCAGTCGGCGTCGCCGTTGGAAAGCGAACTGCAGAACATGTTCTTGCCGTCGGGCGTGCCGATCAGCAGGTTTTCCTCTATCGTGAGCCCGCGGACGCTGTGATAGTCTTCGGGCACCCCGTGCACGCGCGAAGTAAACGCCGTTACCGAGATCTGCCCGGCATGCCCGCCCGTTTCGCCCTTGTTGTTTTCCAGGCGGTTGTTGCGGATAAAGCAGTCGCGGTTGGCCATGGTGCCCACGCCGCTGCCGAGATTGTCGTAGCAGTGGTTGTACTGTACGTTGATGTTCCGCGTATTCCAGTCGATATCTATGCCCATGGCGTCGTAGCCCAGTTTCTGGTCGAGACAGCCGTAGATTTCGTTGAACATGATATCCATGGTGTCCGAGCTGAGCGCCATGATGCCGCACTCGCCCTCCATCAGTTCCGCCTTGTCGTACGCGCCCGCGTTGTAAATGAGATTGCGGTTGATAGTGCTGTTCGTGCAGCAGGTGATGTATATCCCCATGCAACCGACGTTGTACACCGTGTTTTCGTCGATAAAGAAATCCCTGTACATCGTCCATTTGACGTTGTTATACCCTTCGTCTATAAGCCAGCCTATGGTATGTATGCCGGAACGGCCGACGTCGTGCACCTCGTTGCGCTTGACGTGCAGGTTCGAAAGCACCTCCGTCGGGGAGGATTCGTAATTCTGGCTCGCCGCGGTAACCTCTATGCCGAACGTGTTCCTGTCCACGCCCTGCGAATAGATTTCGTTGTCGAAAACGTATACGTTCTCGAATTTTTCGCCGCCCGCATGGTCGTATTGTATGCTGAGGCCGGTGCGCTGCACGGGATTGGACGGGCTGCGTTCCACGCCGATCACCTCTACGGCGATGTCGCGTATTACGAAGTTATCGCAGAATTTCAGCTCCACGGTGTTGCCCGCGTAGCGGAAAAGCGGCTTTTCCCCCTCGCCGTACGCCGAAACGGTAACGGGATTATCTTCCCTGCCGCGCACGTTTTCAAGCATGAAATGCCCGAACGTATCCCCGCGGCGGAACAGCAGGCTGTCCCCCGCTTTCAAGCCGCTCTGGAAATCCGCGCCGTTGACGGTGGCAAGGTCGAGCGGTTCGCTCTCGCTGAGGCCGTCGTTCTCCGCGTTCCCCTCCGCGGAGATGTAAAACGTGCGGCCGTCGCTCAGAGGATAGGGCGGTTTTTCTTCACCGAGACCGCTCTCGAACGAGAACACCGCGTCCGCGGGCCTGCCCGCCACGCTCTCGTATCTGCCGAAATCGCCCTTTTCCTTACCGCAGCCCGCCGCGCCGAACGCCGTCAGCGCCGCAAGCAGGAATATCAGCAGTTTTTTCATTTACCCACCGCCTTCGCCTGTTCGTTCATCGCGGTGATATAGGCGTCGCCTTTCATCGTGTACGTCTTGACGAAGTTGTTCCAGATCTTTTCGCGCTCCGCTGTCTTGTCGCCCGATATCTTGTTGATTATGTTCTGATACGCCAGGTCGACGCTGTCCGTCAGCGTGGCGATGGTCAGCGCGAAATCCGAACTGACCGCCATGTAGGCGAGTTCGTCCTGTACGAGGTATTCCGAAGCGCCCCAGCTCTTTAAAAGCTGCATCTGCTCTTCGTAATGGTTGATGTGTTCGGGAATGAGCGTGGACCAGGAAACCAGCCCCTTGATCCTGTAAATGCCCGCCGCCACGGTGTCGTCGTAAAGCGTTTTCGGGTAACCGTCCGTGCCGATGCCGAGCAGGCTCTCCATCTCGCCGCCGTTCATTTTATAATGCACGTTTTCTATGCCGTAGTTGAGCAGCTGCATGCCCTCTTCCGAAAGCATCCAATCCATAATGGATAAAATGGTTTTTTTCTTGTTTTCGCTTACGTCGTTGTTGATGGCGTTATAGCCGTAGAAATTGCTGTAACCGACCATATATTTGCTGCCGTCCTTGCCTGTTACCACCGGCATCGCCCGCACCACGTCGCTCAGCGACTTGCCTTCCGGTATGTATTTTTCCATAAGGTCGAGCACGCCCTTGCCCATCGGATAGGTCGCGTTGTAGGTCATCATGCCCGCGAGCGCGTTGCAGAAATCGTTTTTCATCGCCTGCTGCGAGGTGGAGGCGTAGTCGCTGTTGATAAAGCCCTTGTCGAACATATCCGCGACGAACATCACCGCTTCCTTGGTGGCGTCCGAAACGGCTTCGGGCTTCCATTTGTCCCCGTCCTTATACCAGCCGTTGTAATTGACGCCGAACATTGCGAACAGCGGATACATCCAGTAAACGTCCTTGTTGAGCGCATAGCCGTAGGTATCGTTTTTGCCGTTTCCGTCGGGATCGCCCAGCGTGAACCCCTCGCAGAGGTCGTAGAAGTTGAGATAATTGAAACCTGGATCCTCCGGATCCGTGAGCTTGCGGCCGCTCGAAGGCTGCCAGTTTTTCGCTTTCAGCGCCTCGTACCAGTCGCGGCGGTAAAAGAGCGCGTGCTCGTTGATGACCTCCCTGTCCGTGGTCGAGTCCATGACGATGGGATAGCTGTAATAATCGCCGCCGAGGCTGAGTTTTAAGGAATCTTCGTCATAGCGGGCGAACGCCGCTTTCAGATTCGGATAGTCGTCCAAATATTCAGAATAATTGAACAGATACCCGTCCTTGAGCCAGGTCGAATAGGCGGGTTCCTGCTTGGTATGGAAGAATATGTCGGGCACGTCGCCGCCGCCTATGTACTGGCCGAGCAGGTTTTCCCACGAACTCGTGGTGCCCGAAAGAAAGGTAAACTTGACGTTGAACTTGTTTTCGATGACGTCCATGATCTTTTTCGTATCCTCGGTCTGCGACTGCAGGGAATCGAGATCGATGCCGAACATCTGGATGATGAGCTTACCGTCGTCGGTAAACGAGTCGGGCAAGCTGCCGCCGCCCGTGCCTCTGCCCATGCCGCCGCAGGCCGTTGCGGAAAACAGCATGACGGCGGCAAGCACTGCCACAATGATTTTTTTCATATTTTCCTCCTTATATTTCAACCCTTTACCGAACCGACGAGAACGCCCTTGGTAAAGTGTTTCTGCAAAAACGGATACACCATGATGATCGGCACGACGGTAACGATTATGGCGGCGTACTGCACGCTCTCGCCGATAATGGTCGCGCCCACGCCCGAACCCGTATCGGTATTGACGCCGCGGCTCTTTTCTATGATGACCTGCAAGGTATACGCGAGCGGACGTATCTTCGGATCCTGTATGAAGAGCATGGTTGTGAACCAGTTGTTCCACACGCCCACCGCGATGAAAAGCGCGATTGTGGCGAGTATGGCCTTGGAAAGCGGCAGCACGATGGTGGTGAACACGCGGAAATCCCCCGCGCCGTCTATCTTGGCCGCCTCCTCCAGCTCGGCGGGAAGCCCCTGGAAAAAGGCCTTCATGACCAGCACGTTGAACACGCTTATGAAAGACGGGATGATGAGCACCCATATCTTGTTGAGCAGGTTGAGCGAGCGGATCACGATATAATACGGAATGAGTCCGCCCCCGAAATACATCGTTACCATGAAGTAGAAAAAGAAGAGCTTTTTCCCCGGCAGCGTCTTTCTCGCCAGCGCGTAAGCCGCCATGGTGGTAACCGCCAGCTGATACACGGTATCGGTGAACGTCACGAATATCGAGTTGAGAAAGGCCCTGCCGATATTGTAAGTTACGTCGGTGAAGATGACCTCGTAGCCCTTGAACTGCCAGTTTTTCGGCCAGATTGCAAAGGTGGTGGATATGATGTCCTCGTCGGTCATAAAGGACTTTACGAGGATTTCCCAGAACGGGTACAGCATGCTGAGCGCGACGAGGAATAAAAGAACGTAATTGATGACTTTGAGCGCGACCTCCAGACCCGTCGCCTTTATCTTGTTTTTCCTCGCCATCAGTACAGTCCCTCCCCGCCGAGGCGTTTGACGATAAAGTTCGCCGTCAGAAGCAGAACCACGTTTATGACGTTGGTGAACAGCCCCACCGCCGTGCCGAGCGAATACTGTCCCTGCCCTATGCCGAAGCGGTACAAAAAGGTGTCGAGTATATCCGCCACGGCGTAAACCTGCGTGTTGTACAGGTTATAAATCTGGTCGAAACCGCCGCTGACGATGCCGCCTATGCGCAGGATGAACATGATGGTGATGGTGGTGGTGATCATCGGCAGGGTGATGCGGAAAAACTGCTGCACCGTGTTCGCGCCGTCGATACGCGCCGCCTCGTAATATTCGGGCGAAATGTTGGTGAGCGCCGCGAGATAAATAATGGCGCCCCAGCCCACTTCTTTCCAGATATCCGACAGCACGATAAGCGCGAGGAACTGCGCGTTGTTGCTGAACACGTTGAGTTCTATGCCGAGCAGTTTGAAAAAATTGTATATCGCGCCCGAATTTGTATCGAACAGCGAAAAAATCAGCCCGGAAATAACTACCCATGAAACGAAATGCGGCAGATAGACGATGGTCTGCAGGGTGTTTTTCAGATGCCTGTTGACCACGGCGTTGAGCATGATGGCCATTAAGATAGGCGTAACGAAGCCGAATAAAAGTTTTAAAAGATTGATGACGATCGTATTCTTGAAAGCCGTCCAGAACATATCGATCTCGAAGAGCGCGGTGAAATTTTCAAAACCGCACCACGCGCTGCCGAGTATGCCCTGACGGTAAGAAAAGTCCTTGAACGCGATGATGATGCCGTACATCGGCCAGTAGGCGAATATGCCCAACAGCACCACCGCGGGCAGCAGCATGATGTAAAACATCTTGTGTTCGTAGATCTTTTTCAGTAATTTTACGGCTTTCGCCCCCGCGCCGGCCTTGCCGCCCGCGCCATTTTTTGCCTTTTCCATCGAAACGCTCCTTATCACGCTTTTATTTTCACATATTTTTCGGCGCGGGAAAATGGCGGGGTTTTAGTTCTTTGTTGTATTTTATTTATGAGTTGAATATTTATTCCGGTAATCCTGCGGGGACAACCCCACGTGTTTTTTGAATATCTTGCTGAAATGATAATAGTCCTCGAACCCCACGAGATAGGAAATTTCCCGTATGGTTTCGCCCGAACAGACGATGAGCGACTTCGCCTTGTCGAGCCGCGTTTCCATCAGATATTCCATAAAGCTCTTCCCGATGGTCTTTTTGAACAGCTGGCTCAGATACGAGGGGTTGAAACTGTATTTTTTGGCATATTCCGCGAGGGAGTGTTTCTTTTCGGGGTGAAAGGCGATCTCGTCCACGATCTCCGCCACGGCGTCGCTGACGTCCGCCGCCCCTTCGGCCGCGGGTGAAAATTTCTCCGCCAGATATTTGCCGAAATGCTCGTAGGCGCTTTTTTTCACCGTTTCCAGCACTTCGGTCAGTTCCGCCGCCTTCACGGGCTTGGTGAGATACCCCACTACGCGAAGTCTGATGGCCTGCACCGCGTATTCGAACTTATCGTACGCGCTCAAAAAACACACCGCAATATTTTTGTTCATGGCGTTCACCGCCTCCGCGAGCTCCAGACCCGAAACGCCGTCCATATGGATATCCGCGATCACGAGGTCGGGATTGCGCGCCGCGATCTCCCCGATCGCGGCGCGGGCGTCCGTATTCCAGCCGCACACCGAAAAATCGTGCGCGCGCCAATCCACGATATGCAGCAGCTCGTCTATGATCGGCTGTTCGTCGTCGGCAAAATAAACCTTAAACATTGTCTTACTCCTCCCCCGGCACCAGTCTGACGTAGGTCAGCGCGCCGTTTTCGAGCGCCCGCAGCCTGATGACCGAACGCGGCCCCACCGATAGCCTTATCCTCCTCTGTATGTTGGCGAGGGCGATTCTGTTGCCCGTCCTGCCCCCGATCTCTTCCGTCGCATCTCCGCGGAGAGAGGCGTTCACCTCCCGTTCCCGCTCTTTCGTAAGCCCCTCGCCGTCGTCCGCCACGAATATGCTCACGCCGCCCGCGCGGCGGCGGCACACGAGCCTGATTTTTCCGCGTTTGTTCTTGACGGAATGGACGAAGGCGTTTTCTATGATGGGCTGCAAAATCATCTTCTGCATGGGGAAACCGCCCGCCTCCTTTTCGCAGGAAACTTCGAAATCTATCTTGGGAAAGCGCACTTTCTGGATATCGAGATATATTTTTATGCTGTCTAATTCCTTTTCCACCGTGGAGGCGTTGTCCATGGAAAGCGAATAGCGCAGGAACTCGCTCAGATTTTCCAGACAGCTCTTCGCCTTATCCGTATCCCCCACGGTAACGAGCGAGCGCACCGCGCTCAGAACGTTTATGAGAAAGTGCTTGTTGATCTGCGCGTACAGGCTCGCCAGCTCGAATTCTATTTTTTCCACCTGCAGTTGCAGAGATTTGTTCTTTTCCTCCAACACCTCGGTGTTCAGCTCGGTGAGGGAATCGGCCATGAGGTTGAAATTTTCTATTACGTTGTCGACTTCGCGGTTTTTGGTATACTCGATATGGCGGACTTTGTTTCTGTCCTTGATCTCGGAAAATTCTCCGAAGAGAAAGCGGAGCGCCGCGCTCGTGCGCCTGTTGGCGAAGAGGAAAAAGAGCATGACGGCGATACACACCGCCAGCACGGCGAGCGCCGTGCCCGCGGTAGAACGCAGCAAGGCGGAAAAATAATCGCCAATCCCGTAATACGCCACCACGCGGGCGTCGAAATCGGGCAGATACTTTTCCGAAACGAAAAAGTTTCCGCGCTCCGTAGTCGTTTCGGAAAAACTTTCCTCCGATTTCAGAAATATGCCGTCCTTATAAAAAACGCCGATTTCCAGCCCGTCCACGGCGTCCTTCCTCGCGAGCGTGGCGGAAAGTTTCGCCTTATTGACGGCGAGCACGCCTATCCCTACGCACTGCATATAGTTTTCCGAATGGGAACGGAGTTCCAGAACGTTCCGCCCGAACGCGTAATAATTGCTGCTGGTCAGATCGTCGTACAAAAAGTCCGCGACGAACAAACCGCCGCGGCGGTATTCTTCCTCGGCCGCCGTTTCCGCGATAAGGCCGAGGTTGGATGAAACAGTATCCACGTTCAAACCGTAATACAACGTGTGCGCCGCGTCGTAACCGCCGCCGTAGTCCGCGGGAATAAAGGCCGCCTCCTTGATGAGCGACTGGTCGAGCTGCACGAAACGGTCTATGTTTTCCGTGGCGCGGAGGGAAATTTCCGTAAAGTCGTCCGCGCCGTCGATATAGACGGCTCGGCGGTATTCTTCTATGATGTCCTGCATTTCGTAAGAGAGAAAGACCGCCTTGTTCAGCTGATTGATGAGGCTGAGCTGTTCGTTCAGATCCTCCGCGACGGACTTTGCGATGTCGTCCACGAGCGCGCGCGTGTTCTTTCGCTCCTCCGCAAACATCAGCGCGAGAACCGTCCCGCTGAACACGAGCGCGACGAGCAGTAATATAACGCCGTTCATGGCGATATGGCTCTTTCGTTTCCGCAAAATCCCACTTCCTTTCCGCCGCCGCGGCGATCTGAAATTACCAGAATATCCCAATCTATTTTATCATAGCGGGCGCCTGCCCGAAATGTACCTTTGTTAGGTTTTTAATGTATTCTTTTTATATGGAAACCCTCTGTTAATCCTATGCGCGGAAAAATGAAAAATGCCCGCCGCCGCATAAAGCGGGGCGAGCTTTTTAATATTCCGGTTGAAGGGCAAACAAAAAACTCACCCCGAACGGGTGAGTTTTTTATTTCGGTTATTGTTTTTTGACTTTGACGAACAGCACGGCTACGCAGGCGAGCAGGGCAGCTATCAGCACCGCGCCGACGATAACGACGACGAGCAGGTTCTTTTCGGCCGCGTCGACGGCTTTCTGCAGCTCGGCTTTGTTCGCCGCGTCCTGATCGGCATTCGCCTTGATCGCCGCCTCCAGCTTGGACTGTAAATCGGATATCGACTGTTTGAGTTCGGCTTTCGCCGCGGCGTCCGCGTCGCCGTTCGCTTTCAAAGCAGCTTCGAGCGCGGTCTTGAGGTCGGATATCTGTTTTTCGAGCGCAGCCTTGGCGGCGGCGTCCGCTTCGCCGTTTTCCTTCAGAGCGTTTTCGAGGAGCGACTGCAGATCGTCCATCGCCTTTTCGAGTTCAGCCTTGACTTTCGCGTCCTCGGCGGCGATATATGCCTTAAGCGCCTCGTCGAGTTTGGCGATCTCGCTTTCGATTTTTCCGTCGAGTTCGCCGGCCGCGGTTTCGAGCGAATCCCTGAGTTCGTCGATCGCTCCCTGCAGTTCGGCGGCTCTATCGTTCAGTTTCCCTTCGAGTTCTTCGATCTGCGATTTGAGCTCTTCTACCGAAGAAGTGAGATCGATCAGTTCCTTTCCCTCGTAAGCGAGTTCGAGTTCGTCGAGCAGGTCGGCCGTGGTAACCAGTCCGCGAAGTTCTTCGGAGGCCGACGTGAGAATATTTTTCAGCACGGCGACGAAAATTTTATCTTCCAGAACGAAATGCCCCTTATCCACTTCCGCCTTGATGGCGTTGACCGCGCGGTCAAAGTAGGTGGCGAAATTCACTTTGTTGTAGGAATTCATGAAAACGTCGTAATCGACCTTTTCTTTCTGCGTTTCGTGCAGTTTGCCGTAATCCGCCTTGATTGCTTCGAGCGCGGCCTGATCTTCGGAAGTCAGGGTATCGGGTATTTCCGCTATTCTCCCGTTGAGATCGGCTATCCTTTCATCGGATTTCGCCTTGATGGCGTCGAGTTCGGCGCGGCCGTCCGCCACATACGCCTGTTCGGCGGCGTCGAATTCCGCATATGTCTTTTCAAGTTCTTCCGCCGCGTTGAGGTCTACGCTCCAAAGCTCTTCGAGCGACGCGCCGCCGCGCAGAGCGGAAACTTCCTCCATCCACCGGTCGAGTTTTTCTGTGATCGCGGCAAGTTCTTCTTCGGCCTTTGCCAGCGCCTCGATATTTCTCACCTTTTCTTTCTGCGGTGCGGAAAGCGCTTCGTACTCGGCTCTCGCCCCGTCTATATCCGCCTTGCTTTCCAGCGTGACGGGCGAACCGATCGCGGCGATAAGCACTTCCACGTGTACGGCCACAGCATTGTCTATAACGAGAAGATATTTTTCGTAAGCGGCTTTATACGTAACGGTCTTTTCCGCGTCCACAAAATATCCTTCCTGCGCGGCAAGCCATTTCCTGTCGGCTTCGTCGAGAGCCTCGAAATCGCTCTTCACGCTCTGATAAGCCTCATCGTATTCCTCTATGTCTTCCATCGCGGGCTGTTCGGGGTCGAGCGCGTTCATCGCGGCCGCTATCTTTCCGATATTTTCGAGCAGAGCAGCTTTTTCCCCGATCGCGGCGGTGTATTTCGCATAGCTGTCGAAATAATCTCCCGATACCGCGCCCTCAATTACTTCTCTCGCCTCTTCGGAAATTTCCCCGTACAGCGCAACGGCCTCGTCCACGAGCGCCATATTGTCCGTATGGATATCCCCCAGTTCGAATTCGTTCAGTTTATCCTGCCAAACTTTTACCGTGGCGGTCAGTTCTCCGTACGCCTCGTTAGCGGCGGCGAGTTTATCGTAGTTGGTTACGTACTGCTTGTAGTCTTCGGGCAGGGCGTCGTATAACTCGTTCGCTTTCTGCAAGGCGTTGTAGTATTCTTCGGACACCGTAACGTCCGCGGGGATCTTATCGATCGCGTTGATCACGGGCGCGACGGCCGCGGTGATCTTGTTGATCTCGGCCTGGAAATACGCCATCACGTTCTGGCAGGTATCGTTTTCGTTTCCCTTGAAAGAAATCTTCGTTCCTTCGAACGTCGTTTTCTGTTCGGGCGTAAACGCGTTGAGCGTAGACTGTATTTTACCGAAGGCGTCCTTTAAATCGAAGTTTTCGATCTCCGCGTTCGCAATGAGTTCTTCCAGCGAAACGACGAGATCTTTCACCTGTTTGTCCCATGCGTTCCAAATTTTGCGCGCGTCCGCCATGGCGGCGTAGCTTTCCACGATATATTCGCCCTCGCCGCCTGCGTAAACGCTTTCGTCGTTATTTCTTATATCCTCGTCGAGCGCGGCGAACAGTCCCTCCGCCGTTTCGATAAGGCCGTTGTGTTCCGCAGTGTATTTGAGTTCTTCTTCCGCGGGGATTTGCGCGATCGCATCCCGCAGAGCGGCGATCGATTTCTCTATCCCGGCTATTTCGGCAAGCATGCCTTCGAGTTTTTCCTTCGCCTCCGCGGAGATCAGGGACTGAAGGTCGTTGAAGTTTTCGCTGCCATCCGCGTCCGTTCTCTCATCTTCGGAAAGCAGTTTGTCAAAGCTGTCCTTCGCCGCGGCGATCTCTCCCTTTTTCGTATAATATACTTTGCCCTCTTCTACCTGAACGGCGCCGATCTGCGCCTCTACGGCCGCGGCTTTTTCCGTCCATGCGGCATAATCCGCCGCCGCGCTTTCGTAATCTGCAAAGTTGGTTATGTAAACGAGCTCGGATTTCAGTTCCTCGCTGTAAATGTCCCTGCCGTAGATCTCGTCCAGGGCCTGTTTCGCGGCGTCGATGCTGTCCTTGCTGCCCAGCACGATCTCCCCGTCGCCCGTCGTCATGGTTTTGGAGAAAGCGTCGTAATATTCTATCTCGCCGATCGCCGTAACCGCCGCGTCGATCAACGCCTTTTTCGCGGCAAAAACGCTTTCCGCCCCGGTCAGGTTCTCGTCCTTGTTGACCAGCGCGTTTTTCACGAAAGTCCTGCCGTTTTCGGTCAGATCGTCGTAAAGCGCCCGCGCCTCCTCCACTTTTGCTTTATCGGCGTACATCACGTCCTTCACCGCGGTGTTCGCCAGCGTGTACAGGTCGGCTATTTTGGCTTTCGCGGCGTAAGGTTTTTCGAAAATCGCGTAAACCTCGTCGTAAAGCGCCTTGATTTCGGGATCGAGACCGGCTTTTTCCTCTGCCGAAAGACCGCCTTCAGCCTCGGTCGACTGATAGAGGAACACCGCGTTGCCGCCCTCTATCCCCGCAAATTCCAGCGCGTGTTCCGAAACCAGCAGATCGTCGTCTATGGTCTCGTCTTTGAAATAACTGACGATACGCGTGAATTTTTCGGCCTTGGTCTCCTCTGCGGCGTTGGCCGCGGCGGAAATCCCGTAGGAGGCAAACGCGCACATCGCAAGCGCGACGACCGTCAAAAAAGTCAAAAGACCTCTTTTACTGCTTTTTGTCATAATCTTTCTCCTTTCTTATATATGACTTCCCTTTTATTAAAACGAATTCCTACCCCGTAAGAAAATAAAAACAATTCAATTTGAATTATTTTTTGCGATAATCATTCGTTTTGAATTATATTATCACACAAAATGAACAATGTCAACTCAAAACGAACGATTATACAAAAAAATTTTTTAAGCTATTATAATTTTTAAAAAATAAAACAATTTAAAAAAAAGGAAAATATGTTCAGATTAAAAGAATTGAGAATGGAAAACGGATTGAAGAGAAGCGAATTTGCCAAAGAGATCGGCCTGCCCGCAAGCACGGTGGCAAATTACGAAAATGAAACGAGACAGGCTCCGTATAAGCTCCTTATCGCCTTTGCGGAATATTTTAACGTTTCGGTGGATTATCTTTTGGGAAAGACGGACGACGAGATATCCCCTTTTCTGCAGAAATTCGAAGGCCCGCTGACGCCCGCAGAAAAAAAGCTCGTTACGCTCTTTCGGGAAAGCACGCCGTTTTCGCAGAACCGCATTCTGGAATACGCCGCGCTGGTAAAAAACGCGCGACTGGAATAAAAAAGAACGGCGCGCCGTTTCGGCACGCCGTATTTTTTACAGGTCTTTATCTCGTATGAGGCGGGGCTGCGCGGAAAAGAGATAATCCGCCAGCTCTCTGTCCGTGTTTATATTTTCGGGAAGGTAAATGCCGCCGACGGGCGTCTGCTCCGTCATGTGGAAGTCCGTGCCGCCCGTCTGCCTAAGCCCGAACCCCTCAGCAAACGCTTTCGCCACAAAATTGCGGTTTGTGTGGTATTTGTGCCCGTTATAGACTTCAACGCCGTGCATATACCCGTAATAGCCGACCTTCACGCCCGTCCGGAACGGATGGGACTGCACCATGAACACGCCGTTTTTTTCCGCAAGCGAAAAGAGTTCCCGCTGCGTGAGCGCGTAAAGGGCGGGATTATCGTAAAAAAACTTTTCGTCGACGCCGTAAAGCAGGTACTCGCTGAAATACCCCTCCGCGTCGTATGCGCGCACCTCCGAACCGAGAAAGGGCCTGATCCCCTCCCGTAAGGCCGCGGTACGGAATTTTTCGTAAAGCGAAAAGTAAAATTTCAGTTTTTCGGCGTACGTTTCCCCCGGATAGAGCGCGAAACTCGCCTCGCAGCAATGGTTTGTAAGCACCACGCCGCCGTATCCCGCGTTTTTATAAACTTCGAGCAGTTCTTCCACATCGGCCTGCGCGCACGAACTGCCGCCGCGCGAATGGGCGTGCATTTCCAGTTTCAGTTCTTTCATATCCCCTCCCGCAGGGCGCCGAGCGCCGCCGCATGCCGTTTCACGCCCTCGTTCATGGCGAGATAGAGCGCCGCGGTATCGTACCGCGCGTCGTGCGCGGAGGGCGCGGCGCGGAACAAACGCATGGTTTCGCGCGTTACGTCGTAGGGATAAATGTCCAGAAACTCGCAGAGCTCGGACAGCTTCGGATATTTATACGACGTGCCGTTCGCGCGCGGCAAACGGCACACGGGCGTGAATTTTTTCATGGAACAAAGACTGTTTTTGTAGGTGAACCGCTCGCCCAGCCGCTCGAATTCCGCGCTCATGAACATGAAGTCGAAAGAAAAATTGTGCGCGATCAGCACGTCGGCCGCGCGGAAATCTTCCGCGATCTCCCCGAACCTGTCCGCAAACACGCGCCCTTGCGAAAGTTCGTACAAAACTTCCGCCGTAAAGCCGTGCACCGCCGCGGCGGACGGTTCCACATAGCCCACGTGAAAAAACATATTCTTGCCTACGGCGCCGCTTTCGTCCTGCAAAATATAGGAAAGCTGGCATATCTTCCCCGGTCGCAGCCCCGTGGTTTCCGTATCGAAATAAAGGTTCATATCTCTCCCCGATAAAAAAAGAGCGGAATTCCCGCTCTTTTTCTCTTTTTAATCTTTCAGCAACTCAGAATATCTTTCGGTGTAAATCTTTACGTACTCTTCGTTATATTCTTCGTATTCGCCGTCCTCGTTGGGCAGTTTGTAGCGGTTCACGATCTCCGTCTGCTTGTTGGTCAATCTGGTGCTCACGAAATTGCTCACGTAAGCCTGCTGCAGCTGATAGAGATAGAACTTGTCGTTCTTGCCCGACGCGTTGCCGCCCTCTTCGTCGAGATAATATTCGATATCCGAGATCATGGCGTTGTAATATTCTTCCCAAGTGTCGTAGGTCGTGTCGCCTATCTTCTTTTCGACGCCGAGAGAATCGAGATACGATTCCAGCGTTTCGTAGCCAGACTTAGCGCTGATGGTCTGCGACTTGAAGATGAAGTGATAGCCGTAATCGGTGCCGACCACGATATAACCGCCGTCCGCCATGGTGAGAACTTCCCTCGCCGCGTCCGCAAATTCCTTCACGTACGTTTCCGTGCCGTCCACGTCTACGGGCGGCTTGACCACATAGCCTTTATAGGTGTTGAGCGAACCGTCGTCCGTGCTGAACGCGAACAAAAGCTCGCTCATTTTTTCGTCGAACTCGACGTAATCCTGCGTTTTGGGCGTCGCCATTCTGTAATAAACGCCGGGATCGGCTTCCGCCGCCACATTGTCCGTTCCGTAGAGATAATCGTCGATAATCTTCACGAACGCAGCGAGGTCGTATTCGGGATTATACGTTATTTCGTATTCCTCCTCGTAATCTTCGTCCTCTTCGCCCTCGGCGGGTTTATCCGCTTCGTTCAGCCACTTGACGTCGCCTTGGAACGGGAAAGAATTTTCCGCCGTGGTGAACGTGTAATCGCCCGTGAATTTCTTGGTTGCGTAATCGAAATCGTACCCCGCGGTGATCCAGGTGGAACGCAGATCTTTCGCCGTGGTCTTATAGAGGATTTCCTCTCTCTTTTCCCTGTATTCCGCTTCGGAAAGGTTCTTTTCCTCGCCGAGCGCGGCGATCTGCGCTTCCTGCTTGTCGTCCACGCCTAAAAGCAGGTTGTAAACGAAACCGTAGCCCGCGTACGGGTTGTATACTATGGGAGAGGAGGTTCCGGCGCCGTCGATGGTCGTTTCGTAATCGGAAACGGAGCCGTTCTTCTGCGCGTCGTACATCTCCTTGTAGTTCGCCTCGAGATCGGCAAAACTTACCGTCGCGTATATGTCCGCCGTGAGTTTCTTTTCGTAATTTTCTATCACGATCGCCTCCTGGTTGGAGCGCAGCGTGTCCTTATAATAGTCGGTATCGTAGATAGAATCCTTGTTATAGTCGAAATCTTCGCCGATCAGGGCGTTGTCCTCCAAACGGGATATCACTTTGTTGTAAGCGCGTTTGGTGTCGGCGTCCACCGTCTGATAATCGTCGTCGAAACCGGTTATAACGCCTTTATCCAGGAAACTTTCCCCGTCGGTGTTGTAAGCTTTATAAAATTCGAGATAACTTTCGTATCCCTCGTGCGGTTCTTCGTAATTCGCCGCGTCCGTGGGTGCGACGCGCGTCGTTTCGGTAACGGTTTCCTTTTCCGTTTCGTCCTCTTCTTCGTCCTTGAACGATTCTATCAGGTCGTTGATGGACTTATTCGTATTGTAAAGGGCTTCCTCTTTTTCCGTTTCGTCGAGATAAGCCTGCGGATCGAACACGCCGTATTCCTTTACGCCCGCCGCATATTCGGGATATTTTTCCGCGTCGGAAAAATCGAGCATTGCCTGCTGCACCATGATGGCGTTGTTCACGAGCTGCTCCATCAGCATTTCAAACGCTTGTTTCTGCGTATAGGTGCCCTGCTGCACGTAGGAATAGCCGTAATTGAGATACATCATGACGAGATCTTTTTTCAATATCTCTTCCGTAGGCGCGTCCTCGGCGATCCTGACGGTCGCCACGACCTGGTTCATATCCCTTTCGCTGTCCGTCGTAATGAGGTTGCAACCGGAAAATACCGAAAGCCCCATCACCAAAGACAGCGTGCCTACAGCCAAAGTTTTCAAGAATTTTTTCATTTAACGTCTCTCCCAGAGGATTTGTAAATACTTTATCCGCTCCCCGCCCGCGGCTCGTCCGCTTACAGGCGGAAACTATAATTTCACGTATTATAGATTTTAACACAAAGGACGGAAATTTGCAATGATTTTCATTAACTTTTTGCCTTCTCTCCGCGAAAACTTAAAGAATAAGCGAAAAATTCCTTTAAAAATTCCAGCATTTCGCCGTTGCTTTTGTCCATGGAGGAAAATTGCAGCGCGGGAGAAACGCTCATATCGAGCCGCACGCCGTTTTTATAGCGTTCGAGCGCGGCGTGCAGCCCTTCGTCGTTCAAAGACGAAAGCGCGGCGAACGTAACCTCGCACAGCCCCTGCCGCACGGTGATGGTCTTGGCCGCGAACTTCGCAGCCATGCTCTTGACCGCCGCGATATTGATGAGGTCTTCCACCTCCATCGGCAGTTCCCCGTACAGATCGGCCAGCGAATCGCGCACGCGGTCTTCGTCCTTGCGGGAAGATATTTCGGCGATTTCCTTATACGCGTCCATGCGGAGCGCGGGGGAATCGATGTAATCTTCGGGGATATACGCCGAAACGCGGATGTCGAGTTCGGCGGTAACGGCGGGCGTTTCGCCCATTTCCTCTTTCAGCAGTTTGGTGTACAGCTCATAGCCCACCTTATCCATATGGCCATGCTGTTCCCTGCCCAACACGTTGCCCGCGCCGCGGATTTCGAGGTCGCGCATGGCGATCTTGAACCCGCTGCCGAGTTCGGCGAATTCCATGATGGCGGTCAGCCGCTTGTACGCCGTTTCCGAAAGCACCTTTTCCCGCTTGAACGTGAAATAGGCGTGCGCCAGGCGGTTGCTCCGCCCCACCCTGCCCTTGAGCTGGTAGAGGGTGGAAAGCCCCAGGCGGTCGGCGTCTATCACGATCAGCGTGTTCGCGCGCGGCAGATCCACGCCGTTTTCGATGATCGTGGTGGATATGAGTACGTCGGTCTCGCCGCGGTAAAACTCCATCACGGCGTTTTCCAGCGCGCTCTCGTTCATCTGCCCGTGCGCCACGGTGAATCTGAGATCGGGCAGCAGTCCCTTGACCCGCTTTGCAAAGGAATTTATGCTTTCCACGCGGTTATACAGCACGAACGCCTGTCCTCCGCGGTTGATCTCGCGGGAAAGGGCGTCGCGCAGGAGCGCGTCCGTTTCCTCCGTAACGTAGGTCTGCACGGGCAGCCGCTCCTTGGGCGGGGTATTGATGGTGGATATATCCCGTATGCCCGAAAGCGACATGTGCAGGGTGCGGGGAATGGGCGTTGCCGAAAGCGTGAGCGTATCGACGTTGTTTTTCAACAGTTTTATCTTTTCCTTGTGCTCCACGCCGAACCGCTGTTCCTCGTCCAGCACCAGAAGGCCGAGGTCTTTGAAATTGACGTCCGAACTCAAAAGGCGGTGAGTGCCGATGACGAAATCTATGCGGCCGTCCTTCACACCCTTGATGATCTCGTCCTGTTCCTTCGCGCTCTTGAAACGGTTGAGCACGGCGATATGCACGCCGAAATCCTTGAACCGCTCCGCGGCGGTGTTGTAGTGCTGCTGCGTCAAAATGGTGGTCGGGGCGAGCAAGGCCGCCTGCTTGCCCGAAACGACGGCGCGGAAGACGGCGCGGAAGGCGACTTCGGTCTTTCCGTACCCCACGTCCCCGCAGATCAGGCGGTCCATGACCTTGTCCGAACACATGTCCTCCATGATGTCCTGCGAGGCCTGTTTCTGGTCGTCCGTCAGTTCGTAGGGAAAGCGCGCCTCGAAAAGTTCCTGCATTTCGGAATCCTCCGTAAAGCGGAATCCCTTGCGCTCCGAACGCTCGGCATAGAGTTTTTTCAAATCTATGCTCATGGCCTTGATGGAGGCTTTCACCCGCTCCTTGATGCGGTCGAAGTCCCTGCCGCCTATTTTTGAAAGTGCGGGCTTTTTGTCCCCGCCGAGATAGCGGGACAAACTGTCCATCTGCTCGACGGAGATATAGAGAATATCCCCGCCCGAATATTCCACGGCGATATAATCCTTCGTTCCCTCTGTGGTGGAAATGCGCTTGGTGCCGCGCACCACGCCGATGCCGTGCACCTCGTGCACGGCGTAATCGCCCACTTCGGGCGCGGAGAAGAACTCGCCTTTTTTTCTCAGTTTTTTCTTTTCGGGCTTGCGCGCAAAGAGATCGCCGCTGCCCACCACGGCTATTTTTACGTCATGGTAGATAAAGCCGCTGTCCAGCGTGCCGCTGACTACGGAAACGCCCGCTCTGCCGCTCTGCACGCTGTCCACCGAAGAGGCGATGCCGCGGTCGGAAAGGTCGCCGTTCAGCCGTTTTGCGCGCTCGGGCGTATCGGCCAGCGCGACGACGCGGTACCCCGAAAACAGCCAGTTATCGACGTCCTCCGCAAATTCGTTGAATTTCAGCTGGTATTTCGCAACCGTGCCGCAGCGCAGGGTGAAGGTTTTGAGCGGATTGAAAAAGGGAATCGCGGTGGTCAGCGTCTGCAGCGCCGCCACGCGCTTTTTGCAGAGCGAGGCGATGAGCTCGTCCTCGTTTCCCAGCTGGTAAAACGCGAACGGGAACGCCTCGCCCGCGGCGAGCAGGTTCTTGAACCGTTCGCGGTGTTCCTGCAAGATAAAGTCCAGTCCGTCGGAAAGCTGTTTGCATTCGTCGAAAAACACCACGGCGTCCTCGGGCAGGAAAGAGCTCACGTCGGCGACGGCGTTTTTCAGCAGGGGCATCAGCACGGAAAGGCGCCCGTCCTGCACGCCGCTTTGCAGCATCTCGATCAGCTCGCCCGCCATGATGTTCAGTTTGGAGTGCGCCTCGGCGGTCTTTGCCGAAAACGCCGCTCTTTTCAGTTCCTCCGCAAGGGCGGGTATCTCTTCCCGCTCGACGATTACGTCGGTCGCGGTGAGTATATCCGCGCTTTCGAGATACGCCCGTTTTTCCCGCGTTTCGGGGTCGTATTCCTTGATGCTCTCGATCTCGTCGCCGAAAAAGTCTACGCGGACGGGATATCTGCGGTTGACGGCGAAAATTTCCAGAATGTCGCCCCGCAGAGAAAAACGCCCTTCGGAGTCGACGATCTCCTCGCGCACGTACCCCATTTTCACCAGCTTTTTCACCACGTCCTGCGGATCTGCGGTTTCGCCCTTTTTCAGCGAGACCGTATCGAGCCGCGCGGGGAAGAGCTGCAGCAGGGATTCGAACGTGGCGACGGCGGCGCGGGCTCCCTTTTGAATTTCGTAAAGGCCGTTGAGCCTGCGGAAAAGCGAATGTTTGGACAGCGCTTTGTTATATAAAAGCACGTCGTCCTTGGGGTAAATCACCGCGGTTCTGCCGCCCGAAAGCGCGGATATCTCCGCCGCGGTCTTTTCCAGAGAAAGAATATCCTTGCAGATATAGAGCGCGAAAGCGGGCGCGTTGGCCGCGATATGGCATTTTACGGAAAAGGGCGCGTTGAACACCGCCGAGGGAATCCCGCGGCGGATGGTTTCGACGGCTTCGAGAAAGCCGCCGCCGATATTTTCGCTTTTCAGTATTTCGGAAAGCATGCGCGCCTCCTAAAAAACGCCCGCCGCGGTGCGGCGGGTGAAAATATCTATGCGGACGCAGGCGCGCCCGCATAGATCCGTTTTATTTTTTGTTGTATTTCTGCATCACGTTGTCGAGCGGCACGCCCCGCGCGAAGTCCGCCGCCGCGAGCCCCGCGGCGTGCACCGTTTCGGCGAAAAGCGGCAGATCGGCTTCGGGTATGCCCGACAGCACGTAATTGATGAGCGGCACGTTCCCTTCGCCCTTGAACCCCACGCGCACGCGGGCGAAATCCTCTCTTCCGAGTTCCGCCACAATATTGCGCATGCCGTTGTGCGTGCCCGCGCTGCCTCCCTTGCGGATGCGGAGTGCGCCCTTGGGCAGATCGTAATCGTCGTATAAGACGATGAGATCTTCCGTCCCCGCCTTATAATACGCGAGCAGTTCCTTCACGCTTTCGCCGCTCAGATTCATATACGTCTGCGGCTTGGCTACGACGATCTTTTCGCCCTTGAAAAAGCCCTCCGCCACGAGCGCGCGGCACTTTTTGTGTTTGAACGAAAGTCCCAGCTCTATCGCCGCGTCCTCCGCCGCGACGAAACCGAGGTTATGATAGGTGCGCCTGTATTTTTCTTCCGGATTACCCAGCCCTACAATGATCTTCATATCCGCGGCACGGTTTTTTAATCTTCGTAAATGGTGGAAAGCGACGAATCGGAATAGATCTTTGTGATCGCCGAAGCGAAGAGTTTTGCCACCGAAAGCACTTTGAGCTTGGGGCACGCGCCCAGCTTGTCCGCAAGGTCGATGGTGTCGAGAACCGCGACCTCCTTGATGGGCGAAGCCATCAGCCTTTCGAGGGCGGGGCCGCTCAGCACGCCGTGCGTGCAGCAGGCGTAAACTTCTTTCGCGCCGTTTTTGATGAGCGCTTCCGCGCCCTGGCAGATGGTGCCCGCGGTGTCGATCATATCGTCCACCATGAGGCAGGTCTTGCCCGAAACGTCGCCGACGATGTTCATTACCTCGATGGCGTTCGCCTTGGGGCGACGCTTGTCCACGATGGCGAGCGGGCAGTTGATGGACGCGGCGAAATTCCTCGCCCTGCCCACGCTGCCGACGTCGGGGGAAACGACCACCCAGTCGTCGTTTTTCTTCTTTTTATAATATCTGCTTAAAATAGGAGCGCCCAGCAGGTGATCGACGGGAATGTCGAAAAACCCCTGAATCTGCGCGGCGTGCAGGTCCATGGTGAGAACTCTGTCCGCGCCGGCGCTCGTCAGAATATCGGCAACGAGTTTGGCCGTGATGGGATCTCTGGAACGGGCTTTTCTGTCCTGCCTCGCATAGCCGAAGTAGGGAATGACCGCCGTGATCCTGCCCGCCGACGCGCGGCGCGCGGCGTCGATCATGATCAGAAGTTCCATCAGGTTGTTGTTGACGGGCGCGCACGTGGATTGGATGAGGAACACGTCCTTTCCCCTGACCGTTTCGCAAAGGTGCACGGAGATCTCTCCGTCGCTGAACGTGCCGACTTCGATACCGCTCAGAACGGTTTTCAGTTCTTTCGCGATGGCTTCCGCCAGCGGCTTGTTGGAGTTGCCCGCAAACAACTCGATTTCGTTACCGTGTGTTATCATTTTTTGTAAGACCTCGCAATTTCGCGCCCGTAAGGCGCGTATATTTTTCGGATATACTTATTTTACGATAAATATTTAAAATAGTCAAACTATTTCGCTTTTCTCTTCGCTTTAAAATAGTTTTTTAAAAGTTCGGAACATTGCGCGCCGAGCACGCCGCCCTCGTATTCCGTAACGTGGTTGAGGCCGCTTTCCGTCAGCACGGAAAAACGGCTTTCCGCGCTGCCGCTCTTGGGCTCGTACGCGCCGAAATAAAGCTTTTTCACCCGCGCGCCCACGATCGCGCCCGCGCACATCGGGCAGGGTTCGAGCGTAACGTACATTTCCGCCCCGTCGAGGTGCCAGGTGCCCAGCTTTTTTTCCGCCTTTTCTATGGCGAGGATCTCCGCGTGCGCCGTGCAGCGGTTGAGGCTTTCCTTTTTATTGAACGCCCGCGCGACGACTTTGCCGTCCAGCACGATCACGGCGCCCACGGGCACTTCGTCGGAGGCCTGTCCTTTTTCCGCCTCCTTCAGGGCGAGCGCCATATAGTAATTTTTGTCTTTTTCCTTCATGTCTTCAACCGCCTTATGAGTTCGAGGGGAACGTCCTTGTTTTTGCGGAAAATTTCCGCGGCTCTTTCTTTGCCGATCGGGTGCGGCAGCCAATCCGCCCCCGCTTCTATGGTGAGCGCGGGTATGGAAAGCTTTTCCACGCACCAATCCTTATAACCGCCCGCGCTGGAAAACGGCGTTCTCACCGCATAGCCCGTGAGCGAGGCAGCCGCCTCCGCCAAAGCCCTGTCGCGTTCCGCGCGTTCGCCCTGCTGGTAAAAATACCAGTATATCTCTTCGCCCTTGGTGTGATAGCTCACCGTCATGTCCGGCATGACGCGGAGCGTGAAGTTCCTGAGCGCGGCGCTCTCCGCCGCCGAAAAGGGATATTCCCCGATATAATCGCTCGCGCCCGCCGTCCTCTTGTTCTGTGCGCCGGTGCCCCAGCGCGCGTCGAAATTGACGTTGAGATCAACGCCCTTCGCGTTGGCTTTCCAAAGCTTATCCCGCGTGAGCGCGATGCGCACACCGTCGGGGTTGACGAGCGGCAAAACATACACGCTCCCTTCGATATCCCGTTCCGAAAGATATTTTATCTCTTCCAGAGCGACGTACGCCGTTACGTATTCGCGCGCGTGCATGGCGTACTGCGCGAGCAGGACGGGCGCGCCCTTTCCCGCGAGAAAATATACGAGCGGCCGCCCCTCTTCCGAAAAGCCGAACACGCCCTTTTCCCCTTTGAAACCGTCGTAAAACGAATAAACTTCCTCTAAAACGTCCATACGACATCTTATGATTTTTCCGCCCGCGCCGTGCATGCGGCGCCGCGCTTGCACGGCGGTTATTTATGATATCCGCTCCCCGCGGCAATGGAAAAGGCGCGGTAGAGCTGTTCGGTCAGCACCAGGCGCATGAGCGTATGCGGGAAGGTCATGTCCGAAAAGGACAGGAGCAGGTCCGCCCGCCGTTTCACCGTTTCATCCAGCCCGTACGAACCGCCTATGACGAAGGTCGTTTCGCCCGACGTCCGCTTGATATCCTCCAGCTTTGCGGACAAACCCTCGCTCGAAAGCTTTCTGCCCTCTACGGCAAGGCATATCACGTACCCTTTCAGTTCGGGCAGTATGCGCCCGGCCTCCCTTTTCATGGCGAGGCGGCGTTCCGCCTCCCCCTCTTTGGAAAAATTTTCCTCCCTGACCTCAATCAGGGAAAAGTCTGCGTAGCGCGAAATGCGCTTCGCGTATTCTTCTATGCCCTCTTTGAAATATCTTTCTTTCACCTTGCCGACGGCGACGACGTTTACTTTCAGCACGTGCTCACCCCGCCAGCGCGACGATCCAGGAAACGACGCACAGCACCAGCCCGACCGCGGCGAAATAAAAGAAATATTTGCCGTGCAGCGGCTGCGCGGGCGCGAAACGCACGGCCGCGGGATCCTTGCTCTTATCGAAAAACGCCAGGTAGGCGAAAGCCGCCGCGAAGAGCACAAGCCCCGTCGCCAGCGTCGCAGCGTTGTAGACTTGCGCCTGCGGCGCGAAATACGAAATGCACAATATCGCAACGTTGTTGACGGCATGCATGATCACCGAGGGAAAAACCGAACCCGACCGCAGGGCGACGAGCGCGAACACGCAGCCCGTTAAAAACGGGTATACCGTCTGCGCGGGATTCTGGTGAAAGAGCGAAAACATCAGCCCGTTCAGCGCCATGGCCGCCCAAACGTTCATATACGCCGTGCCGCGCAAAACGGCGCCGCGGAAGAGCGTTTCCTCGCATATCGCGGGCATGAGACCGATGAGGACGAGCGAGAGCGCGAACTGCCCCGCGCCGTCGAGCGGAGGCGCCACGCCGTTGACGTGCAGCCCCGCATTTTCCAGCGCGCCGACGAACAGTTCGTTCAGATACCCCAGACCGAAGAGCATGCCGTAAGAGAGCGCCAGCCCCAAAAAAACATACTTCCAATGAAATTTTTCCGCACGGAATACCCTGAGCCCCCCCTTCTGCTTAGCAATGAAAGCCGCCACGGCGAGATAGGATATCTGCGTTGCGAAATAGGAGATATAGCGGAAGAGCGCGCTCGACGTGTCGTTCAGCCCGAACTGGAATACGGCCGTAACGATCAGCATGAGCGCGTAAGGACACACGACGGTCAGCGTGAACGACAGCCCCGATTCCGCGGTGTTGAAATCTTCGTTTTTTCTGTAAATGGTGTTCATATGCAACTAATTTACCATACTTTGCGAAATAAATCAAACGAAAACGGCGCCGTAAAAGCGCCGTGAATCTTTATCTGTTGGTGAGGGAAAACACGTCGTCCGCCCGCCCGATGATCACGAGGTGGTCGTCCGCGCGGAAAACGTAGTCCGCGCCCGTGAGCATTTCCATCGAACCTCCGTGCTTGACCGCAATGATGTTTATGTTGTGCGCCTGCCGCGCCTTGGTGTTGAGCACCGTGCTGCCCACCCACTTTTTAGGCACGGCTATTTCAAAGAGCCCGAATTCCGAAGAAATTTCGAGATAGTCGAAAATATTGTCCGCATTGAAACGCACGGCCAGCTTTTCCGCCATGTCGCGTTCGGGATAAGTAACTTCGTCCGCCCCGCAGCGGGAGAGAAATTTCGCCTGCAGCTGGCTGCTCGCCTTGGAAACGACGTATTTCGCGCCGAGCTCCTTGAGCTGGGAGGTTACTTCCAGCGACGACTGGAAATTTTCGCCGATAGCGACGAAACATACGTCGAAGTTGTTCACGCCCAGGCTCTTCAAAACGCTTAAATTCGTGGCGTCGCCGATGAGCGCGTTGGTAAAGCGCGGCGCAAGCTCGTTTATAAGCTCTTCTTTCTTGTCCACGATCATGATGTCGTTGCCAAGTTCCAAAAGCTTTTCGGACAGGCTTCTGCCGAAACGCCCCATGCCGATAATAAGGATGGATTTCATATTTTTCTCCCTCGGTTAACCGATCAATATTTTTCCGTTCGGGCGCCTGACGGGCGGATTTTCCTTCTTTTCGGCAATTGCCGAAAGGAGCGAAAACGCGCCTACCCTGCCGCTGAACATCAAAAGCGCAAGTATTACTTTGGAAAATCCCGTAAGCGTCGGGGTAATCCCCGTGGTAAGGCCGACGGTGCCGATCGCCGAAACGGCTTCGAAGATGAGGTCTTCTATCGGCAGTTCCTCCGCAAAGGACATCATCATGACGGAGAGTATTACCGCCATCAGATACACGCCTATTATGGAAAACGCCTGCAGAATCTGCACGCCGCCCACGTTCTTTTTGCCCACGGTGGCGGAAGTATCGTTTTTTGCCGCGGCGACGATACCCAAAACGGCCACGACGAGAGTCGTTACCTTGACGCCGCCCGCCGTAGAGCCCGTATTGCCGCCGACGAACATCAGCATGACGGTCATCAGCCAGCCCGCCTCGGAAAGTTCGTCCATGGCGACGGTGTTGTATCCCGCCGTTCTCGGCGTTACCGACTGGAAGAACGAGGCAAAAACGCGCTGCGGCAGCGTGAGATCCCTGAAGGCATGGTTCGCCTCCGAAAAGAAGAAGAATACCGCGCCGCCGAAGATGAGCGCCAGCGTGGCGGTAATGACGATCTTCGTATGCAGGCTGTATTTTTTGAAACGGAATTTACAGTCTATCACGTCGCTCCAGACGATAAATCCCAGCCCGCCGACGACGATGAGAAACATGATGGTGAGATTGACGACAGGATCCCCCACGTACGGGGTAAGCGACGGAAAAAGGTTATCCGCCGTACCCAAAAGGTCGAAACCCGCGTTGCAGAACGAAGACACGGCGTGAAAGACCGCGTAATATATACCCCTGCCCCAGCCGAAATCTCCCACGAAACGGGTAGCGAGCATGATCGCCCCGAACGCTTCGAAAACGAGCGTGAAAAGAAGGATCCTCTTGAGCAGATGCATCACGCCGCTGATGCGCCCCGTTCCTTCGGAATGCATCAGAAGCTTTCGTTCGTAAAGGCCTATCTTGCGCCTGAGGAACATGCTGACCATGGTGATTACGGTCATAAATCCCACGCCGCCCGTCTGTATGAGCAGAAGTATTACGATCTGCCCGAACACCGAAAAGTGCACGTTCGTGCTGTACACGACCAGCCCCGTAACGCAGGTTGCGCTCGTGGCCGTAAAGAGCGAATCGATAAACGGCGTCCAGCTCCCGTCCCTGCTCGAAACGGGCAGACAGAGCAGAAATGCGCCCGTTAAGATCACGACCACATACCCCAGCACCAGAAATTTGGCGGCCGTCAGTTTTCGTCTTTTTTTAGATATGTTGATCATTATTCTTTCCGCCGTTCAGCGCGTTTCTCAGCGGGATGCTCGCTTTCGCGTTTAAATCCAGCCCCGCGAAATTGCCGTTTATATATTGAATATATCCTTCGGCGGCGATCATGCACGCGTTGTCCGTGCAGTAACGCCGTTCGGGAAGCACCAGTTTTACGCCCTCCTGCTCCGCGCGGCGGGACAGAAGTTCCCTCAGATATCCGTTCGCGCTCACGCCGCCGCCCGCGGTAACGGTCTTTGCGCCGACCGCGCGCGCCGCGGCGAACAGTTTTTCCGCCAGAACGTCGAGCGCCGCCGACTGAAAGGAGGCCGCGACGTCCGCCGCCGAAAACGCCTCCCCTTTCTGCCGTTTGGAATGTACGTAATTGACGACTGAGGACTTCAGGCCGCTGTACGAAAAATCATAGGTATGCGAGCCCTTGAGCATGGCGGGAAATTTTATTGCGTTTTTTCCCTGCCGCGCGAGTTTTTCCACGTTCGGCCCGCCGGGATATTCGAGACCGAGCACGCGCGCAGTCTTGTCGAACGCCTCGCCCGCGGCATCGTCCAGCGTGGAACCGAGCACCTCGTGTCCGAGATAGTCCTTTACGCGGATGACGGCGGTATGCCCCCCGCTCGCCAGCAGCGTTACGAAGGGCGGTTCGAGCGCCTCGTCCGCAAGGTAGGCCGCCGCGATATGCCCGCGGATATGGTTGACCGCGACGAGAGGCTTATCGAGCGCGTACGCCAGCCCCTTTGCGAAAGAAACGCCCACGAGCAGCGCGCCCAAAAGCCCCGCGCCGTAAGTAACGGCGATCGCGTCTATATCCCCGAAAGACATACCCGCCGCGCCGAGCGCCCGCTTTGTCGCCTCGAGCACCGCCTCGGTGTGCGCGCGGGAGGCTATTTCCGGCACCACGCCGCCGAACCGCACGTGTTCGGCCGCCGAAGATATGATCTCGTCGGCGAGGATTTTCCTGCCGCCTTTCACGATGCCCACGGCCGTTTCGTCGCACGAAGTTTCTATGCCGAGCACAACCGCGTCTTTTTTCAATTGCATTTCAGCTCCCTCGCGTTACTGCGATTTTTTGAGATAATCTATGATAAATTCCTGTATTTCGCCGTCCATGACCGCTTCCACGTTGCCCGTTTCGCAGCCGGTGCGGTGATCTTTCACCATGGTGTACGGGCAGAAGACGTAACTGCGGATCTGACTGCCCCATTCTATCTTCTTTATCTCGCCTTTCAGGCTCTGTTCCTTTTCCAGCCGCTCGCTTTCCCGCTTTTCGATAAGCTTCGCGCGAAGCATCTTCATGGCCTGTTCCTTGTTCTGCACCTGCGAACGCTCGTTCTGGCAGGCGACCACGATGCCCGTAGGCAGGTGCGTGATGCGCACCGCGCTGTCCGTCTTGTTGATGTGCTGTCCGCCGGCGCCGCCGCTGCGGTACGTGTCTATTTTCAGATCCTCCGAGCGGATTTCGATATCCCCTTCGTCCTCTATTTCGGGCATGACCTCGATGGATGCGAATGAGGTATGGCGGCGTTTGTTCGCGTCGAAAGGCGAGATGCGCACCAGCCGGTGCACCCCCTTTTCCGCGCGCAGATAGCCGTAAGCATATAAGCCTTCGAATTTGAGCGTAACGCTCTTTATCCCCGCTTCGTCGCCGTCCAGGCGGTCGAGTTCGTATACCTTATATCCCTGGCGCTCGCCGTAACGCAGATACATGCGGTAGAGCATGGACACCCAGTCGCACGCCTCCGTGCCGCCCGCGCCCGCGTGCAGCGTCATGATGGCGCTGTTCGCGTCGTATTTTCCGCCGAGCAGCGCTTTCAGGTGCATTTCCTCGATATCCTTTGCGGCAGTGTCCAGCTCGGCGTCCAGCTCCGCCACCAGGCTTTCGTCGTTTTCCTCTTCCAGAAGAGCGAGTATCTCTTCCGTGTCGTTGATGGCCTTTTCCGCCTTATCGAAAGTATCCGTCTTGCTTTCGATCGCGGCGATCTCTTTCGCCAGCTGCTGCGAGCGCTTGAGATCGGACCAAACCTCCTCTTTTTCCGATTCCGCTTTTTTCTCCGCCAGCTCCCGTCTTAACCGAGCCAAGTCAAAGAGAGTATCCTGCTTCCGTGAGGAGTCGCCTAAGTTCCTTTATCTTTATTTTGTAATCGTCGATCTTTATCATTGAAAAACCTCCTTATGATATCTGAATTTTAACACAGCCGCCCCCGCTTGTCAAGCGCGGTTACGACATAAATAAATATGTGTAATATCCCGCAAAACATAACAGCATGATCACGCCCGCGTACCGCCTGATCTTATCCCCCTTCATCAGCGAGAAAAAGTATAGGAGCGCGGCCGCGCCGAACGCGGCGAGCGCGTCGATCAGGTTAGCCTCCGTGAAAGCGAGCGGGTAAAAGAGCGAGGACGCCCCCGCGACCATGAAGATATTGAAAATATTGCTGCCGATGACATTGCCCACCGCTATGTCCGATTCGTTTTTCACCGCCGCTATGACCGAAGTAACGAGTTCGGGCAGAGAGGTGCCGAGCGCCACCACCGTGAGGCCGATGATCCGTTCCGGCACGCCCGCGTAGGCGGCGATGTATTTCGCCGCGTCGACGAAGAGCATGCTCCCGCCGACCACCATGCCCAGGCCCACGACGATAAGCGCGGCAAGAAACCAGGTTTTGGCCTTCATGGCTTCAAACCAACGGCCCAAACGGCTTTTCGGCGTTTTATCGGGTTTTTCGCCGGACGTTTCTTCGGCGTTTTGCGCTTTCAGCCGCTTTTGTTCCTTTTTCGCCTGCGTGAGCAGTACGGTCATATAAGCCGCGAACACGGCGAGAAGAACGAGCCCGTCCCACCATTGCAGGGTATACTGCCAAAGCCCCAGCACGATGAGCAGGACGGTCGCGAGCAGCATGACGGGAAAGTCCAGCCTGAGCGAGTTCCTCTGCACGGGCAGCGGCCTGATGAGGGAAGAAACGCCTAAAATGAGCAAAATGTTCAGAATATTGCTGCCGACGACGTTGCCGATCGCGATTTCCGTGGACTTGCCGATCGCGGACGTAACCGAAACCGCGAGTTCGGGCGCGCTCGTGCCGAACGCCACCACCGTGAGGCCTATGACCAACGTGGAAATTTTGCATTTTCGCGCGACGCCCGCGCTTCCGTCCACGAACCAATCCGCCCCCTTGACGAGCAGAAGCATGCCCGCCGCGAGTAAAAATATCTGTAAAGCCAACATTTTTCTATCCTTTTTCCGCGGGGCGGCAGAGCCTTCGGCGATATTCGCCCGCGGACGGTCCGTCCTGTTTTTCCGAACGGTGTTAATTATACCATATCGAAAAATCGATGTCAAACGTTCGGCCCCGCGGATTTTTCCCGCCCGCGCGCAAAAAAACGCCGCCGGAAGGCGGCGCCCGTCTATTCGAACTGCGCTTGGTAGATATCGGTGTAAAAACCTTTCTTTTCCAAAAGCTCCTCATGCCTGCCGCTTTCCACGATATTCCCGCCGCTCACCACTAAAATGAGATCGGCGTTTCTGACGGTCGTGAGGCGATGGGCGATGACGAAACTCGTCCGCCCGCGCATGAGTTTCGCCATCGCGTCGCGTATGAGTATCTCCGTGCGCGTGTCCACGTTGCTGGTCGCCTCGTCCAGTATGAGCAGTCTGGCGGGCGAAAGCATGGCCCGCGCGATGGTGATCAGCTGTTTCTGCCCTTTGGACAGATTGACGCCGCTGTCGGTCAGAACGGTATCGTACCCCTTGGGAAGAGAACGGATAAAACCGTCGATATGCGCCTCTTTCGCGGCGCGTTCCACTTCCTCCCGCGCGGCCCCCTCCCTGCCGTAGGCGATATTTTCAAACACCGTGCCCTCGAAAAGCCATGTGTCCTGCAAGACCATGGTGAAGGCCGCGCGCAGGCTGCGCCGCGTGTATTCTCCGATATCCCTGCCGTCCAGTTCTATCCTGCCCGACTGCGGTTCGTAAAAACGCATCATGAGGTTTACGAGCGTGGTTTTGCCCGCTCCCGTCGGGCCTACGACGGCCACCGTCTGCCCCGGTTAGATCGGAAG
>ERZ1106932.33-NODE-33-length-60767-cov-27.333163_pt1 | contig 60767 bp, 54 predicted proteins | sample MGYA00403665_ERZ1106932 | MGnify/ENA primary metagenome ERZ1106932 (study PRJEB35170, sample SAMEA104062448) | human gut metagenome | biome: human gut; feature: human-associated habitat; material: faeces | place: Denmark | collected 2012-08-24 ... | reverse complement strand
CTGGCCGCTTAATGAACTAAACTATTTTACTTTAACTTTTTGGGTACACCACAGTATGTGAGCGCTTTTTTTGACCAATTATTTTACATCGTCGGCTTTGTCAGCAACTTTTTCAGCAGCCTTGTCGACCTTTTCGTTAACTTTTTCAGCCGTCTTAGCAACGTTTTCGTTGACCTTTTCGGCAGCTTTGTCAACATTTTCATTAACTTCTTTAGCCTTATCAGCAGCTTTATCAGAGAAATCTTCAGCTTCCACTTGAGCCGCTTCAGCCAAATCACGCAATGTTTCATCAAGGTTGAGATCAGCTTGTGTCAATTCAATATCGTGATTATTGAACTTATCGCGTAATTCATTCAATGAGGCTTGTGCCTTATCTACATAACTTACAGCTAAATCCTTTGCCTTATTAACATAAGGTGTGGCTTGATCGGCTAATTGCTTCACTTGATCAGCAGCCAAATCAATCTTTTCGCCATACTTTTCTTGACTCTTGTCCTTTAATTCAGCAGCCTTAGCTTTAGCCTTTTCCGTCACATCACCAGCAAAATCAGCAGTCGCATAAGCGGCATCATAGGCCTTTTCACGCAAGGCATCTGATGTTTCAGTAGCCTTAGCTTTGAGTTCTTCTTGACGGTTCTTTGGCAATGCTTTAAACGCAGCCAATGCAGCTGCTCCCGCAGCAATCCCAATTAAAAATCCTTTAGCTTTTGACATTTACTTTGTCTCCTTTTTTGATGATTTTTTGTGACTATACTTACGCATAGCCGTTTTTGCAACAGATGCTGCCATACCCGTCGCACCAAAGCCGCGAACAAGCTTTGAGGCAGCAAATCGACTTGTCACACTTTGTACAGTGTCATTTAATTCTGATACCGTAACCGACAAGTCCGCAACTGCTTGCACAGTTGGATCTAATGTCTTCATTTTCTCGTTGACATCAGTCAATAGCTCATTGGCGTTGCCAAGAATTTCATTGCTCGAGCGGGCAATCGTGTCCACGTCGAACGTAATAATCTTAAGTGATTGCGTTAGGCGCATTAGGAATATACCGGTAAATATTACCAGTAATAAGAAAGCAACCGCAAAAATGATAAGTGCCCATTGTCCTGGTGCCATAAATCCCCCCATACCGTGATATTTAATGTATTTGCTGCAACCTACTGTATTAAAATAACATCATACTGGCACAACATAGTATAAGTATAACAAAAAAAGTTACTCAACGAGTAACTTTTGTTTATTAGTGGGCATAGTCTGTTGCGCGTGTTTCGCGGACCACTGTAATCTTCACATGTCCAGGATATTCTAGCTTTTCCTCAACATCTGATTTAATATCATGTGCTAAGACTGTTGCCTGGATATCCGTTAATTTAGTTGGTTCGACAATCACGCGAACTTCACGTCCAGCTTGAATGGCAAAAGCACTTTCAACACCGTCATAACGGTTAGCAATAGCTTCAAGATCCTTCAAACGTTGAACATAGTTTTCAAGTGATTCACTCCGCGCCCCTGGACGGGCGGCACTAATGGCATCAGCAGCGGTCACTAATTCAGAAATTGGTGACGTTGCTGGTACATCGCCGTGATGTGACGCAATGGCATTGATCACATCAGGCTTTTCGTTAAATTTCTCGGCAAGGCGTACGCCCAATTCCACGTGGGAACCTTCAACTTCAGCGTCAACCGACTTACCAATATCATGTATTAATCCAGCGCGCTTCGCAAGCGCGACATCCATTTTAAGCTCTGCTGCCATCATTCCCGCAAGTTTTGCGACCTCGATTGAATGTTGGAGCACATTTTGACCGTAAGACGTTCGATAATTCATCCGGCCAATCATTTTAATCAAATCTGGGTGCAGGCCACGTAGGCCAAGCTCAAATACCGCTTCTTCACCCTTTTCACGAATTGTTTCATCAATTTGTCGACGTGCCTTTTCAACAGTCTCTTCAATCCGTGAAGGATTAATGCGACCGTCTGCTACCAAGGCATCTAAGGCCATTTTAGCAATTTCACGACGAACTGGATCAAAGCCACTTAACACCACTGATTCTGGTGTATCATCAATGATTAAATCAATCCCTGTCAATGATTCTAATGTGCGAATATTCCGACCTTCACGACCAATAATTCGGCCCTTCATGTCTTCGCTTGGTAAATGCACAACCGACACTGTGACATCCGCCACAGCATCCGCTGCCGACCGTTGAATCGCTTGCACAATAATATTGCGCGCGCGCTTTTCGGCTTCACTCGTCGCGTCTTCTTCAGCTTCTTTCACTAAAGCAGCACGTTGACGTACCAAACTTTGTTTCGTTTGACTTAAAATTTGTTCTTTAGCATCAACAGGCGTTAATTGGGCAATTTCTTCCAACTTTTCCTGTTGTGCTGTTACTAAGTCATTGGCAACTGTCTTTTTATGATTTGCATCATCCAAACGTTGCTGTACTTGGTTTTCTTTTTGAATCAATTGCGCATCACGCTGATTCAAGGCCGCATCTTTCTTGTCGAGGTTCGAGATGCGATCTTCAAGCCGTTGTTCTTGTTGCTGCAGTTGCTTTTGACGATCTTTGAAATCTAAATCCACTTGATTACGATAATCTTGGGCCATTTCTTTCGCGTCAGTTTTCGCTGCACGTATGAGACTTTTAGCTTCTTTGTTTGCTTCTTCAAGAATGTTAGCTGCAATTTGTTTCGTTGCGTTAATTTGTTTGTTATCTTGCCAAAGACGACCATAATAACCGACAACGAGACCAATCACGATTGCGAAGAGTGCTGAAATGATTGTTACTATCATGCGTGTCATTCCTTTCAGCTTGTGAAATTTCAACTATTCCACATATATTAAGTATAGCTGTAAACTTACTTAACGTCAAACCCAAAGCCGGTCCTGCGCTTAATGTTTTAAGCGCCGACCAAGCTCGCGTTCTTGGTCCCGACGTTTGATATCTTCGCGTTTATCATACTTCTTTTTTCCGCGACCAATGCCAATCAGGACTTTGGCAAAACCATGTTTCAGGTAGACCTTTAAGGGCACAATCGTGACCCCTGGTTCGGCCGCAGCGCGACTTAATTGATTGATTTCGCGTTTATGCAAAAGTAATGGTCGTGTTCTGGTTGGATCAACGTTGAATTGATTGCCTTGCGCATAAGGCGCAATTGTCACATTCGTTAATAGTGGTTGCCCATTATGAATCGTCACAAAACCATCCCCGATGGTAATTTGTCCCGCACGGACAGACTTAATTTCAGTCCCAGTTAATGCAATCCCAGCTTCAAACGTGTCTTCAATTGCATAATTAAACCGCGCCTTGCGATTTTGTGCAAGATATTTTTCTGTCTGTTGTTGCTTTTTTGCCATACTGTTCCCGTCACTAAAAAATTAGTCTTTCATTGCGCATCGCTTTAGAAATTTCGCTTTGCATCACGCTTTTGGCCTTGCTTAGCATCTAAGTTACCGCGACGTTGTCGTGGTCCTTCAGACTTACCGCGACGCTCATTCTTGCGACGTTCTTCGCGATTACGGCCTTTACCAAACTTACCATTGTTCTTTGACGCCACACGAATGTCGGTTGTTGGCGCATTTTCTGGATCCACTAACATAAAGTCAACAGTCCGTTCTTCTTTGTTAACGCGCAAAACTTTGACGCGCACCTTTTGACCAATTTGGAAAATACGGTGCTTTGAGCGACCAATCAAGGCAGCGTGTGCTTCATCGTATTCATAGTGATCATCGGTCAAGTTAGAAATGTGCACTAATCCTTCAACCGTGTTTTCTAAGCTAATAAACAAGCCAAACTTCATGGCTGAATTGACAACACCATCAAATTCCAGACCCACTTTGTCTAACATGTATTCGGCCTTCTTCAAAGCATCAACATCACGTTCCGTGTCAATCGCACGCCGTTCACGGGCACTGGTATCTTCACCAATTTGGCCGAGCTTATCGGCATATTTTGCTTGTGCTTCCGGACCATAACCATGCTTTTCATACCACTTAATGAGGCGGTGAACCGTCAAATCAGGGTAACGACGAATTGGTGATGTGAAGTGTGTATAGTAATCAGCTCCCAAACCAAAGTGGCCAATAGGATCTGGTGCATACTTCGCTTGCTTCATTGCCCGTAGCATCATCGTTGAAATCATTTGTTCAGCCGGATCACCAGCCACATCAGCCATTAACTGTTGCAACATTGCTGGTGTCACCTTGCTTGGATCACCATAAACGGGGTGTCCCAATGCCTTTGAAAATTCAAAGAATGACTTCGCACGTTCTTCATCGGGCATCTCGTGAATACGATAAAGGAATGGCACTTCTAACTTGTCAAAGTGCTCCGCGACTGTTTCGTTTGCCACTAACATGAAGGATTCAATCATCCGTTCTGCTGTGCCACGTTCACGCAGCTTAATATCAACTGCCTTACCTTCATCGTCTACCACAACTTGTGCTTCTGGCGCATCAAATTCGATTGCCCCACGCTTTTTACGCATGTTGTACAAAATGTCATGTAATTCGCCCATGACTTTAAACATCGGTGTCAATTGTGCGTATTCGTCTTGCACAAATACATCACCATCAAGAATCTTGTTGACCGCATCATAAGTCATCCGCGCATGCGACTTAATCACAGATGTGTGCAAACGGTGGTTCACAACTTGTCCTTGTGGATTGATTTCCATTTCAACAGACATTGCCAAACGGACAACATTAGGATTTAATGACGCAATCCCGTTTGAAATGTTACGTGGCAACATTGGGATGACACGGTCTGTCAAATAAACCGATGTCCCACGCTTATAGGCTTCCGCATCAATCGTTGACCCTTCCGTGACGTAATGTGACACATCGGCAATGTGCACACCTAAATGATAATTCCCATTATCTAACTTCCAAGCCACAACGGCATCATCGATATCTTTCGTATCGGCACCATCAATTGTAACCAGTGTTTGTTCAGTCAAATCTTCACGACCGGCCCAATCAGATTTCGGCACGTCAACTGGAATTTTGGCTGCATCATCCAACACTTCTTGTGGGAATTCACTTGGTACTTTCTTAGAATAGACAATTTGTAAAATGTCCATCCCAGGTTCATCCTTGTAGCCTAATGTTTCCGTCACCGTTGCCACTAGTTCACGTGGGTGAACTTTATCTGGGAAACGGGTAACATCCGCGACCACAACTTGACCATCGTTTGGCGTGATGCCATCAGCACTCACCAAAACTTTATAACCCATGGCCTTTTTGTCACTGAGTTTGATTTCTCCAATCATCCCCTTCGCTTCTGAGCCAAGTGAGAAAGTCCCCACAACCCGTTCAAAGGCGTGGCTGATAATTTCTTCTACTTTACCTTCAGGGCCACGGTCGGCTGATGCTGAAGGCTTGACTGTTGAAACCCGCACCGTATCACCTTGCATGGCTTGTAACGTATTTTCAGGATTGATAAAAAAGTCCGGTAATTCACTGTCATATTTAACAAAGCCAAATCCTTTGTCATTGGCATGATATTCACCAATCACATAGCCGGCATTGACGTTATATGAGAATTGGCCATCTTTTTCGACGGCTTCCCCATCACGCACAAGCGCATTCATCGCATTAACCACGTCTTGGTAGCCCGCAGCTGAATTCATGCGTAGGCCGTCCGCCATATTTTGTGCGCTAAAGGATTGTTCGCGGTTTGCTTTTAAAAAACCGCCAATTTGAGATTTTAATTGTTCTACTGCCATAGTCTCCTCTTTCTATATTTCTCCAAAATAAAAATTTCCAAAATAAAAAGTCAGTCTACAAAAAGAGCAAACTGACCTTAATCATTCTTAATGCGCTGACAAGTACATTAAGGCGAAACCGATAATGAACCACAACCCGCCTAAAATAGCTGTTGTGCGTCGCATCACCGCTTCAAACCCGCGTGACTTACGTTCAGCGAATAAATCGCCAGCGCCACCTGATAAAGCAGATAACGCATCTTGTTGTTTACTTGGTTGCATCATGACTGTCACAATGAGCAATAGACCCACAACAATCAGAGCAACGGTGAGTATTTTTGCCACAGTCATAACTCCTCATTAAATCATTAATACCTATTATAACAAAAAATAACGTCTTGTGCACAGAATTTTCATCACAAGACGTTATTTATGTCGCGGGCTGCTTAATTACCTGCCGCCAAACTAAACATTAAAATACCACCAGCAATAGCCACGTTCAAACTTTCCGCTTGACCTTGGATTGGGATATACAAGTTAGCAGTCGTTTTCGCTGCCAATTCTTCGGCCATACCTTGACCTTCGTTACCCACAATTAGCGCAAATTGCGTACTTGGTTCGATTTGACGATAAGATTGCGCTGCTTCATCCAATTGTGAGCCATAAACTGGCAAGCCATTTGCAGTCAACGCATCTGTCCATTCATTCAAGTCGCCGTTTAAGACTTCCAAATGGAATTGTGACCCTTGCATGGCACGAACAACCTTTGGTGAATAAGCATCAGCTGTGCCTTCGCCCAAGACGACCCCTTTGAAGCCAGCAGCATCGGCCGTACGAACCAACGTCCCAACATTACCTGGATCTTGAATCTTGTCAAGCAACAACCAAGCACCATCATGCACATAACTTGGATCAAACGTCTTGTCTGGCAATGATATTTCGGCAAAAATGCCTTGTGGTGTATTGGTCCCAGCAATATGCTTGGCGACTTCTTCACTAATTTCAAAAGCTGGTACACCATGCGGTACATCCGGCAAGTGTTCAGCCATTTGGGCTTCTGTCGCCATCACGGCATGGAACTTGGCCTTTGCTTTAATAGCTTCTTCAACTAAATGCCAGCCATCTAGTAAATAAGTCTTGTTTTCAAGACGGCCTTTCTTAGTAGCGAGCTTTGCCCACGCTTTCACACGACTGTTTTGATTTGATAAAATACGATCCATAATAACTTCTTTCTGTTCTCTTGAGAACTAACAAAAGTACGCCAAATTTTTGGCGTACTTAAACATTAACGCTGCTGTTTACCAGCATTACGATTGCGCTTTGATTTTGGGGGTAATACTGATGTTTGTTCGGCTGCAGGCGCTACTTGTGTTGCTTGCGCGCCTGGTGTCGTTTGCGCACGATCTGCTAACAAATCATCTGCTGTTTTCTTAATTTTAAATTCACGCGCCACACGCTTTTCCAAACCAGGACGTTGGAAGTGCAGAATCAAAGACTGCAAGAGGGCGAACAAACCACCCACGATAAAGTACAAGCCAATTGCGCCACTGGCAATCATGGCAAACACAAAAATCATGATTGGACTGATCAACATCATGGTTGCTGACGCCTTCTTTTGTTCTTCTGGCATCCGTAGCACGGCAATCCAAGCTTGCACCAAGTAAACCACACCGGCTGCAATCGCAAAGATCAATTGTGGTTGCCCTAAGCTAAGCCCAAAGAAAGTTGCCCCTTTCAATGCTGGAGCGTGTAAAATAGCAGCGTACAAACCAGAAAAAACTGGTAGTTGCATGGCTAAAGTCAAAAATGAAATACCGCCAATGACACTGACGTCGTTTTCGCGATACAGTGACATCATCGCCATGCTGGCTTGTTGTTGTTCAGCAGATGTCCCTGCCTGACGTGAGATGGCCTGTAATTTATCAATTTCAGGCTTTAATTTTTGCATTTTAATTTGGTTAATTGTTGTGTTGACTTGTTGATTCAAGAAGAACGGCAACAAAATCAAACGCAAAATCGCTGTAATAATGATAATCGCCCAACCGATACCATTGACACCACCAATAACGTGCGCAATATTGGCCATGATATCTGCTAATGGTTGCCCAATCCAGCGGTACATACGACTATGTTGGCTATAGCCACCGGTAATTAAGATAATATCTAAAATCACAAAAGCTATTGTGAGGACGCGCTTGACTTGTTTCATGAGGTTATTTTTTTCTCCTGGTTATTACAGATAACCATTATACCAATAATTCCTACCTAATGGTAAAGTTTTTCCCTTCAAACGGCGCAATCGGTGTTTTAACAAGCTGTGTGACGTGACTATAGGCACCAGGTCCAGCAGCAATGATGGTTAAAAAACGATCAATAGCAGCCGGTTCACCCTGAATCGCCATTTCAACCGAGCCATCTGTTTTGTTCCGTACCCAACCACTGATGTGATGGCGTTCTGCTGCCTGCTGGGTAAACCAACGAAAGCCAACGCCTTGGACACGACCATAAACATTAATTTGATAGCTGACCATGCTGCGCCTCCCGATAAAGTGGTAAGTGGATGGTAAAAATTGACCCCGATCCCAGAGCACTTTCAATGGCAATTTCACCACCGTAAACGTTAACTAGGCGTTGGGCAATACTCAAACCAAGCCCATTGCCTCCTTTGGCACGGGAACGTGCTTTATCAACACGATAAAAACGATCAAACACCCGTCCCGCATCTTCAGTCGATAACCCTTCACCAAAGTCTTGGACCCCGATTTCAACACGATTAGCCGTCTGCGACAAGGCAAAATGAATTTCCTTACGATCTGTTGAATACTTCACCGCATTATCCGCTAAGATAATTAAGATTTGTTCCATGTGATCTTGACGAACTTTCACATTCGCTTCATGCGTTAAGTCATCATCCAAGGTAAAAATAAAATCTGGATGAATCAACTTAAAGTTGTCATACACACGATGCACCAAACCACCAATTTCCGTGACCTCTTGAACATTTTCAATTGGAATTTGTTCCGCACGGGTCAGGTTTAACATTTCATTGATCAAGGTTTCCATCCGTTGCATCTCGGCAAGGGATGATTTAATCGAATCATCCAACACTTCCGGTTCATCTTTCCCCCAGCGATTAAGCAAATCCATATGCCCTTTCACAATGGTAACGGGGGTTCTCAGCTCATGGGAGACATCGGAAACGAATTGTTGCTGCGCAGCAATCAAATTTTGTAGCCGATCAATCATCCGATTTAACACACTGACCAAATCCGAAAATTCATCATTAGGGCCGGTCTGTTTCGCCCGCACCTCAGTCATCGGATCATCACGTAACGCTTCAATGGTTGTCTCAATTGACTTGACGGGACGTAAAATCAGACGCGTTAGTAGAAAAGCAAAAATAAAAATGGCCACGCCGCCTAAAAAGACAGTCCCCCATAACCAATGGTACAAGTGGGCCGGTAGCGTGCCATAATATTGCTTAATTCGCGCAATGACAATCAGCGTAAAGAAAATGAAGACAACAAAAAAACCAGACGCCATCCCCAGTGACAGTTGCCAACCTAATGAGAAACGACGTGCGGCTTTTTGAGTTGTATTTTTTTTGTCAACCATAGTTTTTATTAGCTGCGCATCACATAGCCAGTACCACGAACAGTCTGGATATAAGATGCTTTACTTTCTGGATCGTCAATTTTGTTACGTAAGTAACGAATGTACACATCAACTACGTTGGTTTCAACTTCAGAGTCAAAGCCCCAAACTTCCTTCAACAATTGTTCACGTGATTGCACAACGTTAATGTTTTCAACCAACGTCAAGAGCAAGTCATATTCACGCTTTGTCAAATTGATAATTTGGTCATCACGACGTGCGATACGATTTTCTTTTTCAATTCGCAAGTCTTTGAAGTTAATAATTGACCGGTGCTTATCACTTGATTCCGTTTCGATTGCAATACGACGAAGGAGTGACCGAATACGTGCCAACAATTCTTCAATGGCAAATGGCTTCACCAAGTAATCATCTGCACCGTAATCCAAACCTGAAACACGATCAATCACTGAATCACGTGCTGTCATCATAATGATTGGTGTCTTCTTTGTTTCACGCAAACGACGGGCAACTTCCAAGCCGTTTAATTCCGGCAACATCAAGTCAAGCAAAATAACATCATAGTTATTTTCCAGTGCGGCGTCTAGTCCTGAACGACCATCTAAAACTGTTTCGACTTCATAGCCTTCATGCTTTAGTTCAAGGCCGACAAACTTTGCCAAGTTTTCTTCATCTTCAACAATCAATACTTTGCTCATTTTTTGTCCTCAATAGTTAAATCGGCAACGCCGAATCCAATTCTTTTACTTCCCTATATTTTAGAGTAGTTTCTAAAAATTTGCAAGTTTTTTCTCATTCTTTGAAAAAATCGTCTAATTTTGCTAGTCTTGGGTCCAACTGCTCGGTTTCTGCTGCTTTTTTCTCATTTTCATAAGTTGATTCACTGATAACATGCCAATCTTGTCCAGATGGTAACACATCATTTTCCAGCTCTTCCGCCGTCAAAATTTGCAACGGTAATTCAGCTACAATGTTGTCAAGGACGGCTTCGTCGACGTTAAGTGTATCATTTTCTAATACAAACACAGGATCGGTCTCTTCAAAGTCAGCCAACCGCTTCTCATCTTCAACATAACGTTCTTCAATCACCAAATCCACTGGCCGTACAACTGGTGCTAATGATCGTGATGACGGCACTGTGACTTCCCCTGTCACATGCGCGTTAAGTAACAAATCGTCTTGGTCAGTGTATTTAATTTGCCCAGTCACGTGAAGTGGTGACAAAGCTAAAATGGTGTCTGGAAAACGTGTTTTAGCCAATGTCTCAAGCGTTAAATCTTCATCGAAAGTTAACGCATTTTGGCGAAATTTTTGTAGTTGATTTTTATGATATTTCATTTGTTTCTCCCCTGTCTGCTTGTTTTTGGCCGGTCACATGAATCGGCTGACGTGTCACGTCCTGCTGTTGCCCAGGCTCATTGGCCAATAACTGCCAGATTTTACCCGCTTTATAATCTAATCGCAAGTTAGCCTTGGCAAGATTTTGATCCACTTTACTAATCAACGGTAACGTTACCGTCTTTTTAATCTGATTGAGGAATTGTTGTCCTGCATCGGTAAATCCAAGAATGCGCAAATAAGGATCTTGCATGGCCGCCTGCATTTGATCAACCTTAATATTGAGTAACGTATACAACAACGTGCGCTGCATCCGCGCAAAAGTATAGCGCTTTGATTTCACTGACTTAATAAAGCTCTGATAATTTTTGGGACCAGGTTCACCCAGCGCTACTGCCGCTAAGCGATGTTCTAAGCCTTCAGCCATTTGATAAACTTGCCCCAACTGCCCAATTGTATCCGTCATTAAGCGGTACTTCAATAATTGCCAAAATGGCGTTTCAAAGGCAATCGTATGTGGGGCTTGTGCAATCGCCTGTAATGTCGCTTCTGGCACAACGCCCTGTACTTTGTCAAGTTTGCCTTTATGCAAAGCCAAACGGATTGATGAGGCCGATGCAATGGTTTGATCATCAGCAAAACTTTGATCGTGATACCCCGCAGCCACCCGTTGGATAGGATGTAACGTCATGTCAACGCCCAATTTAATGACCGCTTTGGCATAGCCAAATGCCAAAATGTCATTGGGATCTTCTAACACGAACCCCGTCTCTTCGGCCAATTGCGTCGCATAAGCATGCGCAAAAGTTTGATTTTTTTCTTGGAAAGCATGACCGTCTTCGACACTTGGTGCCTGTTCAGCGAGTTTTAAGAAATCAACATCTGCATGTTCACTCCCAAAAACCATGTCTGTGATGCCCATTGCTGACAATAAGCGCACCGCACCTTCTGCGAAAATATGACTGGGTTGTACCGCATAAAAAGTTGGCAACTCAATCACGAGGTCGACCCCATTTTCCAGTGCTGTTTGCGCCCGTGTCCATTTATCAAATAAAGCAGGTTCCCCACGTTGGACAAAATTACCCGACATCACGGCCACCACAACATCGGCCCCAGTCACCGCTTTGGCTTGTTGTATGTGGTAACGATGCCCATTATGAAATGGATTGTATTCAGTTACTAAACCAACAACTTTCATGCTTTCACCGCCTTAAAGAACCAGCGATCTGTGGCATCATCAATGGTACTGTCACCAAAGTCCGCCGACACCGCTATTTGCTCAAATCCTGCTAAACGTAGTTCGCGTTCATAGGTCGCCAAATCATACGTTTGTTCATGATGAATTTCACGTAAAATTTTAAACCCATCAATCTGCTCGTCATACACGAAAAACTTTAAATCATGATCAACACTGTTGGCCGCTTCCCCTGGATAACTTGTCCACATGAAGATATTGTCAGCATCATCATCGTTATTATAGTAATAGTCAGCATAACCAACATTAACCTGATGCGGTGTAATGACGTCAAATAAAAACTGACCGCCCTTTTCCAGATGAGTGGCAACTTCACGGATGGTTGCCTGAAAATCGGCCAACGTTGGCAAATAATTCAACGCATCCGCAAAACTCACAATCGTTGGATAGGTTTTCTGCCAATCTGACCAATCGCGCATATCGGCTTGTAACAAGTTCACATCCACGCCAGCTGCGGCGGCGTGCTGTTGGGCCAACGTTAACATCTCGGCCGACATATCCAGTACATCAACTTGGTAACCGCGTTGCGCCAATAAAACAGCCAATCGCCCGGCACCACCACCAAGATCTAAGATGTCGCCTGGTTGCGTTTGACTGGTCACAAAGTCTGCCCAGGCACGATACATCTCTTGATCAAATAACTGATCGTATTTTGCCGCAAAGGTTGAATAATTATTTTGTAAATTTTCGTTTGTCATAAGTTCTATTTTAACAGAAAAAAGACGAGCTGCCGCTCATCTCAATTAATCAGTTACCAATAATTCTGTGATATCAACATATGGTGCATCATGCCAGAGGCGTTCCAAGTTGTAGAAATCACGTTGTTCTGTTGAAAAGACATGGACAATAACGTCACCTAAGTCAATCAACACCCAATCCGCTGCTTGGAAGCCTTCAATTAACTTAACTTCGCCCCCAGCTTCTTGAATTTTGTCTTTTACTTCCGTCACAATTGCCTGTACTTGCCGGTTTGAAGCGGCATCGGCAATGACAAAGTAATCAGCCATTAAGCTGACTTGTTGCATATCAAGGGCCACAATGTTGTTGGCCTTTTTGTCATCTACAGCCTTAATAGCTGTTTCTAATACTGTTTTTACATCTAATGCTGTTGTCAAAATATTTGCCTTTACTTTCGTTTATACGTTGCCCTTAAGCACGGGGCAACCAATAATTATAGGTTGTAATACTCTTTGGATAAATCGGTGTTTCTTTTTCGACCAAACGTAAAACGGTGTGGACAATTTGGTATTTTATACCGGCAGCCAGTGATTGGTCCGTCAAAGTACGCGCTGTTTCAACCCCTGGAAAAGTCCGCCCCAGCTCCAAGTAATCTGCCATAAAAATAATCTGTGATAACAAAGACATGTCTGCCCCTGATCCCGTTGTGTGTTGCCGAACCGCTGTTAAGATGTCTGGGTCATCAATCCCCAACTCATCACGAATCATTTCTGCCCCAACAACACCATGCCAAATGTAATTACCCCAATTCACTAAATCAGGATCCAAATTCTTGGCCTGAATCACAGCAAGAAAATCTTCATCAGCGCGTTCTTTTGCATAGTCATGCACAAGTGCGGCAATTTCAGCCTTTTCTGGTGACACACCATACTGTTTCGCTAATTTAAGCGCGTAATCTCTGACACGTAAGACATGTTGAAAACGATAGTCCGACAGTTGCGCGGCAACACGCGTTTCGAGTTCTGCAATACTGCCATCAAAATACTTAGTCATATAGCCCTCGATATAAATGATATTCTTCAATAAAATAACTCACCCGTTCTGGTACCAGATAACGAATACTTTGGTTTAACCGCAGTTTTGTCCGAATGTCTGAAGCAGAAATTTGAATTTTGGGTACGTCACACCAAATAATGGGATAGTCCGATTGGCCTGCCTGTTGCGTCGTTTTACCGGCTGCTAGTTGCACCAACTGTACCAGGTCATCAATATGTGCCCAAGTTGGCAGTTTTTCAACGAGATCACCACCCATGATGAAGGTGTAAGCATTTTCCGGATGTGCTTGCGTCAGGGCCAACATGGTTTGGTAGGTCAAAGATGGCCCACCATGATAGATTTCAATCAATTCAAGGTCAAAGAAAGGATTGCCCATAATCGCTTGGCGAACCATTTGAACACGATCCGCAGGCGCAATCGCACTGGCATGGCGTCCGTCTACCGGTTGCGCATTTGGCATCCAATAAACCTTTTCCAAACCCAATTGCCGCCCAATACTTTCCGCTAATACCAATTGCCCAATATGTGGTGGATCAAAAGTGCCACCAAAAATACCGACACGATGTTGCGGTTGCACGGGGGCTTCCTGCAGTTGCCTTTGTGTGATCGTTGTTGCTATCCCTTGCATTGACATGACTACCTTTTATTAAATCTTTGCTAATGCCACAGAAATTTTCTTATATTTATCTTCTTGCGCTGGCAAGTACAACACCAGCGTCCGGCCGATCACTTGTGCGACCGTAATGTCTGAGTGTGATTGAATAAATTCAGCCACCGCTTGCGCTGAATCATCCGCACTTTGCTGAATGCTAATTTTAATTAATTCACGCTTGGCAATTGCCAAGACAATTTCATCCACCCAAGCTTGGGTCAACCCATTTTTACCAACCGAAAAAATAGGTGAGAGTGTGTTTGCTTGTGCGCGCAAAAAGCGCTTTTGCTTTCCAGTGAGTTGTAACATTAAATCATTGCCTTTCGAATAAGGACAGAAACGCCCTGTGGTGCCCAACCGCTGACTTGTACGCCAGCTGGCACAGAAATCCAACCCAAACCTGCAAACACAATATCACTCTTTTCAGTCGTTTTAAATGTGTGCTTCACAAGTGGGGTTGCTGTTTTTGGTGCCGGTGTTAATAACGTCCCAACATGCTTCTCATAAAAAGCATCTGCACCGGCCAGTTTTGTCCGATGTAAATTGAGATTATTTTCAAAATATGCCGTAAATGAGGCACGTTCACCTGATTCAAAATCAAAGCGGGCGAGCCCACCAATAAATAGGGTTTGTTCCGGATTCAATTGGTAAGTGCGTGGCTTAATTTCATTTTTAGGCAACGCATACTTCAAATCTTTATCCGACAACACGTGCGCAATTTGGTCACGCTTGACAATCCCTGGTGTGTCAATCAAATGCTTCCCATCAGATAGCGGAATTTCGATTCGATCTAACGTTGTCCCTGGGAAACGTGAGGTCGTAATTAAATCCTTCACCCCTGTGCTTGTCTTAATAATTTGGTTAATTAACGTTGACTTCCCAACATTGGTTACCCCAACGACAAAGACATCACGGCCGGCACGTAATTCATCAATTTCAGCCAACAACGCATCAAGATTTTGTGGGTGCGTCGCTGACGTCAAGAAAATATCGACCGGCTTAATGCCTTGCGCCTTCAATTCGGCTTGCAACCAATTTTTCAATCGATTTTTGTTCAACAACTTTGGCAATAAGTCTACCTTGTTGGCCACTACCAAAATTGGATTGTCTTGTCCCACAAAGCGTGGCAAGCCAGAAATTTCTGAACCCGTCACATCAAAGACATCAATCACGTAAACAATCAAAGCGCGTGTGTCGGAAATTTGGTGTAACAAGCTCGCAAAGTCATCATCAGTCAATTCTACGGGTTGAATTTCATTATAATGCCGCAAACGGAAGCACCGTTGGCAAAGTAATTCATCCCGGTCAATCGCCTTCTTTAAGGCACTCATTGGCAGATAACCCGACTTATTTGGGTCATCAACCTGGATTAAAGCGCCACAGCCAATGCAGCGCAAACCATCATTTAATTCTTCTCGGACATATGCGTCCGTTACTTCAGTTGTCACGAAGTGATTTCTCCCATTTTAAGTTTGGATGTGCACGAAAAACAATTTTTTTCACTTGCTTTTCAATACTACGATTAAGCCACGTTTGCCACATGTCTGAGTCAATTAAACGTTTAACAAGGACACTACGTACGCCGGCTGCATGTGCTGCCCAAATGTCGGTCAACATTTGATCCCCCACCATAATAACCGATTGCCGATCAAGATGGTGTGTTCGCAAAACATGCAAAATACCTCTTGGTAATGGTTTAAGCGACCAGGAAACGAATTGTACCCCTAACGGTTCAACGGCCTTCGCTACGCGTTTGGTGGTATTGTTTGACACCACAATCAACTCGATCCCACCCTCACGTAAATCAGCTAACCACTGACGCAATTCAGGGGTGCCATTTGGATTGTTCCAAGCAAGTAACGTATTATCCAGATCAGCTAGGACCGTTTTGACGCCATGAGCTTTCAGGTCGTCAACTGTCAAATCATATATTCTTTCAACCATATAGGTTGGCGTAAATTGTTCTAAGCGCATGCAAATCATCATCCAGTTTATTTATTCTATTCTATTATACACTACTCTGCCACTAAATTTGACACCACTCTTGTCGTGGACAAATTAGGACCAAAATAGAAAAAGCACACCGGAGTGTACTTTTACATTTGAACCGTATGATTCACACCAAACAAGGCTTAATACCAGTTGTTCGCTTGCCAATGTGCAATGGCTTGCGCCACTGTGCCATAACGATCAGCAATATATTTTTGCATAGCTTCAAGTTGCACCGCGTAGTTACCGCGATAGTTTTGGCCTGGGACATATTTGGCATAATAATTTTCGCTTAATTGGCCAATCCCATAGTAAGGTCCGTTTTGCGCGTTAACGTTACCGCTACTTTCACGCGCAATCAACCATTGCAAATCACCAGAAACTGGTGCTGGTGTTGCTTCAGCTGGCTTGGCTGGTGTTGCAACTGGTGTCACAACAGCAGGCGCAGCTGCCGGCGCTGTTGGTGCCGGTGTCGCAACTGGTTCTGCTTCAGCCGGCGCAGTTGCCGCTGGTGTTGTGTCTTGTTCAACAGTAGCATGTGCCGCCACTGCTTGACTGACTGACAATTGGACTGACTTCACGTCAGCTAATGAAGCAACAGCTCGGTCTACCGCTTTTACACTAACTTGTTCGTTTAATGAAGCGGCATCCGTTGGATGACTTTCAGCTTTAAGTTGCGCGCCGAGAACCCCCAACGTCATACCAGTTACTGTTGCACTTGTGATTAAAATTTTCTTTAACATCATGTGACTTATTTTGACGTATCAATATTACATATATGTAACATAGCCAATCAAAAACCAGTACAAAAACCTTTTAATATACAAACATACAACAATATATATATTTAAAAAGTCATCCCAAGCTCAAAAATCGGCTGAACACGCAGTATCATGGTGCTTTTAAAATGAGGCTAAAAACGATGATTGGTGAAAAATACCCCGCAATTCCGGTATAAAACATGATTTATTTAATATTTTTGTAACATTGGTGCGAAATTTTGTTACATTGCTCAACGCTTTTGTCAAATAAAAACGCCACCTCATTAATTTGAGGTGACGCTAATACGTACTAAATTTTATAGTTCTTGTTCAAAATCAGCTGGTGTATACAACTTCAACCAGTTACTGAAGATGAATTGTGCAATAAATCCGGCAATGATTGGAATAATAATCCAAGCAATCAAAGCTGTAAATGGATTAATGAAGTGGTTCATCACGTTTGCTGGAATTGATGGATCCTTCACCATTGATTGGATTGGTGAAACTAATCCAATGTAACCGAATCCAGCAGTTGTTGGTGTTCCTTGAATGTTGAACAAAGCAACCGGAATGGCAGAAATTGCCGCTGCCAGCATGAATGGTAGCATGGTTACCGGCTTAGCAAAGACAGATGGCATCATACCCTTCATGGCACCTAGCGCAATCGCTACTGTGACACCAGGCTTGTTAACACGCCATGAGTTAATCAACAAAACAATTGTTGTGGCCACAACACCCATTGCGGCAGCACCAGAACCGATACCTGACAATGAAATAGCCAAAGCAATACCAACAGTTGAAACAGGTGTAATAATGATAATTGAGAACGCCATGGCAATCAACATAACCATTGGAATTGGTGCCAAACGTGTGAACGTTTCAATCAAGTTACCAATCCAAGTTGTGACAGCCCCAACGTAAGGTGCAATCATCTTACCAAACAAACCAACACCACCACCGATGATGATTGGGCTCAAAATGATGGCAACAGAACCAAAGCCCTTCAAGTAACGGGCAACTAACCATGTCACAAAGACTGCCACGGCTGCCACGATCATGGCATTGATCACATCACCAGCGCCGCTAGCAATGTAGATATTACTTGGCGCAATTGTCTTAGCCCCTGTAATTGGGTTCACAAAGCCAGTTGGTACTTGCGCCCACTTGATTGAACCAGATGCTGCAGCTGTTGCAATTGCCACAACCCCAACATCCAAACTCTTCATCTTAAATTGCAAGGCAACTGCCAAACCAATCAAAACTGGGATGAATGATGTGAACAACGTCAAAATTGCGCTGAGATGTCCACCAAATGTGGTTGTCCCCAAACCAGAATATTGAATGATGTACTTCATTACCGCAGATGGTAACACACCAATCAAAATACCTTGCGCTGAACCAGACAAAACTTTAAAGAAGAAATCCTTCAACTTAAGTTCTGTATCACCACTAAATGTTACTGGGGCATTTTCCACAGCCTTACGAGCGTATTCTTCATTACGTAAGGCTTGTGAATCTTTTGAAGCCCACTTTTGGCCTTCTGCTTTAATCGTCATAATTTCCCTCACCTAAAATTACAGCAATCCCTAACTGTATTGCTAAGTTTTTTCCATCAAAATTTTACTACGTGCCATACCGTGACACAAAATGACATAAGAAAACCCGCGGCTACTGCGGGTATTCCTGTGTTTAGTACTTCACAGCATTTGCAGGTGTTTCACCCTTGGCAAATGCTACGGCAGCATCAAATGATTGATGTACCATTTCACGCACAGCGTGCGTTGTATAGAATGCTGTATGTGGTGTCACATAAACATTTTCACGTGAGATCAAGTCATCCAAACGCTTGTCTTCCAAACCGTTTTCTGACCAGTCCTTGTTGAAGACACCAACTTCGCCTTCATAAGTATCCATGACGAAGCCAAACAACTTCTTTGAATCCAATGCGGCAACAACGGCGTCTGTATCAACCAACAAACCACGAGAAACGTTAACCAAGACTGCGTCATCCTTCATCTTAGCAATTGTTTCTGCATTGATCATTTGATCATTGACACCTGGAATGTGTGGTACGTGCAATGACACGATGTCTGATTGTTCAAGCAATTCATCCAATGTGTCAACGTAAACACCTTCAGCTTCAAGTTCTGGGTTGCGGTAAACATCATAAGCAACAACCTTTGCCCCGAAACCTCGCATGATTTCCAAGAAGACGCGGCCGATGTGACCTGTCCCAACAACACCAACAACTTGGTCACGCACTTCACGACGGATTGTTGGTTCCCAACGCAAATCACGCTTTTGTACTTTGTTTTCCATCACCTTAGCTTGTGACAACAAAGCAGCAACTTGGATGGCTGCATGTTCAGCAATCGCGTTTGGTGAGTAAACTGGGACGTTTGAAATGTTGAAGTCCAAAGCCTTTGCTGTTTCAAAGTCAATGTTATCTGTTCCAACATTACGCAAAGACATGTTTGTTACACCAGCTTCTGCCAATGCCTTCAATGTTTCAGGCGTATAGTCTAATTGTTGATAAACAACCACTGAATCTGACCCCTTAGCCAAAGCGGCTGTTTCTGGTGTCAAAAGTTCTTGGGTGTAATCAACTTCAACTTCTGGATGAGCTGACTTCCAATCTTCTAACGCTGGCTTTTCGTCATTACGAATACCGTAAGCAAAAATCTTCATAATATCCTCCAAAAATTTTATTACTATCTTATTTTACCCTATATTGTGCATATTTGCACGTGAAAGTATTAATTTAATGAGATTATTATATTGCACGCATTACCGTGAAATCCTGATGATATTACATCTCATTTTACCTGATCAAGTTCATTTCTAGCTAATAAAAAAGCTAACCGCAACTCACAAAGTTATCGATCAGTTTTCTCATCATCACTTGACAACTGGCTTTTCCCCAGATTTCGTCAAAATACCGTCAATAAAGCCGTACTCCAACGTTTCTTCAGCGCTCATCCAATAATCACGTTCTGTATCATGTGCAATTGTTTCCAAGTCTTTGCCAGACGCATCGGCCAAAATACGGTTCAACTTTGCCCGTGTTTTCGTCAATTGTTCAGCAATAATGGCCATATCTGTTTGCTGAGTACCACCAGCAGCACCACCCATTGGTTGGTGAATCAAATATTCAGCATTAGGCAACATGAAACGGTGCCCTTTTTCACCAGAACTGGCAATAATTGTTCCCATTGAGGCCGCCAATCCCATCACAATAGTTGTCACCGGCGCCTTAATAAAGTTCATGGTATCGGTAATCGATAGCCCAGCAGTTACTGAGCCACCAGGTGAATTGATATACATTGAAATTTCTTTCGTTGGATCTTGGGCTTCCAAAAATAACAATTGGGCAACAATTGAAGTTGCCATGCTATCTTCGATTTCGCCTTGTACCAAAACAATACGATCTTTTAACAAACGTGAAGGCAAGTCATAGCTTTCACGGCCGTTTGCTGTTTGTTCAATAACTCCTGGCCACATAGTTGTTAAGCTCCTTTTCATGGTTCCAGTTTACCATCCCCACCAACAGGTGGCATGATAAACTGGTCAATTATGTGTCACTCGATGTCAGTACCGAGTCACTAAGACTATTTTAGCACAAACACAGTTAGAGTGCTAAAATTTGTTTTACAACTTCGCTAAGTCAAACGGTATCTCATCTTTGATCATTTGTTCTAGCTCTTTTAACTTCCGCATGCGATGATTCGCCCCAGATTTACTAATTTCTAGATAGTCTCCCAGCTCAGCTAACGAGGCATCTGGATGCTCTAAACGGGCTTTAGCGATATCGCGTAACTTTTTGGGTAACAAATCTAAATCCCCAATGGCATTGGCAATAAATAGAATCTGTTGCACTTGTTTGTTAGCCGCATCCGCTGTTTTTTGCATATTTGCCATTTCGGCATTCATCATGCGATTGACCGAATTGCGCATATCACGCATCATACGGATATCTTCAAATCGCAACATGGTCTGAGAAGCCCCAATCAGCGACAAAAAATCCACAATCTTTTCCGCCCGCTTAAGATAGACAATAAAACCGCCCGCACGATCAGTAATTTTAGCAGGCAAGTTAAATTCTTGCATCATTTGCAACATTTTTTCAGCGAGTTCTTCGTGGGTTGTAAAAATTTCTAAATGATAATTGGCTTTTTCTGGCGAGTTCACTGAACCAGCTGCCAAAAAGGCCCCACGTAAAAAGGACCGTCGCTTATCTTTTTGGTTTAACAGACGGGCTGGGATCTCTGGATGTAACCCAAAGGGATCAACCCCTAAATCAGCCAACACTTCCTCAACCTGTGTCTTCAGCAACACACCATAGGATTTATGTTGTGATAAATAACTGTGATCAGCCATCGTCACTTCAACCACCACGCCGTCATAATTTTGTGTTAACAACGTGTAAATACGGCGCGCAATCGCGGCGTTTTCAGTTTTGACAGACACGGTTTGGTCAAAGCCCAGCGTACTGACACCATTCATACGCATCAGGGCCGATAATTCTGCTTTAGCGTTACCATCATGCACCAGTAACCCTGTTAATTCTTTTTTGACATCAGCCGCGTATGACATATTTTCACTCCAAAATTTGCATCAATTCTGCCATGATTTTATCGCCATCATGGAACGCCCCGGCATCACGCAACTGTAGAAAGTCTCCAGCAATTTCTTGCGCGCCCTGCACAGCAACAGCGGCAGGGTCTAATTTCACTTGGTTAGAAATTTCATGCCATTTTTGAAAATCAACGAAATCATCAGGGACAATTGCATTGTTGGCAATCACGTAATCAATCACTGGTGCCCCAATATGAGCATTTAAGGCTAACAAATGCTGGGCATCTGTGTAAGCATCTGTTTCACCTTTTTGCGTCATAATATTTGAGATATAGACTTGCTTGGCAGCCGTTAATCGTAATGCTGTCCGCACTTCTGGTACCACCACATTGGGTAGAATTGAGGTAAACAAACTCCCTGGCCCATACACAATCATATCAGCGTCCAAAATCGCCTCAACGACTTCTGGTGCAGCTCTAGGGATATCTTGTGAGGCATCACGTGTGACCCAAACATGATCGATTGTCTTGTGCGCTTTTGTAATTTCGGACTCACCGGCCAAAATGTTGCCATCTTTAAATTCCGCGTGCAAAACTAGTGGCTCATTCGAAACGGGGTAAATACGGCCCCGCACTTTCATAAAGTCTGCCAGGTGCTGCACAGCATCAAAAATGCTATCATGCATTTCAGTCATGGCAGCAATAATCAAATTTCCCACCGCATGCTGGGCAAAAAAATCGTCTTTGGCATCAAACCGATATTGCATAACTTGTTTGATGGCCGGATCAACGTCTGACATCGCCACTAAGATGTTGCGAATATCGCCAGGGGGCACAATATTAATATAATTACGTAGCAAACCACTTGACCCACCATCATCCGCAACCGTGACAATAGCGGTTAAATCAATACGTTCCTTCACAAGTGGCTTAATAATGACGGGTAATCCTGAACCACCGCCAATGATTACTATTTTTGGTTTATTTGGCATATTTCCAATTGTTCAAACTACCTAATACCATCTGTGGCCAGTAATATAGCCTCAGCCACAAACGAGTAGTCAACGTCTTCACCTTCCTTGATTTACTTTTCATTATCTCATATTTTAGCAAGATAGTTGCAATTTTTCAGATTTTTGGTATACTTATTATATGTAAGTAAGATTGCTAGTATGCTTGTCAGCATACCGTCCCTATTTGCAAATACACACAAATTGGAGATCTATCACATGACAGAAAAATTAGATATTGCTTCAGCAGCACGGAAGTTAAAGAGCCCAAATATCAAAACACGTAAGCGTGCTTTGAAGGCCATTCACGACTTAGCTAAGCAAAAGAAAGCATCACGCTAATCGTCATTAAAAGCCCACTGTTCTGAGAACAGTGGGCTTTTGTTATGCTATTGATTTGCTGCCCGCGCCAGGTCACGCGTGATAATTTCTTTGAGGTATTTACCCGTGTAAGATGTGGCATGCGCCATCACCTTTTCAGGCGTCCCGGTGACTAAGACGTTCCCGCCGCCTTCACCACCTTCTGGTCCCATATCAATGACCCAATCGGCTGATTTGATCACATCTAGATTGTGCTCAATCACCACCACGGTATTCCCCGCCTCAACAAGCCGTTCCAAAACAACAAGCAAACGGGCAATATCATCGACATGAAGGCCAGTTGTTGGCTCGTCTAAGATATACATTGTTTTGCCGTTGGTGCGTCGGTGTAATTCCGAGGCAAGTTTCATGCGCTGGGCTTCACCACCCGATAGGGTTGTCGCCGATTGGCCCAACTTGATATAGCCGAGACCAACGTCCACAATCGTTTGTAACTTACGGGCAATTTTTGGAATTGGGGCAAAAAAGGCTAGTGCCTCTGTGGTTGACATGTCTAAAATTTGTGAAATGTTATGCCCTTTATATGTTACTTCCAACGTTTCCGTATTATAACGTGTGCCGCCACAGACTTCACAGGTGACGTAAACGTCAGGCAAGAAATTCATTTCAATTTTAATCACACCATCGCCACGGCAATTTTCACAACGACCACCCTTGGTGTTAAATGAAAATCGGCCTTTGTTGTAACCCCGCATCTTAGCTTCGTTCGTCTGCGCAAACAACTCACGAATATCATCAAATACACCGGTATAGGTTGCCGGATTAGAACGTGGCGTGCGCCCAATTGGTGATTGGTTGATGTCAACAACTTGTTCAATGTTGTCAACGCCTTCAATCGTGCGATACTTCCCCGGCTTTTCTGAATTATGATTTAACTTCTGCTTTAATGCGCGCTTCAAAATTTGGTTTACCAGTGTTGATTTACCGGAACCAGATACCCCTGTCACGGCCACAAATTTGCCCAAAGGGAATTTGACCGTCACGTTTTTCAGGTTGTTTTCTTGCGCCCCTTTAATCGTAATGGCCTGACCATTACCCTCGCGACGCTGCGTTGGTACTGGAATAAACTTTTTCCCAGACAGATACTGACCCGTCAGTGAGTTTGGATTAGCCGCCACTTCTGCTGGCGTCCCAGTCGCGACAATTTCGCCACCCAAGGTACCCGCACCAGGGCCGACATCAATCAAATGATCAGCAGCTAACATCGTATCTTCATCGTGTTCCACAACGACCAACGTGTTCCCTAAGTCACGCATGTTTTGCATCGATTTAAGCAACATGTCGTTGTCACGTTGGTGTAACCCAATTGACGGCTCATCTAAAACATACAACACGCCGGACAAATTAGAGCCGATTTGCGTGGCTAGGCGAATCCGTTGTGATTCACCACCCGACAATGTGCGAGCAGCACGCGACAATGTCAGATACTGCAAGCCCACGCTCGCCAAAAAGCCCAAGCGGTCTTTAATTTCTTTAATGATTGGCGCGGCAATCGTCGTATCTTGTTCACCCAGTTGAATGTCATTAAAGAATGCCAATTCTTGGTCAACTGGCAATTCCGACACTTCACCAATATGGCGACCATTAATTTTAACCGAGCGAGCCGCTTCATTTAACCGGTAGCCTTGACAAGCTTGGCAAGTCAACTCTGTCATGTAATTGGCCATTTGATCGCGGGTAAACTCTGAATTGGTTTCGTGGAAACGCCGTGAAATATTATTGATAACCCCTTCAAAAGGAATATCCACGTCACGAACACCGCCAAAATCATTTTCATAATGGAAATGAAAATCCTTGGTACCGGATCCTTGTAAAATTAATCGTTGTTGTTTCTTGGGTAATGCTTTGAATGGGGTATCCATATCAATGCCTGATTGTTCAGCAAATTGCCGTAACATTTCAGGATAATAATTCGAGGAAATCGGATTCCAAGGCGCAATCGCCCCCTCACGTAAAGTTTTACTATCGTCTGGTACCACCAGATCAATATCAACTTCACGTGTGACACCCAATCCTTGACAAACTTCACAAGCCCCTAGTGGTGCATTAAAACTAAACAGACGTGGTTCCAAGCGCCCAACGCGAAAATCTTTTAGCTGACCCAGATAGTGATCAGAGAATTTCAATGGGGCAACCGCTGGTTCACCCTCACGCGTCACCACATCCAACTGTACTAAACCATCCGTTAAACGCACGGCGGCTTCGATGGCATCAAATAGACGTGAACGTGAATCATCACGTAACACAATACGGTCAATCATCACGTCAATATCATGGGTCGTTTCTTTATCTAGGGTTGGTGTTTGCGCATCCAATTCATAGATGTCACCGTCAACCCGCGCACGAATGTAGCCTTGCTTGCGCATGTTATCAAACGTCGTTTCATGTGACCCACGTTTGCCGACAATAATGGGCGCAAATACTTGCAAGCGGCTGCCAATCGCCAACTGTTGATAAACATATTCAACCATTTGGTCAATGGACATCATCACTTTAGTACCGTCGGCTGGTTCATCTGGTCGTCCAACACGCGCATATAACAAACGGAAGTAGTCATTGATTTCTGTCACCGTCCCGACAGTCGAACGCGGATTATTAGACGTTGTTTTTTGGTCAATTGAAATTGCCGGCGACAAGCCATCAATTGAATCAACATCGGGCTTATCCATTTGCCCTAAAAATTGGCGGGCGTAAGATGACAAGCTCTCGACATACCGCCGTTGTCCTTCCGCATAAAGCGTATCGAATGCCAAGGATGATTTCCCAGAACCAGATAACCCTGTGATAACCGTTAACTTATCTTTTGGAATATCCACATCGATATTTTTTAAATTTTGGGCGCGAGCGCCACGAATTTCAATATTAGTTTTCGCCATAGATTTTAAACGTTAGCCTACTGACTACCAGCCTAACGCCTTTCCTTATCCTAAATTTCATTACTCATTTCATTATAACAAGCACTGCCAGTGACGCTGTTATTTTGCTTATGCTACAACAAAGCTTTCAGAGACATTACGTTATCTCGCAATTGCGCAGCTTCTTCGAAATCTAGTGCTTTGGCCGCAGCTTTCATTTGATTTTCCAAATTTGCAATAATATTTTTTTGTTCGTCCTTTGGCAAATCTTTAAAGGCCACTTGCGTCAAATCAATTTTTTCACCAGTTGTTGTCTCAGTCCGGACAGAAATCAAATCTCGGATCGGCTTTTTGATTGTCATAGGAGTAATCCCATGCGTGGCATTATATTGCAGTTGAATTTCACGACGACGTGCAGTTTCATTGATGGCTTCTTGCATCGACCGCGTCATCTTGTCAGCATACATAATCACATGCCCATTGGCATTACGCGCCGCACGACCAATGGTTTGAATTAGTGACCGTGGATTACGCAAAAAGCCTTCTTTATCCGCATCAAGAATCGCCACCAAAGAGACTTCTGGCACATCAATTCCCTCACGCAATAAGTTAATCCCAATCAACACATCGTATTTACCCAGTCGGAGGTCACGAATAATCTCTGTTCGTTCTAGTGTTTTAATATCCGCATGCAAATAAGCTACTTTTAAGCCAACATTCTTTAAATAGTCGGTTAAATCTTCCGCCATTCGCTTGGTCAAGGTCGTAATAAAGACCCGTTCGTTCTGATCAACACGCTGGTTAATTTCGCCAACCAAATCATCAATTTGTCCCATTACCGGCCGGACTTCAACTTCGGGATCCAGGAGACCAGTTGGCCGAATAATCTGTTCTGCCACATGATCTGGGGTCACCCGCTCGAGTTCATAATCACCAGGCGTTGCCGACATATAAATGATTTGGTTGACCCGTTTTTCAAACTCTGGTAATTTAAGGGGCCGATTATCTAAAGCCGACGGTAGACGGAAGCCATAATTAACGAGCGTCTCTTTCCGTGCCTTATCCCCATTAAACATCCCGCGAATTTGTGGCATCGTCACATGGCTTTCATCCGCCACAATCAAAAAGTCATCGGGGAAGAAATCCAACAAGGTAAAAGGTGGTTCGCCTGGTTGACGCCCATCCATCCAACGTGAATAGTTTTCAATCCCGCCAACAAAGCCCATTTCTTCTAACATCGCCAGATCATATTCTGTCCGTTGCTTAATGCGTTGCGCTTCAATTAACTTGCCTTCGGCCTCAAACTTAGCGACTTGTGCGGTCATTTCATCATTGATACCGGCTAACGCATAGCGCATTTGATCATCATTAGTCATAAAATGTTTGGCCGGATAAATGGCCACAAAATCACGCTCCGCAACCGTCTCACCCGTCAACGAATTGATTTCTCGAATGCGATCAATTTCATCCCCAAAAAACTCCACGCGTAACGCCATCTCGTCTTCTGATGCCGGGAAAATTTCCATAATGTCACCGCGAACACGGAATGTGCCACGGTGAAAATCGATGTCATTTCGCGTAAATTGCACATCGATTAAATCACGCATCAATTGTTCACGGCCATACTCATTCCCCACCCGTAAATTAATCACGTGTTCTTGATACTGGTGCGGATCACCCAAACCAAAAATAGAGCTAACCGAAGCAACCACAATAACATCGTTGCGTGATAACAGTGAACTAGTGGCCGAGTTCCGCAATTGGTCAATTTCATCATTGACCGCGGAGTCTTTTTCAATGAAAGTATCTGAACTTGGCACGTAAGCTTCGGGCTGGTAGTAATCATAATAAGAAACAAAATATTCTACCGCATTATTGGGGAAAAACTCTTTTAACTCGCCATAAATCTGCCCAGCCAAGGTCTTATTATGACTTAAAACCAAGGTTGGCTTTTTGACACGTTGAATCACATTGGAAATAGTAAAAGTTTTCCCTGTCCCCGTCGCGCCCAACAGGATTTGTTCTTTCACTCCAGCATTGATGCCACGCACTAATTGGTCAATCGCTTTGGGCTGATCACCAGTTGGTTCGTACTTTGACACCACTTCAAATTCATGCTTGGCAACATTTTCACGCATAGTTTTCTTCCTTAGTCGACTTTATTTCATTATACAATAAAACGAACAAACGTTCTATTGTTTGTTCGTTTTATTTTGAGGATGAACTCGCATCCTGCCCATTATTATCGGTTGATTTCAACTCTGGTGCATCAGTTTGATAATCACCAAGCGTTGATTTGCCTTTATTTTTAGCGAGTACACTAGATGGATTTGTTTGCTGTGCAGCCTTTAGCGACGCCAGACCAGCAGTCTTTTTGTAGTCTAATGCTTTTTTGTTAACCGCATGGAAATCTGGTCGTGCCGTATCAAAGCGCAACAAATCACCCGTAATGACCGCATCCGAATTTTCCAAAACTTGGTCAACATACTTTTGCGTTGGCCCCGCCATTTTTTTGAGACTTGGGTCACTGGCAAGCGTCACTTGCTCACCCGTTACGGTATTAAAGTACTGGTTGTTGTACTTCATATAAGTCGGTGTAATCCAATCCCCGTCACGGAACGGCACAATCCCCTCATACTTTGGTGACAACATATCCTGCCCAAACATGATCATATTGTTATCTGGAATACCCAACAGGTCAAGCAACGTTGGCATCATATCAATTTCACCACCATACGTGTGATCTACCCCGCCCTTAAGACCGGTCGCATGAATCATGAACGGTACCTTTTGGAACTGAGCTAAATCATAGTTGGTGACTTTATCTTTGCCTAATAGCTGTGCAATCGCTGGTTGATGGTTCTCAGAAATACCGTAGTGATCACCGTACAAAACAAAGACTGAATTATCATACAAGCCAGTTTTTTTCAAATAGGTCATGAATTCGCCAAAGGCTTGATCCAGATAATGCGCTGTTTGCACGTACCCATCCACAGTGTTATCGCCAGTCGTTGTGGCTGGGAAATCAATATTGGCCTTATCCAAATCATAAGGATAATGGTTCGTCACCGTAATTAATTTCGCATAGAACGGTTGTGGCAATTGTTCCAAATATTTGGCACTATCTTGCAAGAAGATTTTATCTTTTAAACCATAGCCAATATTGAAGTTTGGCTTATCCGCATTTGGGTAATATGACTTAGAAAAGAAATAGTTATAACCAAATGACTTATACGTGTTATCACGATTCCAGAAGCTCGCCACGTCACCGTGGAAGGCAGCCGTTGTGTAACCACGCTGGCTCAATACTGCGGGGAACGATTCAAACGTATTGCTTGTCCCATACTTCACCATGGCTGATCCAGTAGAAAGCCCAAATAATGAGTTTTCTTGCATCATTTCAGCATCAGAAGTCTTCCCTTGACCAACTTGATTATAGAAGTTGTCAAAACTCAAAGTATTTTGGTCATGGTAGAACTGGTTCAAATTTGGCGTGACTTCACGTCCATCAACTTTATAATCAATCAGGAATTGTTGGAATGACTCCAAATGGATCATGAAGACATTCTTACCTTTTTGCGTCCCATAATATTCCAGATTATCTGGCAATTTCTGACTCGCAACAAACTGTTTAACCTTGGTTAAATCAGCTGGCTTCGCGCGCTTCCGACTCTCCGTTTGATTATAAGTTTGGACAGCGTTGAAGACCGCATACTCATTTAGACCAAGATACTTCACAATATAGTTGTTATCAAATGATCGCGTGAGCAACCCTGAACGATCAGCCGAGGCAATCCCGTAATCGACAAACATTAAGGCGACACCAAGCAACGTTGTCAAAACAGCAAAACGGCGTTGCACCCCTTTACGGTCAATCGTCAATTGCTTAAAGAGAACCAAGCCAATTAAAATTACAATGTCCAGAAAGACCATGTAATCTGACCAGTGAATAATAGCAGCAATCGACTTTCCTAAGTTATTCCCTGTTGAACTACCGGAACCCAAAATGCCCATTGAGAGAAAATCAGAAAATTCACGGTAGTACAAGATATTGGCAAACAACCACAGGGATTGAATGAAATTAAACAAAATTGCGATCCAGTAACTCAAGACGCCTCTAAAATAAAGCGCAATACTTAAGAGGATAATCGCTGTTGGCCATGGATTTAAGAATAACAAAAACTGCTGCGTTGGCCCATCAGCACCAAGATTGAAATTCATATGGTAGTTCACAAACGTTTTGAACCAAACGAGCACAACGTTCAACACAAAGAACCACACAAGCGGTGCGGAGGTATCCATTGTCTGCTTAATCTTCAGCCAAATGGCTTTCGGTTTGGGCACTTTATTGAGCAAATTTCGCATATTTTTTTCCTTCACATACGTCGTCACATCACCGAATAATCTATCGGTCAGCCTGCGTATTTAAAATATTAATTTAAAATCATGGAGGACATCATAAACTTCAATCGCAACCAAGTCAATATCATCAAATTGAAATTGACGTACTTCGCGATGTTCATGGACCGTCCAAATTTGTGTGAGTTGATCATAGTCAACTTGCACGGCTTCAATACCAAAAGCATCAAAACGGCGCGTTTGATACGGCGTATCCGTCGCATCAACCATTGCCCGTAACCGTGCCAAAATTTGCTTTAAGTCACTCACCGGATACGTTTTTTCAACTGTCATGGTCGCTCCTCTCTACTAACTGATCGCGCAGGTACCATATAGGCAATAATACCAGCAAACAGACCAAAATAGTACGTAATGAGACGCCAAATTAAGATCACCAAAATTAACGTTGCTGGATTTTTAACAAATGGTGAAAATAGCAATTGGAAACTCAATTCCGCGCCCCCAACCCCACCAGGAATTGGGAACAGGGAAATAACCATCACAATCATGATGTTCATTGTGATAATTAACCAAGGATTCACCTGGGCATAACCGAACGCGCGAATAACAAAATACGGAATGAGATAAAAAACCATCAATTGCAACACGGTAAACACCGTAGCGCCGACCAATGATTCCCAACTGCTAATCACGCGCCGTGACTCACGATGAAAATTGGCAACTTTCTGGGTAACCGTGGACAATAACTTGTCATACCGCTCACGCGATAACATTTTTTGGAACATCGGTGCCACCATATCCACTAATTTGAGCGTCAACGCTGGCCAGAACATAACTAACAGGATACCGATAATCACGACGGCATGAATCGCAATGGCAAATGGAATAAAATTAGCAAATGTGGGGTCAACCTGTCCGTAAATAAAATGTTCCGCCGAAAAGTAACCTATGATAAAGAATACCACGACGACCACTTGGTAAACTAAAAACTTCATGAGAATGACGGACATGGCGCGTCCGGCTTCAACACCAGCACGCGTCATCCCAAACAATTGCGCTGGTTGGCCACCAGTCGCAAACGGTGTTAAGCCTGTACCAAGTAAATTAAGCAATGGCACACGTAACAAAGCTATGACAGATGTCTTGTGACGATCTGACGTGTTGAGCATGACATAAGTGGCAATCGCCTCAAGCAAAATGGACAACAGCATCATGACCAGTCCCCCGACTAGCCACCGCCAGTCAAGGTGCTTTAACGCCAAATTGAGTTGATAACCTTTACCACGTAATTCTGTTGTCAAAAAATAAACAACAACACCAGTCAATATCACGACAACAATAGCAGAAACTTTATCTGTTTTAGACATATTCTCCTCCTTGCCCGTGACTACCCTTCTAAGACTGCCTCATAAACTTGTTGTAACTGCTGGCCAATTGCTGGTAAATTCCGAGCAACCGCTAATTCATAGCCAGCCGCACTCAAATCCGGTAATTCGCCGTTTAATATTTTGACCATTTTAACATCAAAATCCTCAAGATCCTTGGCTTGATAGCTATTCACCCCATCTTGTAACCAAGGCTTATAGACGGGAATATCACGCACGAGCACCTTTTGTTTGGATGCCAAGGCTTCTAAAACAACAATGCCTTCCGTTTCTTCAAAGGACGGATATAAAAATAAATCTGCGCCCTGATAGGCACCTTGGATGACCTCTCCAGTAATATAACCTGGGAAAATCAAATTCCGCGGATGGTCGCCTTTAATTAACCGACTAATTTTAGCGGGAACCAGGCGCAAATCCGTATACCCAAACCAAATAAAAACGTATTCGGGATGGCGTTGCGCTAAGGTGACAAAATCTAAAATCCCTTTACGCTCAAAAAATAACCCCACGCTCATCACAACTTTTTGATCTGGTGACAAATCAAAATACGTTCTAAATTTAGCAACTTTATCCGCGTCTGGGGCATATTTATCGAGGGGAATCCCATTAGAAATTGGCGTGATGGGTTGTGATAACCGATACCCGCGCAACAACTGCTTAGAATAAGGAGTTGGCGTAATCAACGCATCCGCCTTTTGATATAGCGACACCAAATACCGCTTAAATAACGGTGCAATCAGATTTGAACCGGTAAATGAATTTCTAAAGTCTTCATAAGTGGAGTGGCCATGATAAACAACCTTTTTGCCCATTTTATGAGCCGCATTCACCATGTGGTGGCTCTTCACGCCGTAGGTATTGATGTGTAAGACATCATAATCCTGCGACTTTGGATCCGTTGTGACGGTCACATCCGTATAGCTCAAAGCAGCCTGTTGCAACTTTAAAGCGCGCCCAATACCAGATTTTGCAATCCACTTTTGGTTTTCAAAATACAGTAAAACTTTCACCTAATTTCTCCTAAATGGATTTCGTAAGATCCGCTTCATGTAACCCACTTCATCATCCGTTGGATATTCATCTTCTGCATCGTCAGAATGATAATTGTCCAAAACGTCCTGGTAAAAAGACAACATCCGTGTTGCAAAAGTATCGGCGTCAACATCTTGCATTTTATTTTGACGTAACGCGTGATCAGCTGACGTCATTGGGCGCGTGAGGTATTTTTCAATCCCTGCCAACAATTCGTCATAATCTGACACTAATGTCCCGATGGCGTCATCATCCACCAAGTTATCAAGATAAGGTGAGTGCATCGCCACAAACGGCCGATCAGACGCGATTGCTTCAATGAACGTGAGCCCTTGGGTTTCTGTATCAGATGAGCTCACAAAAACATTGCACATCTGATAATAGTCGGTCACATCATCGTGATCAACCATACCAACAAATAACACTTCCTCGGTTAAGTTCAATTCGGCTACTTGCTCTTCAAGCGCCTTACGTGCTGGACCATCCCCAGCAATCACTAAACGGGCATCTGGTTGCGTTTGCAATAATTCTGAAAAAGCAGAGATTGTTAACGCCACGTTCTTTTCAAACGCTAAGCGACCTAGTGACAAAATCACGGGTTGTTCGGGGGTAAACCCAAACTTTTCTCGTAGATTAACCCGTGAACCGCCACGTCTTGGCATTTCAACACCAGTTGGAATAATACGCATCGGTGCCTTGACGCCATAACGAATCAGGGTTTCTTGTACCAGTTGTGAGGGTGCGACGACTCCAGACATCCCCAACATATAGGCTTTCATCAATGTGCCAACGCCTTTAGGCCCAATTAATAACCCTTTTGCCACGTAATGCGTGTAATCTTCATACATGGTATGGTACGTGTGAATAGCTGGTATTTTAAGTTGACGGGCCACAAATTTACCCATCAAACCAAGCGAGAACTCTGTTTGGGTATGCACAATATCTAATTCAACAGATTTTGCAATTTCAACGGCCTGAATTAACCCACGAAACGCTAAGCGACGATCTTTAAAGCCAACATAAGGCACACTCGAAAAACGATAGATATGGGGTTCAAATTTATTTTTAGACACTTTCGGATCAGTTGAAGTGAAAATATAGACTTGGTGGCCTTGCGCTTCAAGTGCATCTTTTAATGTTTTGATCGAAGTCGCCACACCACTGACTTGTGGAAAATACGTATCCGTAAAGAGACCAATATTCATTGTGTCCTCCAAAGTTTATATAGACATTAAAATTTCGGTAAATAGCAATACTACAATTATAGCATAAAATATTTTGACAACTAAACAACGGCTGACAGCCGTTTCGCCTTGAATTCAAACAAAAAAAGCCACGGCTAACCGTGACTTTTTACTAGTCAAAAACCATTTGATTATGATAAAGTTCCGCATAAAAACCGTTTTCTGCGACCAGTTCGTCATGTGTCCCTTCTTCAATCACCTTGCCGTCTTTTAAGACCACAATCTTATCTGCCCCTAGAATCGTCTTCAAACGATGGGCAATCACAAAACTCGTCCGACCAGCAATCACATTATCCATCGCTGCTTGGATGCGCGCTTCCGTCACCGTATCAACGTTTGACGTCGCTTCATCTAATATTAAGAAATCAGGATTAGTTAAAATTGTGCGGGCAATCGACAATAATTGTTTTTGCCCCGTTGAGAAAACAGAACTTTCGTCATTGACTGTCGTCTGATAACCGTCCGGTAAACTCATAATAAAGTCATGAATATTAGCTTGCTTAGCCGCATCAATCATGTCGTCATCACTAGCTGTTGGCCGACCAAATTTGATGTTATCGGCCACTGTTCCGGTAAACAAGACAGAATCTTGTAGCACAATCCCGACATGATCACGCAATGATTTCAAATCTAATTGTCGAACGTCAACCCCATCAAAGGTAACCGAACCACCTGTCACATCATAAAAGCGATTTAACAGATTCATAATGGTCGTTTTACCAGACCCAGTTGGCCCGACTAACGCTACCATCTGACCCTTTTTCACATCAATCGACACACCGTGTAGAATTTCTTTGTCTGGTTGATAGCCAAAATGGACATCGTTTAACGCGACTTCGTGCTTCAAATTAGTGAGTTGTTGACCATCTTTTGGCGACACTTCTTCTGGTTGATCATGCACATCAGACAACCGCTGTGCACCCGTCATAGCCAGTTGCAACATGTTATAAATCGACGTGATTTGCGTAATGGGTTGATAATATTCTTGTGAATAGTTAACAAACACGACAATCAATCCCAGACCGACCGCCTTATCCATCCCATCATGCACCACTAACCAAGAGCCAAAGAAAATCACAATCGCCAAGTTCAGTAAAGATAGCCCCTGCATCAACGGGAAGAGCAAACCAGAATAAACTTGTCCCTTAAACGTCGCTTGTTTCACTTTCTCATTATAAGGCAAGAAACCAGCCACCGACGCTTGTTGCAAGCCTTGCGTGATAATCACTTTTTCACCATTGATTTGTTCGTTGATGTAGCCGTTCATTTCACCAATGGCCTCTTGTTGCTTGTTAATATTTTTGCGGGCTTGCATAATGACAAACCCCGCAACCAAGATGGCCAATGGTGTCGAGGCCATCGTGACCCAGGCAAGTTTGACATTTTGGCCAAACATCATCCAAATGACCCCAATATAGAGGATTGCTTGCGAAAGCAATTCAAAGATGGCTTGGTTCATCGCATTGAAAATGTTATCCAAATCAGACGTAAACAACGACAAAATTTTACCATCTTGATGGGTATCAAAATATTTGATGGTCATCCGTTGTAGCTTACCAAATAAGCTAATACGCATTTGCCCCGATGTTTTAGCTGAAATTCTTGACGACAAAAAGCTAGAGATAAACATTGTCCCCGCTGATAACGTAAAGCAAATCATCATGGCAATCAATGCATTATAAAATGGCGTCTTGCTGGCAATCGCATGGGTTGCCGGATTCATCACGTCACCAAGATAACGGGAGAGTTCTGTAATCGCCTGTCCCATATAAACGGGTGCTTTGACTTGGAAATAAGTCGATAGCATCGTGACAACCACCACAAAACCGAGGCTCAGCCAGTAGCGTTTCAAGTAACGATAGAAATAGCGCATTGCGCGTTGAAAATCATGCATGCTTACTCACCACCTTTTGCCTTTTGCGTCTCATAAATTTCCCGATAAATGGCTGACGATGCCAACAATTCCGCATGTGACCCACTGCCAACTAAGCGGCCGTCATCTAGTACCAAGATGCGATCGGCATGCAAGACAGAGCTGATTTTTTCAGCAATCACAATCGTTGTCGTGCCGGCTAATTCTTTATCAAGTGCTTCTTGCACCAGCTTTTCCGAACGTGCATCCAAAGCTGAGGTTGAATCATCTAAAATCAAAATTTTAGGGGATCCAACAACCCCACGGGCAATCGACAAACGCTGTTTCTGACCACCAGAAAAGTTCGCTGATCGTTCTTCAACCAGATGTTCAAACCCATCTTCATAACGATTCACGAATTCCGCTGCTTGCGCAATTTCAGCTGCACGTTGGAATTCAGCTGAAGTGGCATCTGGTTTCCCTTGCCGAAGATTATCTGAAATTTTCCCACTAAATAAAATGGCCCGTTGCAGGACAAATGACACCGCTGAACGCAATGACTTTTCATTGACGTCCTTCAAATTGACACCACCCACTAAGACCTCCCCTTTAGTTGGGTCATAGAGCCGTGGAATCAACTGGGCTAACGTTGTTTTTCCTGATCCAGTTGCCCCAACAATACCGACCATTTCACCTGCTTTAATCTTAAATGAAATATCGGTCAAAGCAGGCTGTGTATCACCTGGATACGTAAAGGAGACATTTTCAAACGCCACATCGCCGGTTAAATCAACCGCTGGCGCATTCGGATTGAATGTCAAATCAGGCTTAGTATCAAAGATTGCCTTAATTCGACCTAATGACACAAAACCACGTGACGCAAAGGTTGACATCATCCCCCCAATCAAAATAGCAAAAAAGATTTGCATTAAGTAGGCGATAAATGATGTAATCGCAGCCAAATCTTCTGGATGAGCGACCACACTTTGGCCCACAAACCAGACTGAAGCCCCGATGGCAACATATGAAATCAACATAAAGATTGGAATCATAGTTGAGAACAGATAACCAATCATCATGTTCACGCGCGTCAATTCATCAGAATTGTCCGTAAAACGCACTGTTTCGTTTGCTTCTTGGTTAAATGATTTGACGACACGAATCCCTTGTAAATCTTCCTTGGCTAACGTATTCGTCCGATCAATTAAATGTTGAATTTTAGCAAAATACTTCCCCATTTGCTTAAAGACAACTTGTGAAGACAGAACAATCAAGATCACCATTAAAATCACAATCCACCATAACCGTGGTAGTGTCATTAAAGCCAGAATAAAGGCACCTAAAAAGAGGATAGGAATTCGCGTCAACGTCTGGAGAAACATCATGACGAGTTGTTGCACTTGATTGACATCGTTGGTCATTCGCACGACCAAATTACCCGCTGAAAAGGCTTCAATATTACCAAATGAAAAAGATTGAATTTTACGATACTCATCGGCCCGGATATCGGCAGCAATCCCCTGAGAAACCTTGGCGGCAAAAATGGTATTGATCACACCCGCTAGTAAACCAATCACGGCCAAACTAATCAACGCAATCCCATTTGACCACACAGCTTGTTGATTATCCGCAATAATGGCATTCATGACTTGTTGCAATAAACGTGGTTGCCACAAAGAGGCACCCGCCATAATGACCACGGCAAGCATCGACAAGATAATCTCGCGGCGGTAAGGTTTGGCATGTTTTTTTAAAATCTGCATTCTTTACTCCTTTGAATCTGATGCGTTATCACGTCATCATTTAATAGCCGATCGGATCGCATAAAAAAGTGCAGTTGCCTGCACCTTTTATGTCTCACCATCGTTTAATCTGCTGCTAACGCATCAATTGTATTGAGTTTTGCTGCCCGTCGTGACGGTACAAAGCTAGCAACGAGTGCGATGAACAAAGCGATCACAACGGCAAAAATGACGTTGCCAATCGACACTTGTACGATATCAAAATGAATGAGGCCTTTCAGGGCGCTATTCATGAGCATTTGGACAACATATGCCATCGCAATGCCCAAAGCAGCTGCAATCAAACCAATTAACAGCGCTTCGTTAGTGAATAGTCCACGAATATCCTTCGCACGTGCACCAAGGGCGCGTAAGACGCCAATTTCTCGGGTACGTTCAGACACGGACATGTAAGTCGTCACAATAATCATAATAGCTGAAACAAGCAATGAAATACCGGCAATGGCTGCCAAAACATAAGATGCCAAGCTCGTAATCGTGTTGACTGTGCTGAGAATCTCATCGACTGAGACGCCCACAAAGACTTGTTGCCCATTCGCTTTGACTGCGTTAATACGTGCCATGGTTGCTTTCACGCGCGCTGTATCTTTGATTTCAACGGCAGCAAAGTTCGCATCCGCTACGGCATGATTTGCCGTTAAGTCACGTTGAATCGTTTGCCAATTTTGGATAAATAAGGCGCCTGATTGTCCCCCACTCGTGATGCCACCAATTTTGGCTGTTGTTTTAATCATCACAGGTTGGTTATTGGCATCATATGCCATATAACTAAAGGCAATATCTTGGCCGATAAGTTGCCGATAATTTGGCTGAATTTTCTTGGCAAAATCACGATCAATCAAGACCTCACCATTTTTTGGTTGATGACCGGCCTTAATAATTTTATCGGAATACTGCGGCGTCCAAGATACCAGCTGTACGGGTTCTGAACGCACTTGACCAGCGGTGAAAATCGCATTGTTGTATTGGCCACCAGGATAAACCGCACTCACACCTGATACCCCACGCAATTGTTTTAATAACTGGTCATCCAATGTTGTGCTGGTATAGTTGGTCGCCCTCGCCTGCATCGTGGCGCGCATGCGTTCCGTTGCAGGTGCTTGTTTATCAGTTGTGGTATTACGTAAAACGCTTTGATAGTTTGGATTGACCAACGCATCGACTTGATCCCCAATGTAGCTTTTGACCCCATTGCCCAAGCCAAGAAAGAAAATGACTGAGAAAACACCAATGGCCGAACCAAACACAATCAAAAAGTTTTGTAACTTTTTGTATTTCAGATGATCAAACGCCATATTCCAAACGGCCCGACGGCGTAATGGCCGTGAGTGTAACCGGTGCGTTTCTGCTGGTACTGGGAACTTTGGCTTTAAGATTTGTTCACGATCAATGACACCGTCCGCCATGTGCACAATGCGCGTCCCATAATCAGCCACGGCTTGCGAATGGGTCACCACAATCACTAATTTACCTTCTTGGGCAATTTGCTCAAGTAAGGCCAACACTTCAGCCGTGTTAACCGCGTCGAGGGCACCCGTTGGTTCATCGGCAATCATAATATCTGGATCAGCGGCCAATGCTCGCGCAATGGCAACACGTTGCTTTTGACCACCAGATAGTTGCGAGGGATACTTGTGAATATGATCAGCTAAGCCGACCTTGGTTAGTAATTCAGTGGCACGTTGTCGGCGTTCACGTGCTGATAACGTCGTCATATTCAAGCTCGTTTCGACGTTTTCCAAGTTAGTTTGATAATTAATCAGGTTGAAGCTTTGGAAAATATAGCCGATTGTTTCACGGCGATAAACGTCTAACTTTTTGGCTTGCGTGTGGTCCAAGGTTTCCCCATTGACCACCACCTGACCTTCAAAGTTACGATCCAAGCCACCAATAATATTCATCAGCGTGGATTTACCACCACCTGATTCCCCTAAAATCGACACAAATTCGCCTTTTTCAAAACTTAAGTTAATCCCTTTTAAAACCGGAAAAGCTGTTTTACCGATGTAATACGACTTTCTAATATTGTGTAATTCTAAAAATGCCATTGTTGCCTCACTTTCAATCTGCTGGGGTCACTGCTGCAAAGTCAGGCAATAACTGCTTGGCTAAGTCATATAATTGTTGCTTGCTTATAAAATCTTCGGCAAAAATATCCGGTAAAATGTCGGTAGCAATGTACTTCACACTCGCCATCGTCTTAAATTCAGCCAAGGATTGGAGACTACTTTCAAAAATATTCACAAAAACAGGTTCTGGATTAAACTTGACGAGCTCACCGTATGCTTCATACAGCAAATCAACCTTATCGGCAATCGATAAAATTTTGCCTTCGATGGTGTCATCCTTCCCTTCACCTAAACGGCGGGTATATGCTGCCTGAAACTCTTTAGGAATTTCAGTTTTGATGAAATTTTCCGTCATGGTTTCTTCCACGTCAGCAAGCATCGCCCGCAAATCCGCCGTGGCATATTTAACCGGCGTTTTAATATCACCAATAAAGCGTTCGGTGTAATCGTGATTTAAGGCCTTCTCATAGACTGATTGCCAATTAATCGTCGCGCCATTTTGCTCTTCCACATCCGCTAAAAACTGCGCAATTTGGGCAACTTTCCAAGAATGCGCCGCCACGTTGTGCGGTTGATACTTAAAAAAGCCCGGTGCACGGTTAATCAGTTCTAATTGATTTAATCCCATAAAATATTCGTGCATTGGCATGATCATTCTCGTGTGTCACGCAACAAACTTGCGAGATGACACACGTTCCTCCTTATTGTTCAGAATCGTTATCTTCATCATACACGACTTTGATTTCTGGTGCACGTGCCACACCCTTATTATCAATTTTCAAGAGGCCAATCATAACCATGATAATCCATGACTTTCTTGAGTACGCAATGTACATGGGCACCCAATATTTCGTAAATTTACGCTTATAATGATGCAACCCTTCAAATGAATAAACTTTTGACCCAAATTGGTATACCAAATTAGCTAACCGCTCGCGACCAAAACTCTGGCGATGTTGGCCAACGTTGGCCAGCGGTGACATCCCTAAATTCAACGTTGTCAATCCTTTTTCCTTGGCATAGGCAATCGTGTTCACAAACAACACATCCATCACACCATTTGGTGCTTGCTTGGTAAAACGCATCAAGTCAACAGCCAATTGTTGTTCGGTATGTGACGTTACCAGCGTGGCAAAGGCTTCGATTTGGCCATCTTTTTCTAAGACGGCAATTGGATAGCGTTGGAGATAATTTTCGTCAAAGAAGCCTAATGAATACCCTTTTTCTTCACGACCCGCTAACCATTCATCACTAATTGCCCGTAATTGTGCCATCACTTCGGCACTAAATGGTGGCTGCAATACTTTAAATTCAAAGCCGGCGCGATTGGCTTGATTAATCACGGAACGCACATTTTGCATTTTCTTACCGGCAGTTGAGAATTCTGTGACGATAACATGCGCTTCTTCACCTAGCTTAAAGAAATCATAGCCAAATTCATGCGCCAACATGGCAATTCGTTCACTGACTTCATAAAATACCGGCACATAACTTAAAACATCCGCCTCATCCACGAACTGTTGCATCGCATCAGCGAAATACGTGGCGTCGCCAAACGGATCGCCCATCACCATTGCTTGATTATTAATCACGCGGAATTGTAGGCCAACGCGATCTTGTCCATCAACCTGATAGAAGTAAAAACGTTTGTCACCCAAAAATGCCAAGTTGGTATAATGCGTATCTCCAATTGCTAATAACCGTTGCAAGCGCGCTTCATCAAACGGCACCCCAAGTTGTTGCTTGTGGGCACGGAGGTAGCGTGATAACAACAGACTAAAGACTGTTACCACCAAAATAATGGCGGTTCCCATGAGCCACCAGTGCACTGACGGCAATAAACCAAGATGCGTTAAGCGCTGAAAATGGTTTTTAACAATCGGTGCATCAATCATACCAAGCAGTAAATAACTGATAATGAGTGCACCCCAAATGGTGCCATCAATCACCTGTTGCTGCCAAGAGTGGATAAATTGTTTGCGATACAACGTTTTCTTACTAAAGATAAAGCCAATCAAGAGCAATCCAAAAATGATAACTGGCAAAATTTGTCGATAAGACATATACGCATAAATGACCACCAAGACGAGCAAAACAATCGTCGAATAATAAGCGCGTTGTACCCGATTGGCCACGCCACGCGCACTAATAAGTAAGAGAAAACCTAATAAAATATTTGGCAGCTGATTAGCAAGCGCAAATGTAATTGGCCATGGCCGTAGATGATGTAGGATGGTCACCCGTTGCATGATACCCGGCATTGTCCCAGACAAAACTAACAAAATACCTGACAAATATAACGCAATAGTCGTCAAGCGATGCGTCACGGACAAGGCAACATAGTGTGGTACCCCACGATATTCACGATTGATTTTGCGAGATAACCGGTAGCAAAACAAGACAATGGCACTAAACAATGGCAGCATGTTGTAAACCAGGCGATACAAAATCAGCCAAACCACCACTTTTTCAATATCCACTGATAAGCCCGATAGCATCAATAGCAACGACACATCAAGTGAGCCCCAAGTTCCTGGTGTCATCGTCACCAGCGCAATGGTATTGGCAATGGTGAACAATAACATCATCATAGCAATGCGGACATCCACGCCAATCGTAAGCCCAATCGTCACAAATAACGCCATTTGGATGGCAAAAGTTAGGACCGCATTACTCGTGAGCAAGACAAAGGCACGCTGTGTCATCCCGGACCAGAAATTAAATCGTGGGATAAGTGAGATAATGCCGACCACCACCGCAACAGCGAGCAAAACCATCAACCAAATCAGATTATCGTCAAAGTCGGGGATGACATTTAACCAGATGGCTACAATTGCCATCACACTGGCAATAAACAACCCACCTAAACTCAACACATACATCTGAATATAGGGCTTTAGCCGGCCACCATTTTTTTGATCAGCAAACCAAATGCGGCGCAACAAGACCCCGACTGTCCCAACGAACCCAGCATTAATATTAAACACATTAATCAGCCATGACCGTTGCAACAATTCAGGCATCTCAATTTGATAGTGCTGCCATTTGGCTAAGATCACGTCGTTTAACACGGTTGGCAACACCGCAATAAAACCTAAAATCATCAATAAAATCGCTTGCCACCAATAAATATCATTGATGGTTGAAAAAATCATATCCCAGGTAATTTCTCGGGTCATATAAATCGTCTGCCCAATCAAAATCAGGGTCACAGCTGGCACAATCAACCGTGATAAGAGTTGTTTAAACTTTTTCATGCTCTTCTCCTTGTTGTAAAAATGGTAAGACTAACGCACTAAATTTTTTTGGATTGGTGTAAGTCACAAAATGGCCACCGCGTGGAATAATCATGACTTCTGCATGCGGTAAAATCGCTGCAATACGTTCAATATGCCGCTTTTTCACTAAGTCAAAGCGACCGATGACCAACAATGTTGGTGCCGAAATACGCTCTAAGTCTCGTCGACTAATATTGAGTGGTTCACTCATCACATGTAGCTGTTTATAACGCCGTTTAGCATAATGATTAATCGGGGCTAGTAACCGCATCAAAAACTGCGCCGTGCGATCAAACCACCAAAGCACTTGATAGACCCCTTTTTTGGATAAGTTGGGGGCATTAAGGACGAGACGGGTCACGCGTTTAGGATAAAGCGTGGCATACTTAATCCCAATATTGGCGCCATCACTATAGCCCAGTATATACAGCGTCTCAATTTGCTCGGTTTGGCGAATGGCCTCGATATCAGCTACCATGTCATCAAAGGTAATCCGCCGCTGCGTATTGGACGAACGCCCATGTCCTCTGGTATCGATTGCAATCACATGAAAGTATTGGGCATATTGGGTAATTTGCGGCCGAAAATAACGGGCCGAGCCACCATTCCCATGCAGCAGAAACAAGGTTTGGTGTTGGCGATCCCCAAATTCATCATAGACAATTTTTGTGCCATCTGGTCGTTGAATTGTTTTTGTTTTCATGATTATTTGCCACCATTCAAAAAAGAGAGCAATATGCTCTCTTTATTATAACGTTTACTTGTCGGCTGGTTCGTTTGTGTTCACAATCTTATCTTCAGCAGGTGTTTCTGCTGGCTTCAGATCATCCACAACAACCTTTTCGCCAGCTGCAGGTGCTTTTGGCTTGATTGTGCGAATAGCGGCCAAGTCAAACGTCAAAATAACGCCTTCGGCGTCCAAATCAACAGTCTTAGCGACCTTATCCACGCTATCAACAACGGCGTGCAAACCACCGATTGTCACAACTTCAGATCCTTTTTCAAGGCTGTTTTGACGTTCTTCTTGCGCAGCACGTTGCTTCTTTTGTTGGCGGTTCATAAACCAAAACATACCAACAATCAGAATAAGTGGGAGGATTAAGTTTGCATTCATGGTAATTTGTCCTACTTTCTAGAATAGGTCTGCCATTTTCTGGTCAGACACTCTATTTTCATTATATCAAAAATTCACGCTGTTTTTTAGAATAAGCGTGCATTCGGCTTATTATAGCCATATTCTTCCATCACTGTTTCCCGGAAGGCCAATAATTCATCATTTTCAATCGCTGTGCGCATATCTTCCATAAACTGCAACAAGAAGCGCAGGTTATGTTGCGAAGCGAGTTGAGCCCCAAGAATTTCGTTTGCGTTAAACAAGTGGTGCAAATACGAACGCGTCAAATTCTGGAATGGGTTATACGTTGGATCATCAAATTGTGCTTTATTGCCAAATTGTTCACGACGAATTGGATTAGGTGAGTAGTAGCTTAAATCCGGATCCAAAGGGGTAAAGTCATGCTTATACTTTGAATTCTTAATGACCACACGACCATAGCGCGTCATCAAGGTACCCTTACGGGCTATTCGTGTTGGGAGCACCGAATCAAACATATCAATCCCGCGAATAACCCCATCAATCAAAGAATCAGGTGCCGCCACGCCCATCAAATAACGCGGCTTATCTTCTGGCAACAATGGCATCGTAAAGTCCAAGACACGATTCATTTCAGCTTTCGACTCCCCAACAGACAAGCCACCAACGGCATACCCTGGCAAATCCAGGCTCACGAGGCCATTGGCTGATTCTGTCCGTAAGGCTTTAAAGCCTGCACCTTGCACAATGCCAAACAAAGCTTGGGTGTCTGGATTTTTATGCGCAATTTGCGCCCGTTCCGCCCAACGTAATGATCGTTGCATCGATTCTTTGATATAGTCATAACTTTCAAAATAAGGAATGGCTTCATCCAGTTGCATCATCACATCAGAACCCAAATTGTTCTGAATGCGCATCGCCACTTCAGGTGATAAGAACATCTTATCCCCGTTCACGTGGTTTTGAAAGGTCACGCCTTCTTCTTGCAACTTCCGGGCGTCAGAAAGTGAAAAGACTTGAAAGCCGCCAGAATCCGTTAAGATGGCCTGATCCCAACCCATATATTTGTGGAGCCCACCGGCTTCAGCGATCAATTCATCCCCTGGTCGAACCCACAAATGATAGGTATTACTCAAAATAAATTGCGCCCCGATATCTTTGAGTTCCCGTGTCCCAACGCCTTTAACAGCGCCTTGAGTCCCCACTGGCATAAACATCGGCGTCTCAAACGTTCCGTGTGGGGTATGAATCCGACCACGACGTGCGCCCGTATATTTTTCAGTATGCAGATGTTCGTACCATACTGCTGGTTTTTCTGTTGTCATATTGTTATGGGCTGTTGCCCTGACTGACTAGCGGTCAGAGCAACAGCTTATCCTTTTCTATTCATTATGAAATCAATCTATTTCATTCTACCAGTTTTTGAGAGACAAAAAAAGACGCATCGCAGGAAACACCCCAGGCGCGGGCCTAATGGTCTTGCGATACGTCTGTTTATCACGCACACTGATCACGCAGAAGTCGTTCCTTGTGTCCAATGTTTGGTGAGCTGCTGGTTTTCTGACATACTCCAATAGCTGTCACCTGTGACAATAAAAGAATCAAACATGGGCATGCCAAGTTGTGTGCCCAAATTTTGTAATTGTTGACTAAACTGTAAATCACTATCTGATGGCGTCACATTACCACTAGGATGATTATGAATCATCATAAAACCTAACGCATTGGCCTTGAGGACACGCTGAAAAATTTCCCGTGGGGATGCTTGAACATGCGTTAAACTACCGACAAAAATGGTTTCCCAGCCAATCACGTTCAGTTGCGCATCTAATAACGCCACACATAATTGTTCTTGGGGTAAGTGACCCAGTTGTTTTTGCGCATAGTGTCCAATTTCTTCCGAAAATTTCGCACTTAACATTTTCGGCCGGGTCACACTAGCGACCTGACGACCAATCGCCATCCCAATAAGCAACGCGCGGTTAATCGTGGGATTTTGGGCAATAAAATCTTCTTGATTATCCTGTGTCATTTCATTGAGGTCATAGTCATTTGGAAAAAAACGGCGCAGCATGTGCAGTTGCTGCGCCGCATCTTGTCCCAACGTTGCATAGTACTTTTTGATTTGGTCATTTAATGTCACTGTCATCTCACCTCTCTGTGAGATGATACGTTATAATGCGCGTTGCTTCACAACACGTAATGCCCAAAGGGACAAACTCCCAGCAATCACAATCAACAAAATATCTAATCTAAACATCCAAACAGTACCAGCGCGTGTTGCCGCAACAAAGGCTGCTTTTGAATCCACTGCCTGATTTTGGAAAATCGCTAATACACCAGCGGCTAAGGCAATACCCACGGCTGCTGAATAGTTATTCGTGGCTGAGAAAATCGAGTTCCCAGCATTTTGATGCGCAACCGCAACATGGCTGACCGCATGGGTCATGTTATTACCAAACCAGAAGCCAGCGCCGAGTTGCACAATCATAAAGCTCAATGTCATATTGGCAACACTCAATGGGAGGATAGCCATGCACAATGTCCCAATCATCATCAAGCTTAACCCAATCATAATCGGCAATTTAGCCCCATAGCGATCGTAAAGTCGGCCTGACACAATCGCCATGAAGGCATAACCCAAAGCACCTGGTAGTAACGCCAAACCAGCCACCTGCGCATTTTGGAAAAGCACAATTTGCAAAGCCATTGGAATGGCGTAGTTAAAGGTCAAGTTCACGGTTTGCGTCACAAATGATGCGGCAATACTAAATGAAAATGTCTTAAACTTAAAAATTTGCGGATCAAGCAATGGTGACGGTTCGCGTTTGGCATACCACAGATAGGTCAAAATACTACCCAACATGATGACAAAAAGGCCGATACTATAGCCATTGGTAAAGCCATGTGTACTCATCCGTTCGATCATGAAAATCCCGGTGACAAAGAACGTGCTCAAGAGCAACCAACCAATCCAATCCAGCTTTTCTTTGACTACCACCGAGACTTGCTTAATTGTAAACCACCCAAGAATCAACGACCCAATTTGCACGGGTAAAACAACCCAAAATACCGTTCGCCAGCCATAATTTTGCGTTAAATAACCACCAAAAGCCGGTCCAATGGCAGGCGCAAAGGAAATAATTAACGACCCAAGGCCCACCATTGTGCCGCGTCTATTCTCTGGTACTTGTTCAAAAATAACATTGTACATCAGTGGCATGCCAACACCGCCACCGATACCTTGGAGCAAGCGGCCAAATAAGGTAAAGCTAAAATCATGACTCACCGCATCAATCAACACACCAGCGATCGAGATCAGGGTTGCCACAATAAATTGACTACGATTCGTGAACCGCTTTTTCAGCCAGGGTGACAAAATAACCACCATACTGGTAAGCAAGATGACACCGGAAGTTAACCACTGGACCGTACTTGACGTGACATTAAATGTGGTCATCAAAATTGGAAAACTCACGTTTAAAGCCGTTTCCAACATAATATCGGTGAAGCCTAGTAAGCCAATGGCTAACACACTTAAAATTAAGCGTGCTGATAATTTTGTTTCAACTTGTTTCATATCTTTCCTCTCACCTCACTCACAAAATATAGTGACCCAGTAAATACAATCAAATCTGATGAACTAGCTTGATACGCTGCCTGCCAGCTGTCGGCAGTGGCGAGCCCATATTGTTGCGCCACTGCTGCGATGTCTAAACTATGGCGCCCATTCGGCCCAACAAATGGGACTAACACAATTTGGAGACGACGATCTTTTAAGAGGTCATCAAAAGCTAGCGCCACATTTTTATCCATGAGACTCCCAATAATTAACGTGATTGTCTCCGGTTGCTCATCTAAGTCTTGCAAGGCTTGATGCAGCTGTCTTAAGCCATCAACATTATGGGCCCCGTCAAGTAATACATTGGGCTTGAGACGTTCAAAACGCCCAGAAAACCGACTCTCGGCTAATCCTTGTTGGATTTGCGCTGGTGTGATTCGATCATCAAAGGCAGTAATGGCAGCCACTGCCGTAGCCGTATTTTGAATTTGATAAGTCCCTGGCAAGCCTTGTGCATACGCATTCAGCTGACCTTGTATAAGCGGTCTTTTAGCTATTGCAGCAATTGCTGCTTGCGCCTCATCTGGTAAATCACCAATCACAACAGCCATGTCATCATGAATAATCCCTGCTTTTTGCTTGGCAATTGCCGTAATCGTAGGACCAAGTAAGGCTTGATGATCCAAGCCAACACTGGTAATTACTGCGACCCGTGCATTGGGCATCACGTTGGTTGAATCCAATTGCCCGCCAATCCCAACCTCAATCACTAAGGCATCTAAATTTTGCTGCGCAAAATAAGTCATCATAATGGCCGTTAAGACCTCAAATTCAGTTGGTATATCTGGTGCCAAAGCGGCATCAACTGTCACCAACACATCGGCAACGTGTTGCGTGACCGCTAATAAGTCTTCTGCTGGTATTAAGTTATTATTAATCTGAATACGTTCACGAAAATCAGTGATGAAGGGTGAGATAAACAGACCGGTGCGATACCCAGCGACACGTAAAATATTACTGGTCATCGTGGCAACCGACCCTTTGCCATTAGTACCTGTAATATGAATAGCTGGTGGCAACGTATTTTGTGGTTGACCCAATGCCGCTAACAACGTGTGCATGCGTGCCAAGGACTCTTTTTGTCCACCTTTAGGTCGATTATGGATATAAGCAATCGCTTCAGCAACTGTTTGCATCGTCTGTCTCCTTCACCCTTAACTAATGAAAAACCATCCAACACTTGTTTGGACGGTTTCATCGTATAACTTTATAAAACGTGTTGCATGGTTGAGCGTCACACAACGCCGGATTTAAAACGCTTTGTTGGTGCGAAAATTAATCTTTTTCGCGAACTGTAAATTCACGACTCTTACGTGCGCCACCCGTACGGCGTTCTGTTGAGCGACCATCACGGCGCTTGTAATCACCAAAACGACGGTCGCCATTACCTTCACGACGTGGACCACCATTACCGCGACGTTCACGGTTACCACCACGGCGATCACCATTGCCGCGACGATCGCTGCTACCGCTGCGACGTGATGATGACCCACCGTTACCACCACGACGACGTGGCAATGGTCGTTCACGTGTGATTTCAACTGGTGTGTTTTGCTTTTCCAAATCAGCAACAGATGACAACAAAGCCGCTGCCAATTGTTCTGAGCTGTATTGTGCTGTCAACTTTTCAACTTCTGATTGAATGTCATCAGCATCAACTGTGTTAACCAACTTTGACACTTCACCAGCAGCGTTCTTGATCTTGCCAATACGTGCTTCTTGTAGTGTTGCAGGTTGCAACGGTGTCATGCGCTTCTTAGTTAAGTCTTCAATTGCACGCAAGTAATCCATTTCATTTGGAGCAACAAAAGTGACTGACACCCCTTCAGCCCCCGCACGACCGGTACGGCCAATACGGTGAACGTATGATTCTGGATCTTGTGGAATATCGAAGTTATAGACGTGTGACACATCCTTAACGTCCAAACCACGGGCTGCCACATCAGTTGCAACCAAAATGTTGATTTCGTGTGACTTGAATTGTGACAACACGCGTGAACGCATTTGCTGTGTCAAATCACCGTGCAAACCAGCTGCATGGTAACCACGGGCTTCCAAACCACGGGCCAATTCTTCAACACGACGCTTTGTACGACCAAACACAATCGCCAACTTAGGTGCTTGCACATCCAAGATACGTGTCATTGTGTCAAACTTTTCGTTATCACGTGCGCGAACAAAGTATTGATCAACCAAGTCAGTTGTCAATTCCTTAGCTTCAATTTGGATATGTTCAGGGTCAGTCATGAACTTGACACCAATCCGCTTGATTGCTGGTGGCATTGTAGCAGAGAACAATAATGTTTGACGGTCTGCAGGTGTGTTCTTAATGATGGCTTCGATGTCATCCAAGAATCCCATGTTCAACATTTCATCGGCTTCATCCAAAACCAATGTCTTCACTTGATCAATTTTAACTGTCTTACGGTTAATATGATCCAACAAACGGCCTGGTGTTCCCACCAAAATTTGTGGATGTGACTTCAAGTTTTGGATTTGACGGCGAATATCTGCACCACCAAAGACAACTTGCACGTCAACGTGCTTGTCATGACCCAACTTCTTCAATTCATCTGCTGTTTGAATCGCTAATTCACGTGTTGGTGACACGATCAATGCTTGAATATTCTTGTTATCTAAATCAATGTTTTCTAAAATTGGTAAACCAAAGGCAGCTGTCTTACCAGTTCCTGTTTGCGCTTGACCAATAACATCTTTACCCGCTAATGTTAGCGGAATTGTCTTTTCTTGGATTGGTGTTGCTTCCACATAACCATGTGTTGTAATGGCATCCAAAATATCTTGTGATAAACCTAATTCACTAAACTTCAAAATTTCTCTCCTCTGCGCGCTTTGGCGCGTGTGCGATAAACCGTTATGACGTTTTTATCGCTGTAATTTGTGTAAAGAGGGTTTTAGCTAGCGGTTGCCAGCTCTTACCCTTTTCAAATACGTTGCTCAATAAGATGACCGCATCTTGACCATCTGGCGTGAACAGTACAGTCGGCTCATATCCGGTAATAACACCGTGTCCATCACGATACTGCGCATGATGATACAAACCGGCACTATACGATTCCCCAGGTACGGGTGTCCACATCGCCTGTAAACACTGACTGTCAACAATCCGATGTTGCATCAGTAGGCGATAATAAGCATACAGCTTGCCGACTGTCATGGCCATATTCCCAGTGCCTGTCTCTCTGGCAAATAATCCTGGGTTATCTGCAGTTGGCTCACTGTAGCTGCGTGTTTGATAACCAGTTGTGCGATGCGCTTGCGTCACAAAGTGGCGATAATCAACAACGTTGAGCTGCCATTGTTGATTAAAGACCCGATCAAATAACTGATCATACGACTGTCCCGTAATTTTCATCAAAATTCCAGCTAACAAACGATAATTCACCGCCTGATAAGCCCAAGCCTTTGATCCCAGTAGTCGCACATGCGCTGCATCAAAGGCGACGTTTTCTTGTTCAGTTGTCACCTGATGCCCCAGAATATACTCACCCAAGCCACTCGTCATCGTCATCAATTGGCGAATCGTCACTTGATTGGCATCTGGCACATCCGGGTAATACGTTGCTAACGTCGTATCCAAGCTGAGCTTTCCAGCCTGCACTTGTTGCATAATCAACGTTGCGGTAAAGCTTTTTTGCAAAGAGGCAATTTGAAACAATGATTGTGCATTGTTTAATTGCTGCTTGGCTTGGTTGGCATAACCATAACCTTGTTGCAAAATCACTTGCCCATGCGACACAACTAACGCGGAACCGACATAGCCAGCGGCTTTTAGCTGCTGATCTAACTGTACTGCTTGCTGATTATGGGTTAGAAAAACCGTTTGATCACGCATCGCAGTTCTTAGACCATTGTCGGCCTTTGCTCGTTTCATCAGCGCTTTGGAAACCTTTGCATCAGCAGTTGTTCTCAAAGCAACCAAACTCGATAGGCTAACAACACCTAGCAGTAACATAACCAAAATACCAGTATGCCATAAATGACGTCGCCTGGTATTGTGTTGCGTGCGTTTCAACTCTGCATCCCCCAAAAATACAACAACTATTGTACTAATGCATTAACAACGTTTTCTAGATGAATGCCATGACTTGCTTTTAATAAGATCACATCCCCTGCATCCCCTAACGTCTTAAGGTCTGCAATAAGTGCATCAAGTTGATGTGTGTCATATAAATGCAAGTGCTCTGAATCAAAGTGTGGCGCTAAAATTGGGGCTGTATTTGCCGTAAACAATTGCCCAACAAGGTAAACACCAGTCACGTTTGCTGCCAAAATTTCTTTGGCCAAATTGGCATGTAATGTGGCTGCTTGTTCGCCTAATTCTAACATATCTCCCAGCACAACATACTTGTGTGATGCCGGTATTGCTTTTAATGTCGCCAGAACTGCTGCTACGGCCGTCGGATTTGAATTATAAACATCACTAATCAAATTCACGCCGCGTGCTGTCACGAGTCGCTCTGTGCGATTTTTAGTCAAATCAAATGTTTGTAGCGCCTCAACGGCGTCGTCTAAATCAATATGTAGTAAGATACCCGCTGAAACTGCTGCGAGCGCATTCATAATATTATAACCGCCAATTAACGGAATTGCAAATCGAGTTTCTTGATACGTAAATGTTGTCGTCGTCGCATCGCCCTGAACTGCCGAGACACCGTCGCCAAACAACACCACCTGTTGGGAAATAGCCGCTTGCGTTAACAGCGGCTCATCAAACGGAATGCACAAGACGCCATCTGGTTTCAGACCAGCCACAATTTCCAATTTAGCTTGAGCAATCTTAGCGCGTGTTTGGAAAAATTCGATATGCGCTTCACCAATCATGGTAATAATCGCCACGTCCGGCACAACTAGTTTGGAAAGTGCCGTCAATTGACCTGGCCGATCCATCCCCAGTTCAACAACTAATACTTCCGTATCGGCTGGCATGGTCAACAACGTCATCGGCACACCAATCTCGTTATTGAAATTTTCTGGTGTTTTAAAGGTTTTATAACGTTTCGCCATCACCGCAGCCGTCATATCCTTTGTCGTTGTTTTCCCATTAGAGCCCGTAATGGCCACTACTTTAGGGTTCAACTCCTGGCGACGAAAAGCGCCCAGTTGTTGTAGCGCAATCAGCGTATCTGGCACAATCACAGCTGGTACATCGTTTGGGATGTCGTGTTGATCATCAACCAAAACGGCTGTTGCCCCGCGCTGTAAGGCATCTTGAATGTACTGATGCCCATCGTTATCAGCGACTAAAGCCACAAATAAATCCCCTGGCACCACTTGGCGTGAGTTAAAGCTCACGCCTGTGACTTGGCCACTACCTTGTGTTTTGGCGTTTAAAATGTCGCCAATTTTTGCTATTGAATAATCCATGTGTTCTCCAAAAATATCCCCAGCGATAGCAACTATCGCACACGCGTGACTTGATTAGAAATTTTTCTTAAAGACCGTAATACTTTCCACATGGGATGTCTGTGGAAATTGATCAACTGGTTGTACGGGGCCTTCAATCTGATAGCCTTTTTGCACAATTTCAGCGGCATCCCGCGCCAAAGTGACTGGGTTGCAGCTAATATAAACCAAGCGTTCTGGCCCCATATCGACGGTTGCTTGAATTAATTCACTCGTTAGCCCACGCCGAGGCGGATCAACAAAGACCACTTCTGGCTGTAGTTGTGCCGCTTCCCAGATTTTAAATTGTTCTGGCGCATCGGCTAACAAATAAGTGGCATTTTGAATCCCATTAAGCCGCATATTATGTTGTGCATCCGCCACTGCGCCTGGCACCACTTCAACACCTAAGACTTGCTTCACACGGTTGGCCACCGTAATCCCAATCGTACCAATACCTGAATAGGCATCAATAACCGTATCGGTTGGCTGCAACTGCGCTTTTTGCGCTGCGAGATCATAGAGGACTTCCGTTGTTTGTGGATTCACTTGATAAAACGAATTCGGTCCGATAACAAATTGGTACCCGAGCAACGTATCATGAATCGCATCGTCGCCCCATAATGTCCGATTGTTGGGGCTTAACAAAACAAAGTCTTTTTTTGGACTAAAGTTAAAAATTAAACTTTTTAATTCAGGCAACTCAGCGCGCAATGCCGCAATCACATCTGCCTCATGCGGAATAGTGGCGTCGTTTGAGACGAGTACAACCATTAATTCATGCGAATAATAGCCACGTCGAATCATAATATAGCGAATTGCACCGGTTTGGTGATCCGGATCAAACGCACTAATTTGGTACTTTTCTAAGATATCGCGAACCACAACAATGGCTTGATCAATTTTAGCATCATTGACAAAATAGTCTGTCATTGGCACTAAATCATGCGTCCCACGACGATAAAAGCCGCTTGTTAAATGGCCATTCTGCCACTTAACTGGGACAATTGTTTTATTGCGATAATACGTCGGATCCGCCATCCCAATGGTTGGTGCGACCGTCACGTCTAGCCCGCGTTGGGCAAACAACCGTTGAACTTGTGCCTGTTTCAAGTCAAGTTGCGCTTGGTACTTAAGATTCACAAGCGGGGCTGTCCCCGCATCGATTAGATACTGGCGATCACTATTTTGACGTTGATCTGATGCCACCAAGCGTTGCAATACCTTGGCATAGCCCGAGAATTTGTCAACTTGCGTCACTTCAATGGTGATTTTTTCACCTGGGAGCGCATCCGCGACATAAAGCGGATAAGTGGGGGTAATATTGACGATGCCCATCCCATCAATTCGGATATCATCGACAGTCACCGTCAGTTGTTCATGCAGTTTTACTGGCAAAATTGTTCGTGGCATCGTCTCCACCTTGCAAGCAGCGCATCATCCTAGCCAATCAGTCATGATGGCGCCACTAACCTTTCTCTTTTTATGCTTTAAAAAATAAAAGCGTTCACCAAAGTGAACGCTTTTATCAGAACAATTACTTGTCTTCGTTGTTCTTGAAACCAAATCCAGCAAACTTCTTGTTGAACTTGTCGACCGCACCATCGGCTTGTGTAAACTTTTGCTTACCTGTGTAGAATGGGTGTGAGTCTGATGTGATATCCAAACGGATAACTGGGTATTCTTTACCTTCAAATTCAGTCGTGTCGTTTGATGTTGCAGTAGAAGCTGACAAGAACTTCTTACCTGTTGTTGCATCAAGGAAAACCACTGGACGGTATTCTGGGTGAATGTCTGCTCGCATAATCATTTCTCCTTAGCGCCCTGAGACTTTTGTCACAGAGTCAGTTTATAACTAATACAGTTTATCATGTGCCGTATGAAATTACAAGGCTATGGCATCAAATTAATTAAATCAATGCCTTCAATCGTAATATCAGCGCCTAGACCAGCAAGCTTTTCTTGAATACGATCATAGCCACGCAAAATATGATCAGCATCGTTAATCACAGTGTCGCCATCGGCCATCACCGCAGCAATAACTAAGGCTGCACCCGCGCGAATTTCGGCAGCAGCAACATCTGTACCGACAAGACGTGGTGAATGATTAACCCGAATTTCACCAGGCTTTTCAGAATCAATATCACCACCCATACGACGCAATTCTGCAATATGCTTCACACGCTTTGGATAGATTGTATCTTGAATGACACTTTCACCTTCAGCCATCAACAATAGTGGCGTGATTGGTTGTTGTAAATCAGTAGCAAAGCCTGGATAAGGCATCGTTTTAATATTAACTGGTTGTAAAGCGTCTGATGGGTAGACGTGAATCGCATCTTCACCGATGTCCAAATTCACACCCATTTCAATCAATTTTGATGTGTAAGACTCCAAATGTTCTGGAATAACGTTTTTAATCGTCACCCCATCACCAAAGGCTGCCGCCATACTCATATAAGTACCGGCTTCAATCCGATCAGGAATGACCGTATGCGTGTTTGTCGCCTTTAATGTTGGTACACCTGAAATACGAATGGTATCCGTCCCAACGCCACGAATGTTGGCACCCATGTTATTCAAAAATGTTGCAATATCAATAATTTCTGGTTCACGTGCCGCGTTTTCAATGATCGTTTGACCCTTAGCACGCACCGCAGCCAAAATAATATTGATTGTTGCACCAACCGAAACCGTATCTAAAGCGATACGTGCGCCGACTAGCCCATTTTCTGTGGCATCAATATGGATAATATCGTTGCTTTCCGTTACCTTGGCACCAAGCGCTTCAAAACCTTTAATGTGTTGATCAATCGGACGTCGGCCCAAGTTATCCCCACCAGGGAAAGTCACCGTTGCGCGGTTAAAGCGGCCAAGTAAAGCCCCCATGAAATAGTAAGAGGCACGAAGTGATTTAATTGCGCCACTTGGCAAATCACTTTCCACAATTTGTGTCGGATCAATGGCCAAATTGCCATTTTCAAATTTTGACTGAACGTTCATTGCATCCAAGATGAGTTGCAAATTTTTCACGTCGAGAATTTGAGGTACAGTATCAAAAGTCACTGGTGTATCCGCCAAAATAGCAGCTGGAATAAGTGCTACTGTTGAGTTTTTTGCGCCACCAATTGTGACTTCACCATGGAGGCGCTTGCCGCCGTGTACAATTATTTTAGCCATGAGGTTTCCTTGTAATCGTTATAGTCCATTGATAATTATACCGTGCCAACAGACTTAACTCAAATTTAATTAGAAAAGATTTTAACGCACTTCCACATGAAGTTGCGCGATCAATGCATTGGTTACCCGTTCAAAGTCAGCGTTAACCTCTGCTTCAACTAGTGTCTCATCATTATCTTGATACGTCAATGTATAGGCTAATGAGCGCTTACCGGCAGGCAAATTATCCCCTGTGTAGACATCAAATAACTGCACATCCACAAGCTTGTTACCAGCTGTTTCACGAATCAGGGCGACAATGTCAGCATGTTGAATGCGTTCATCAACCAACAACGCCGCATCGCGTCGCATTTGTGGGAAACGTGAAATTGGGGCATAAGCAACGTCACCAGTTACTTGTGACATCACTGCAAACAAGTTCAGTTCAAAGCCAAATACCGGTGCTAACTTATGAGCTTGTGTCACCTTAGGATGAATTTGCCCCACAAAACCAAGATAAACATCGCCACTGTATATATCAGCCGTTTGCCCCGGATGCATGTTTTGGTGGCGCTTTGTCGCTTCATAACGCACATTTTCAACACCGATTTGGGCCAAATATTCAGCAACAATCCCCTTCATATCATAGAAGTCAACTGGCTTTTGCGTTTTATCCTGTTGCCAACTTGAAGTCGCGCGTGTACCCGTCAAAACACCAGCCAAATGTTCCATTTCAGTTGGCTGCGTATTGTCGTCAGTCCCAATAAAAATACGCCCCTGTTCATAAAGTGCCACGTCGGACACGCCATGATTGACATTATAAACAACATCTTCTAATAGACCCGCTAATAGATTTTGACGCACTGTCGTCCGATCTGAACTCATTGGATAATCCAACGTGACAACCTTTTCACCAGGATTTTCAGCAAATTGTTGTGCCTTTTCAGGTGTAGTTAAGACGTAGGAAATTGCTTGATTCAAGCCCAAACTTTCCATGATACGACGACTTGCACGAATTTGACGCTGACGTAATGTTAAGTGACCAGGTGTTGTTGGCCCATAAGGCAAAGTCACAGGCAAATTGTCATAACCATAAAGGCGCGCAATTTCTTCAATCAAATCTGCTTCGATTCGCAAATCTGGTCGACGCGCTGGTAAGGTCACTTGAATGGTGTCCGCTGCAATTTGATAGTCTAGGGCTAATTGATCAAAAATGGCAGCAATATCTGCAAGCGTCAATGATGTGCCAAGAATTTGATTCACACGTGCCGCCGTCAACGGCATCACAATTTCTTCGTAAGGTGTATCGGCTGCAACCACTCGGCCACGGGCTACTTGGCCACCGGCTAATGCATCAACCAATTGTGCGGCATGATCCAAAGCCGTAAAGGTTGCATCCCAGTTCACGCCACGTTCAAAGCGAGCCGAAGCTTCTGAATGTAAATTATGACGACGTGCTGTGGCGCGCACCAAACTCGGGTTAAACACAGCACCTTCCAAAACGATATGTCGTGTCGTATGGTCAACCTCTGAACTGGCACCACCCATGACACCAGCCAGCATCAGTGGTTCATCAGCAGTGGCAATCACGATGTCTTCATCCGGACGAAGATCACGCGTTTGGTCATCCAACGTCACCAATTGTTCCGCTGTTTTAGCACGACGCACATGCACGGTTTTATCCGATAACTTATCCAAATCAAACGCATGCAAAGGTTGCCCATACATCAACATCATGTAATTTGTAATATCAACAATATTGTTAATTGGGCGCATACCAGCATTCCAAAGTGCTTTTTGCAGCCAGAGTGGTGAATCACCAACCGTCACGTTGTTCACCACGCGCAAAGCATACTTTGGCGCCAAAGTGTCATCTTCAATCACGACATCAACTTGATCACTGGCTAACGTCTCATATTCGACTAAATCAAATGCTGGCTCAGTTACTGGTTGCTTTAGCATCGCCCCAAATTCATACGCTGTTCCAATCATTGAGAGCATATCCGCACGATTAGGCGTTAAATCAGTATCCAACACGGGATCTGTCATGCCCAGCGCCACTAAGGCATCATCGCCAGGTTGCACACCATCATTTGGTCCAAAGACATAAATACCAGCTTCAAAGTCTTTCGGTGCAATTTTATTATCAAACCCAATTTCTTGTAAGGCTACCAACATCCCATAAGACATTTCACCACGTAGCTTAGCGGCTGTTAACGTCATTAATTCGCCTGATTCGCGATTAATAATATGTGCCCCAACTTTAGCCAGAACAACCAATTGACCCACGGCTACGTTGGGTGCCCCTGTCACAACTTGTACCAATTCAGGTTCACCAATATTGACTTGCGTGATAACCATGTGATCAGAATCTGGATGTGGTACAACACTGACAACTTCAGCAACAACAAGACCATCTTGTTGTTGCGCCAATGTCGTGACGCTATCGACTTCAACACTCGTGCGGGCGACTTGTTCAGCTAAATCCGCTACCGCTTGTTGATCTAACGCAATGGTTTGGTCTAAATAATCATTTAACCATGTTAAATTCGTTTTCATGTTTAGTTCCCCTTTCGGTTAAATTGTGACAAGAAGCGGACATCGTTCAAATAGAATTGACGAATATCGTCGACGCCATATTTCAACATTGCAAAACGATCTGGGCCTAAGCCAAAGGCAAACGCCGAATACTTCTCTGGATCAATTCCATCCATGCGCAAAACATTGGGATGCGTCATCCCCGCACCCAACACTTCAATCCACTCAATATCTTCTGGCTTGGTATCTGGCGTCACTTCATTCCAAGACACGTCAACTTCAACTGAAGGTTCAGTAAATGGGAAATATGATGGCCGCATCCGAATTTGATGCTTCTCGCCAAACAAGGCTTGCATGATTGAGAGCAAAGTCCCCTTCAAGTCAGCCATTGTGATGTTTTCACCCACAACCATCCCTTCAACTTGATGGAATTGATGTGAATGCGTCGCATCATCCGTGTCACGACGATAAACCTTTCCAGGCGCAATCATCTTAAGGGGTCCCTTTGAAAAGTCGTGCTTTTCTAATGAACGCGATTGTACGGGTGACGTTTGCGTCCGTAACAGGATTTCAGGCGTAATATAGAAGGTATCTTGCATATCTCTGGCCGGATGGTCCTTTGGCAAGTTTTCCCGTTCAAAGTTATATTCATCGGTTTCAACTTCCGGTGAATCAACGGTATCATCAATCACTTCAAAGCCTAAACCTAAGAAATGTTGTTCAATTTCATCAATAATTTGTTGCAAAACGTGGGGTTGTCCCACAACATGTGCACTACCTGGCAACGTCACATCAATCGTTTCAGCTGCCAATTGTGCCTCAAGCTTTGCTGCTTCAGCAGCTGCCTTTTTTTCCGCCAACAAAGCGGTAATAGTTTGGCGCACATCGTTGCCAATTTCGCCCACTACTTTGCGGTCTTCTGGCGCAACGTCCTTCATCCCTTTCAGTAAAGCAGTTAATTCGCCTTTTTTACCCAGCAAACTGACGCGCAACGCTTCAATATCTGCGTCTGCGGCGTTAATTCGTTCTACGGCTGAAGCCTTTAATGCTGTTAGTTCTTCAGTTAAACTCATCATCATTTCCTTTCAATACGACGCCTGATGTTTTAATCACGTGAATAAAAAACGTCCCATGTTATCGTGAGATAACATGGGACGTCTGATCGTGGTACCACCCAATTTTCTGACTAACGTCAGCTCTAAGTGACAATAACGCTGTCAAAACGTTGGTGATTAAACCAATCACTCCTGACTGAAATTCATCATAGACGCAAATACAATACTTTCACCAACTTGTATTGCTCGCTAAATTTGTTCTATCATTACTAGGTCATTCATCGTGTTTAAAACATATTTTACTGTTTTAGCACCTATTTTAGTGACTATTTGCCATAACGGCACAGCACTAAAACGCGCTAGACTACAACTCTAGTATATCATGCTAAAGCGTCTGTGTCGTCATGTTTTGTCTTGGCCACATTATTATATTGATCAGACCATTCATGAATTGCTGCCATCAACGGACGCATTGCTTCACCAGACTCCGTCAGCTTATATTCAATGAGACTAGAATTTTCATAAGTGACACGGTTAACCAACTGTACGGCTTCAAGTTCTTTCAGACGTTCAACCAACACACGGTCAGAACAGCCCGAAATCGCCCGTGACAATTCTAAGAAACGTTTTGGCCCGCTAATCAGCAACGTTTCAATGATCAGGCCATTCCATTTACGACCTAAAATCTGAAATGTATTGGTGAAATTCTCGCAGAGTAAATCCTCTGTATGTTCTGCTAATTTTGCCATCATTTTCCCTCTGAGTTATTGATGTGTTCATAGTAACACAAAGCGCGCAACTTGACAAAAAGTAAGTATTTAACTAAACAACGGTTATCGCAATGTTTTCGCCAAATAGAAGCAACCGAGGATGCCGGCATTATCGCCGTTAGCCACTGGCACGATATAGTCATCCAATGGTGGCACTGCCAAATAATCATGCATTTGTTCCGCAAAGCTTTCCCGAATTAAGGGGAAAAGAATCTCACGGTGTGGTACGC
>ERZ1106932.32-NODE-32-length-61769-cov-6.730580_pt1 | contig 61769 bp, 48 predicted proteins | sample MGYA00403665_ERZ1106932 | MGnify/ENA primary metagenome ERZ1106932 (study PRJEB35170, sample SAMEA104062448) | human gut metagenome | biome: human gut; feature: human-associated habitat; material: faeces | place: Denmark | collected 2012-08-24 ... | reverse complement strand
CCCGCGCCGTCCGCACGGACGATCTCGATGTATCCGCCGCCGCCGCGGCGACTGGTCGTGAGAAAGCCGCGCTCGGGCGTAAAACGGGTGGAAAGCACATAGTTGATCTGGCTGGGCGCGCAGTCGAAATGCGCCGCCAGACTGTTGCGGGAGAGCAGAACGCTGTGCTCCTCCCCCAGCGATTCGAGCAGGAAACGCTCGATCGCGTCGCAGATGTTCAATGCCACCGCCCCCTTTGCCGCCGCCGCAGTTTGACTTTCTTTGACCTTTCATCTACATTATACCACGGCGGCGCGCCGTTGTAAATACTTTTTTGAATTTGTAACCTCACATTTTTCGGGGACGGTCACAGGTGATAAGAGCGGTCGATGCAGGCGCGCACCCGCTCGATGGCGCGCTTTTCGATGCGCGAGATGTACGAACGGGAGATCTTCAGAAAGGCGGCGACCTCTCTCTGCGGCATGGGCGCGCCCCCTTTGAGCCCGTAGCGCAGGCAGAGGACGGTGTATTCGCGTTCGGTGAGCACCTCTTCGAGCACGCGCAGGAATTTTTCGCGGACCATGCGGCTCTCCACCGCCTTGAACACCCCTTCCTCCTTTTCAAACAGAAGGTCCATGAGCGTCAATTCGTTGCCTTCCTTGTCTACCCCCACGGGATCGAAAAGATACACGTTGTTTTTATGCTTTTTATTGCTGCGGATCAGCATGAGTATCTCGTTTTCGATACAGCGGGAAGCGTACGTGGCGAGCTTGATATTCTTGTCCGAATTGAAGGAGTTGACCGCCTTGATCAATCCGATCGTGCCGACGGAGATCAGATCGTCCAGATCGACGCCCGAATTGTCGAACCGCCGCGCGATATAGACCACGAGGCGCAGATTGTGTTCGATCAGCGCGCTCTTCACGCTTTCGTCGCCCGCGTCCATGCGCCGGACGAGCGAAGTTTCCTCTTCCTGTTCGAGCGGCGACGGCAAAGCGTCGTTCGTGCCGATATAGTAGAGAATGTTCGCGTTGAGATCGAACTCGCCGAGCAGAGCTTTCAGCTTTTCCATTATCCTTTTCAACATAGTAAACCTCCGATAAACTCGCTGTGCAATATGAGATCGTAGCCGCCTTCCGCAAACGCCCGACGCGTTACGCCCAGCAGTACATTATCAAATATATTCACCTTGTCCTTATTATATATCTTTAATTTATCGATTTTGAAAACGAGCATTTTATCCGCGCCGACCGCGGTGGAAACCTTTATGTATTTTCCCGGTATCTTATTCTTGAAACCGTCCGTCAGCGCGAAAGCGACGCTTTTGGAACACACCACTACGGGGAGGTTGCTTTCCGTATCGTAGAGGTTGTTGCCCGTATCGAGAAATCCCTTCGTTTTCACTTTTTGGCCGTTGAGTTCTATCTCGCAGTCGCTGATGCAGGCACAGATGTTTTTGCGCCTGTAAAGCAGCGTAACGCCCTTATGCGCGAGTTTGATCAGCAAATACGCCGCGAGAACGATCAGTCCGACAGAATATTCCCTGTCGAGAGGCAGATGAAAGAGATTGAATATCCCCGTAACGGAGCCGCCCAGCAAAAAGGTGTACAAATTGAAGGCGACTAGCGATAACAAATAGCTCTTTTTCGTTCTGAATTTTCCCGCGGCGAACACGAGAGCCATGGAAAAAATAAGTTTTATCGGGATAGCGAAATATTGCGGGAGCGAGAGCAGCGGCATCGCCGCGGCGAAGGCCGCCCCTAAAAAAGAGCAAAATAAAAGCCGCCAAAATCCGCTTTCTCCCCTTACGAGCAGAAAAGTGTATTTCAGCAGCAGATAGTCGATAATGATGTTGTCGAGCAAAACGTATTCGATATAAACTGCCAAAATCCTCACCTTGCCGCCGACCTTTCTTTCGGCGGGCAAGTCGATTTTAGCATTTTACAAACGCGCTTTTAAAAGTTATTTTATCGCTTTTTGTCAGAATTTGTTTTTTACTTCATAAAGGAAAGGATGATTTCGTTCTGCACGTACATAAATTCTTCCTTTATTTTTACGGCATATTCCGAAACGTCCAAAACGCTCTTCCGCTTTTTCAGAGCCTCGGCGTAGTCCTTAAAAAAATCGCCGCCCGTCTTTGCGTTGAATTCGTTGACGTTCAATCCCCGTTCCGTACGCAGAGCGAGCATGATAAATTCAAACTTCCTGTCCTCCTCGCCGATTTCGTCCGAAGAAATTTCGGGGAATTTATTGAGGATCACGGCATTGATATACTCGTCGAATTTAAATGTGTTCGTAAAGCGGCGTTCGTCTATAAACGAACTCGCGGCCACGCCAAATCCGATATATTCGCCCCGTTTCCAGTAATTCATATTATGGCGGGACTCAAAGCCTTTTCTCGCGAAGTTGGAAACTTCGTAACGGTAAAATCCCTTTTCTTTCAGATATTTCCTGCCCGCGTCGTAAAGGTCGGCAACCTCGTCCGCACCGGGAAGTTCTCCGTTCAGATAATCGGTGTAGATCGGCGTGCCGACTTCGGGCGTAAGCGCGTACATGGAAATGTGGTTTACTTCGCCGGCCAAAGCGAGATCGATGGTCTTCAACAGCATTTCCTCCGTCTGTCCGTGCAGACCGATGAGAATATCCGCGCTCTTGTTTTCGCCTTTCAGCATGTTGCAGGTAATCAGAAAGTCCTTTGCCGTGTGCGGGCGGTTGAGCCGTTTCAATTCTTCGTCGTACCCCGTCTGCAGGCCGATGCTGTATCGGTTGATTCCCATTGCCTTATAGGCTTCCGCTTTTTTTCCGTCGAGCGTAGCGGGGTTGACTTCCAGCGTGATCTCCGCCCCCTTTTGCAGATCGAAACACTTTTTGATCTGTTTCAACGCGCCCGCGATATATGCGGGCTGTGCGAACGAAGGCGTGCCTCCGCCGAAATAAACGGTATCGAAAGAGCGGTCTTTCAGCTGTTCGCTCCGCCCTTTCATTTCCCTGTAAAGACACGCAAAATACGATTCCTGCCTGTCGGCCTCCTTAGGAAAGGAGGCAAAATCGCAATATGTGCATTTCTGCATACAAAAAGGTATATGTACGTAAATTCCCGCCATTATTCCCTCCAAAGATATTTTGAAAGATCTACGTATTCTCCGTTTACCTCCACGCCCTCTTTTTCGAGCATGTCGCGCTGAACTTCGCTCCCGCCGAACGCAAACGAGGGCGCAAGCCGCCCTTCGCGGTTGACCACCCTGTGGCAGGGCACTATGCCGGGGAGCGGGTTGACGTGCAGAGCGTAACCGACCGCGCGCGAACAGCGCGGATTGCCGCACATCGCCGCGATCATGCCGTAAGTCGCCACTTTCCCTTCGGGAATGAGCATCACCTTTTCGTAAACTTTATCGAAAAAACCTTTCATATCGCCGATTTTTAACCGTCAGTCGTTATCCGTTTTGAGTATGGTAATAAACGCTTCGCTGGGAATTTCCACGCTGCCGAACGTGCGCATGCGCTTTTTGCCCTCTTTCTGCTTTTCGAGCAGTTTCTTTTTACGCGTTACGTCGCCGCCGTAGCACTTTGCCAAAACGTCCTTTCTGTACGCCTTGACCGTTTCGCGCGCAATGATCTTGCCGCCGATGGTCGCCTGAATGGGCACCTCGAACATCTGTCTCGGGATAACTTGTTTCAGCTTTTCGCAGATGTTTCTGCCGCGCTCGTACGCCTTGTCCTTATGCACGATGGTGGAAAGCGCGTCGCACGGCTCGCCGTTGAGCAGAATATCAAGCTTGACGAGTTCGGCCCGCTGATAACTCGCAAGATCGTAATCGAAGGAAGCGTAACCCTTCGTGCGCGATTTCAGGCTGTCGAAAAAGTCGTAGATGACTTCGTTGAGCGGCAGAAAATATTTGAGTTCCACGCGTGTTTTGTCGAGATAGACCATATCGGTGTAAACGCCGCGCTTTTCCTGACAGAGTTCCATGATCGGCCCGACGTATTCGGGCGGCGCGTAGATGTGCGCCTCGATAATGGGTTCCTCCATATAATCGATCTCGCTCGGCGCGGGCAGATGCGAAGGATTGTCCACCTCCAGCATGTTTCCGTCCGTCTTATAGACCTTATAGGAAACGGAGGGCGCCGTAGTTACGATTTCGAGATCGAACTCGCGCTCTAAACGCTCCTGTATGATTTCCATATGCAGAAGTCCCAGGAAACCGCAGCGGAAACCGAAACCGAGCGCGATGGAATTATCCGCCTCGAAAGTCAGCGACGCGTCGTTCAGTTTTAATTTCATAAGCGCTTCCTTCAAGTCGCCGAAGCGGCTGCCGTCCAGCGGGTAAATTCCCGAAAATACGACGGGCAGTGCCTTTTTATAGCCCGGCAACGGTTCGGGCGCGGGATTGACGGCGTTCGTGATGGTATCGCCCACGGTGGTGTCCTGTATGCTCTTGATGGAGGCGGCGATATAACCGACCTCGCCCGCGTCCAGGCTCGCTTTCGGATAAAGTTTCGGGCTGAACACGCCGACTTCGGTTACGTCGAACACCTTGTCCGACATAAATGTCTTTATCCTGTCGCCGACCTTGACGGAACCGTCGAACACGCGCACGAAACAGATAACGCCCTTGAAATTATCGTAATAGCTGTCGAAGATGAGCGCTTTAAGCGGCGCGTCAAGATCGCCTTTCGGCGGCGGCACGAGTTTGACGATCTGTTCCAGCACCTCCTCCACGTTCAGCCCGTTCTTAGCGGAAATGCGGGGCGCATCGGAGGCGTCAAGCCCGATAATATCTTCAATTTCCTTTGCCACTTCGTCTGCACGGGCGCTCGGCAGGTCTATCTTGTTGATCACGGGCAGTATTTCCAGATTGTTTTCCAGCGCAAGATATACGTTGGCGAGCGTCTGCGCCTCTATGCCCTGCGAAGCGTCCACAACGAGGATAGCGCCCTCGCACGCGGCGAGAGAACGGGACACTTCGTACGTAAAGTCGACGTGTCCCGGCGTGTCGATCAGATTAAAAATATATTCGTTGCCGTCCTTCGCGGTGTAAAACATTCTCACGGGCGTGAGCTTGATGGTGATGCCGCGTTCGCGTTCGATATCCATGGAATCGAGCAGCTGCGCCTCCATATCCCGCTTGCTCACCTGTCCGGTAAGTTCGATAAGCCGGTCAGCAAGCGTGCTCTTGCCGTGGTCGATATGGGCGATTATACAGAAATTTCTTAAATTTTGGTTGGGTGTTCTTGCCATATATCTTTTTTTCTTTCCGAAATTTTACATATATTTTAATATATTTCTTGATTTTTTGCAAGCAACTTGATATACTAAAGTAAAGTATATAAAAGGTTCCGCGTATATGCGTATCGATAAAAATTCCTGGCTGGCGAAACAGCCGATCGCCCACAGAGGACTGTGGAGCGAAAGTATCCCCGAAAACTCCCTGCCCGCTTATAAAAAAGCGGCTGAAAAAAATTACCCCGTAGAGATCGACGTTTACCTCACGAAAGACAATGTGATCGTATCCTTTCACGACGACACCCTTTCGAGAATGACGGGACAGGACGGCCATGTCTGGGATTATACTTACGACGAATTGCAGGCGTTCCGCCTGAACGGCAGCGAACACACCATACCGCGCCTTTCGGAAATACTCGCGCTCTGCGAAAACCGCTCGCCCCTGCTCATCGAAATCAAGGATCAGCCGAACGGTAAATTTCTCGTGGAAAAACTCGTTTCCGCGCTGAAAAAATACGAGGGCGAATTCGCCGTGCAGTCATTCAATCCGTTGTATATTGCGAAGATCAGAAAGCTTGCTCCCGAATTTATCCGCGGCGTTTTGGCGACGACGGAGGTCGGCATGCTCAAAAGCGCGATCAAAAGACACATTGTTAAAAACATGTCGCTCAATTTTCTCGCAAAGCCCGATTTCGTCAGTTACGATTATAAAGGCTATCCCCTGCCCGACAGAAAGGTGAAAAACAAAGTCTGCCTCGCGTGGACGGTAACGAGTTACGAAATCTGGGATAAAATCAAGCCCTATGTAGACAATATTATTTTTGAAGGCTTTTCCCTCGACTGAAACCGGCCGCCGCAAAAAATGCGGCGGCTTTTCATTTCAGCTCCACGATCTTATCCGCCGCCGCGCCGACGAAAGCCTTGTCGTGCTCCACGAACAGCATGGCCGCGGCGCTCTCTTTAACCAGCTCTTCGATCTGCAGGCGCGCCGTGATGTCGAGATAATTGAGAGGTTCGTCCCAGATAAACAAGTCCGCGCCGCCCGAAAGGCTCGCGGCGAGCATGGTTTTCTTTTTCTGACCGTCGCTGTACGATTCCACCCGACGGCAGAACAGTTCGCGGGAAAATCCCATTTTCCTCAAAATCGTAAGCATGCGCGTATAATCCGCGCCGCAGGCCGCGGCGTATTCCGCAAGCGTGCCCGCCGCGCTTTCCGAAGATTGCGCGACATAGGAAACTTTTACATTTTTGCGCACGAAAATCCCCTCGTATTGCAGCGTTTTCCCCGCGGCGAGTTTCAAAACGGTGCTTTTGCCCGAACCGTTCGCACCGATTAAAGCGACTTTCTCGCCCTTTTCTATCGTAAAATCAACGCCTTTCGCCGCCAAAAAATCGCCGTAATAAATATTCACGGATTTCATCGAAACAATCGCGCCGCCCGGCGCCGTTCCCGCGGATACTTTCAGCTTATACGCCGTTTCGACGTCTTTGAGCAGATTTTCCTTTGCTTCAGCCGCCTTTTCGCGGCGGCGTTCGATATTTTTGGCAGTCTGCATCATTTTCGCGGCTTTGTGTCCAATATAGCCCTTATCGGGCTTCACCCCTGAGATCTTTGCGTTCTTGCTCTTTTCCGTCTTTTCGCCCCAACCCTTTGCGCGGAGCGCGCCCTCCCGCAGGCGGACGATCTCTTTTTTAAGCCTTTCGTTTTCCGCCCGCTCCGCATTGTCGCGCGCCGCCTTTTCGCGCAGCCAGTCGCTCATGCCGCCTTTCTGCAAAACGATTTTCGTATGCATGATATAAACGACGTGATCGACGCAGCGATCGGCAAATGTTCGGTCGTGCGTGATGAGCATAAACCCCTTCTGCCTGTTCAAAAATTCCGCCGCGAGCTCACGCCCCCGCAAGTCGAGGTGATTTGTCGGCTCGTCGATAAGCAGAAAGTTATTTTCCTTTGCGAACATGACGGCCAACGCGAGTTTGGCCTTTTCCCCTTCGGAAAGGGTATCATAGCGCTTTGCGAGCGTTTCTGCGGAAAGACCGAGCTCTTCCATATTGACGAGCGTTTTCCACAACTCCGCTTCGCCGAATTCCGGCAATACGTCCAGACATGCCGCCGAAGTATTTTTCACCCGCTTGGGATAAAGTTCGAAACGCACGCCGCTTCTGATCTCGCCGCGGAAATCGTATCTGCCTGCGAGCAGAGAAAACAGCGTGCTCTTTCCCGTTCCGTTGCGGCCGAAAAGACCGATTTTCCAGTCGCTATCGAGATTTAAATTTACGTTTTCAAAGACGTTTTCACTGCTTCCCTCGTAGCCGAACGTCATATTTTTAATAAGAATCTGAGACATATGGCACCTCCGAAAAAAAATACGGCCGCGGAAAAATATCCGCGGCCGTGAGCGCCGTTATATAAAATACATTTTTCCGCGCGCAAAACGCCGCGGAAAAGCGGACAGCCGAACGGACTGCCGCTTTCGGGCAATTTTGCAGAAATCAAAATTGTTCACGCGAAAAAATGTACATCCTTGCTCCTTTATGATTTTTATATCCTCAGTTTAACAGAGCGGAAAAAAATTGTCAAGCGTTTAATAACGGACGTTCGCCCTGATCACTTTGAACGGCTCCCCGCCGACCGAACGGACGATAAAATCGCCCGCCGCCGCAGGCAGGATAAACGTTTCGGCATAATGTACCGTAAACGGAGCAAACTTATTTTCGGGACTTTCTATTACCGCCTCCTGTCCGTCCACGAGATTGAGTATGGAAAACTCTCCGCCGGAAGATATTTTCACGCTCTTTTCGGAAGTATAGACGTTCGTTTCAATAAATTCCAATTCGTGCAGTCCGGTTTTTACCTGAGTATAGTCTTCGTTCTGGGAAATCGTTTCAAAACGATTTATCAGATTTTCTTTTACCCAGTCGGTATCTCTTCCGAACTGTATTACTTTTTTTCCGTCCTCTATATGGATCGGACGCGGGATGCCATTCAAATCCACTCTGTCCCAATCCCAAAGTTTGAAAGTGAAAATATAGGGCGTCGCGCTGATCTCAAGCACCATGCTGTTTTTACTCGAACAATGCACCGTACCTGCGGGAATTAAAAAGTGATCGTGTTTTTTTGCGGGGAAGAGATTTACGTACTTATCTGCGGGGAACTTGAACTCTCCGTTCTGCGCACGTTCGAGGTCGGCAATCATAGCTTGCGGATCCACTCCGTTTTTAACGCCGAGATAGACGCCGCCGTCCTCTTTCGCATCGAGAATATAATAGCTTTCGTCCTGCGTATAGGGCATCCCGAATTTTGTTTTGATATATTCCGTAAGCGGATGAACTTGCAAACTGAGATTTTGTCCGTCCATGGTGTCGAGCATATCGAAACGGATTGGAAATTCGGCGCCGAACCGAGCGAAAGTTTTTTGCCCGAGAAATTCTCTCGGCAGGTATTTCGTGAGGTTCATGGCAGGCGTTTCCACGCGTATGTCGCCGTAGCGGAGATACAGACTGTTTTCTTCGGGCACTCCGTCAAAACTCCAGGCGTAATTCGGAACATCCTTGTCAAGTCCGCACACTTCCTGCATCCAGTGTCCGCCCCATACGCCCGGATCGAAATACGGCACGAGTCTGAACGGCCCTTTCGCGACTTTTCTCAAGCCCGCGGTAAACGCACTGCCCGTAATCATTTTCGGATCGCCTTTCACATTCGTATCCAGATAGAAATCCATCGAATCGTAAAACTTTTCCTTATGTCTGTCAGCAATGCGCCACTCGATAAAAAACCCCCGTTTGTATTTGCGCAAAGGGTCTTCTTTTTCGTTATCCGCCTTGAAATTAGGCATGCCTTTGCGATAACGCAGCTGTATTTCCCAACGCGCCATATCAGCGTATACGAATATATCGCCCTCGCTTATGAGCGCTGCGGCAAAACCGAACACGAGCACGCTGCCCTTAGCGTTTTTTACGCGTTCACGCATTTTTAAAAGCTTGTCTTGATCGATAAAATCGGAAACCTCGCCGTAATACATGATACCCCGCACGCGGTCGTCCGTCAGGTTCCTCGCCATAAGCGCGTCAAGCTTTTTTTCGTCGTAAAACACGTCCTTGCTTTCAATAATTTCGGAAAAATGCATCCCGTTTTTCAGCGCAGTCAACACCTCTGTATCGTCCACGCCGGGATAACAATCCACGGTTAGCACCTTTTTGCCAAACATCGCCGAGGCAAGCGTTTTCAGTATTTCGCCGTACCCTTTCCAGGCTTGGTCATCATACCCGTCGACCTCCGTTTCGGGATATTTATCATATCGGCTTTTAAAATTCAGATAAGTCATTTTTACTCCTTAAGGTATAAAATTTTTCCATTTGTCAGCCGCCGACTGCGGTTTGGAAACAAACAAAAATTTATCGGGACATTCTTCAAACTGCCGATACACCGATTTGCCCTTTTCTATGCCGAATTCAGTATATTCCCGAGGGCGCTTGATTGTTATTTCTTTCACGATATAACGCTCGTTTTTTAAAAAATCTATTTTTTCCCCGTTCACTACAGGAAACCACGCTACTCCGCCATGCGCCCTGATATCCTTATATTCAAAACCGAAATCACGCACGCACCACGCCCCGAAAGTCATATTTTTCGTAACATCCGCATTGATCGTGCAATGCGCCCAATACGGCGGCACGATCACCACTTCGCCGGGTTCGGCTACCACGGCAAAACACCGTCCCGGATCGTCGGCGGCTCGTTCCTGCATGTATATTATCGCGCGCCCCTCCCAGATCTCATAAACTTCGCATGTAGAAGAGCCGCACGAGGGAGAAACGGCATGTATATGCCCCTGAGAACGTACGGGTTCCCGTCCGAGCAATCCCTTGGCGTACGTTACCACCCCGTATAAAAGATTTCTTTCCAACATAGCGGGCAAATCTCTTTTCTTTCCCACGTCCATCGCGATGGAATAAACTATTTCGGGGCCGCGGCACGTCGGATCCAACAGATTTTTCCTTATATCGTCGAGTTTCCTGTTTTCCGTCTGCGGACCAAAAACCCCGTCGCCGTATTGAAAACCCAAAGGCGAGTATACGGGCGTGATATCGAAACCGCAGTCGAATTTATTGTTTTTCATCGCCATACTCCTTTTCCGCAAGATAGTGCAGCCCCAACAACACGGAAACATCCGGATTTTCCGCCGTAACGAAGTCAACTTTTCTTCCGTTTCCCCAAATGAAATCATTTATTCCGTCCAGCAGCGGTTTTACGAACAAGTCCCCCATTTTCAGCGGGCCTCCGCTCAAAACGACGACCTCAGGATCGTAGGCGTGGATAAAACTGATAAGCCCTGCGCGCAATGCGGTTACCACGGTATCGAGCGTATCCTCCGCGACGCGATCGCCCTTTCCGACAAGTTTTTCCAACGCTCTGAAATCCAAAGTTTTTTCCTTGCTGAATAAACTTTTTCCGTAGTCGGGATGATCTTTTATCAGAGAAGGCAGAGCCCAGCCCGACGTATAAGCTTCGAGACAGCCCCTGCCGCGACAGGTACATTTACGGCCGTTTTTCATCTCTATGACGATATGCGAACCGAGAGAGCCGGCGGAGAAATGTTTTCCGTTAAGCAATCTACCGTCCAACATAACCGCCGTGCCCACGCCCGTGCCGAGAATGACCATGACGATATCTTTATACCCTTTCGCCGCACCGAAATTCGCTTCGCCCAAAAGCGCGGCTTTCGAATCCTGTTCCATCACGATGGGCAAACCGAATTTTTCTTTGCTCCATGCGGCAAGATCGAGCTCGGGAGCATCTGTAAATTTGGCGTAAATCTCCGTAGCGCGTTTCTTTTCGGGATTGACCAGACAAGGCATAGCTATTCCCATGCCGAAAAATCCATCTGTATTTTTGCCGACGAGTTTTTTGACTGCATTTTCAATATCGCATAAACGGTCTTTCAAAGGCAAATGGGACAGCGACGGCAAAACGGTAAAATCTTCGACCGTTCCGTCCGTTACAACGGCGATTTTGATACGAGTACCGCCTATATCTAAGGCAATGCTCTTCTTTTTTTCTTTCATTTCAGCCTCACAAGACGAAACGGCGGAATTTTACACCGCAGGTTTCGACATTTTCCACCTGCTTCACCTCTTCGGGAAACGTGTAACAAGTGATAAAATAATTATCTATATACAACTCGCCCAATCCTTCTCTGTAAAGAAATGTGAACTTGCCTTCAGGAAAAGTCATATCTTTTCTACATTCTTCCGCCGTTCTGCCGTCTTCCTTTATCGTTATTACGCCGTTCGCAAGGTCGGCAGAAAAGCCGACTTTGCCGTTTTCGGTTCCGAAAACCAGTTCGCCGCCACAGTTAAAAATCCCTTCCGCGATAAAACCGCGGTCGAAGTCTGGCGCGGACAGATATTTTCCTTTCAGCAAATCGTTTTCCTCCGACCAAATCAGCCTGAGCGTATCCTCCTCGTCGAACGTAACTTTTTTTATAGGAGAAAAATACGTCAGCGGGCGTGAAAACTCATTTTCCCGCCGGCATATAGCGTGATGGTTCACGTACAGACTGCCGCCGCGCTCAAAAAAACGCATGAAGTAGGCGTGTCTAAAAGACCTGTTCGCAAGCAGGGCAAAATTTTTTTTCTGCGGTCGATAAACGCCGTCGGGCTTATCGGATAGCATCACCGCAATGCCGTATTCGTTGCAATAAGTACCCATAAGCATATAATACCTGCCGTTATGTATGCAAACGCCGCCGGCTTCTATTCCCTCTTTCACGCCCTTTTCCGAAAGATCGAATTCGGGCGGGCGGCCGGCTTTCCAGCACACGCCGTCTTCACTCACGGCATAACCGCAGCCGCAATAACCTTTTGGCGTCGCAGTAAAAAAACCCTGATATCCGGTTTCCGTCCGCAAGGAAAAAATACAGTCCCAGCGGCCGCCGTCCAGTTCGTTTTTCACATAGCGCGTTTCATCTATCCCGAACATCTTTTCGTCGCCGTATTTCGTCCAGTCTACTAAATTGCGGGAGTGTGCGAACAAAATGTTTTGCACGTTCGCCCCCGTGAGAGCGTCTTTGCGCCATTCCGAATAATTGCAGATAAATTCCCCGCTCTTTTCAAAATCGGTCTTTTTCCAGACCGAACCCGTGCCGAGATAGAATTCCATCTTATCGGATGGCCCGATACATTGGCCGAGATCTTCAAAATGCACGCCGTCTTCGGAAACGGCTACGCCGAACCCTTCGCCCGGACTGCGGTCGGTTATCAGGTAATACAAGTAATATTTTCCGCCGTAACAATACATCCATGTATCCCAGGTCAAATGTTTTTTCGATCTGAAGATCATTATTTCACCGCCTTCGATCTCAAATACTGAGAAAGATTTTCAAAACTGACCGTGCTTCCGTCGGAAAAAAGCCCGATCTGTTTATTGTTTATTCCGTGTATGCGGAAAGACAGAGCGCATTCGTTCAGAATATAAAACACGCCCACCGAACCTTCCTGAATATAAACGAAATCGTATTTTTTCCCGGCCTCCAACTCCGTTTTTATCTCACATTCGCTGACTGTGTTGGAACGCAAGGAAAATGCGAACGTCTGTTTTTCCGGATCGTAAGAAAGATATCTGTTATATTCGTCGTCATAGCCCAGGACAAAGCCGAAACGTTCGCTGCCTTCGAAAGCAAAACTTCCCGTTATCATGTAACTTTCAGCGCCGTTCGCAAGCTTATTCCTCTGTTTTCCCGAAAAGCGCACAGAAGGCGCGCAGAGCAGTTCGTTTTCATAGCCGAAATAAGCGTCCAAACCGTCGACGGGAAGCAATGTAACCGAATCGTCTTCATTAAATTGCATTTTATGTGCGACAAGATGTCCTCCCCAATACAGATCGGAATCGTCGCTGAATCCCGCTCTGCGGTAAACCCAACCGACGAGGAAGGTCCCCTTGTCGCCCTCAACGACTTTCGGCGCATAAAAATGTTTACCCTCCAGCCGCTGCGGTTTGCCGTAACCCGAAAACTTTTCATCGGATACGGCATACCACACCGTATCTTCCGGCTGTCCCGAATACGTGAGAAAATATTTTCCGTTCTGTTCGGTGATATCCGCACATTCGAGATTCCAAAATCCGTTTTCGGTATCGGTGAACATCACGCCTTCGTGCGTAACGGTCTGCAGATCGAGAGAAACGGTGTATTTTACGATCAAAGGCGCGCCCTTGGCGTTGGTTTCCACGGTCATATCGAAAACTTTTCTTTCCGCATCGTAATAAACCTGCGGATCACGGAAATCGACCTGACTGTATTCCGCGGGCGGAGCGATCTCAAAACCCGCTACCTTGACAAAATTTTCCATGTTTCCTTCACTCTTCGCGACCATTACTTTTTCCCATATTTCTAAATTCGGGTTATGCCCCGTGTAAAAAAAGTAATAATCGTTTTCAGCCTTGACGACCGACCCCGTACCGATCCAGTAATCCTGCTGCGTAATGAATCCCGAGCGCAGAACTTCGCCTTTATCCGTATAATGTATGAAATCGGTGGTATCCACGCGGTATACGCTGTGGCGCAGACTGCCGCCTTCGTCTTTTAAATAAAATATGCTGTAAACGCCGTTCTCATAGTAGGGCATCGGATCGCCTACATATCCGTCCGTTTCCGACGGTTTCCAAAACAATCTGTAATCTGTATTCATTTCCTGTCCGTATGCGTCGTATCCTTCCAAATCAGTTACATCGGGGACGACCTCATCCCCTGTTTCCTTGTCCGCACAGCCCGAAAAAGCCAGGCAGAGCAGAATTCCCGCAAGTAAAAAAACAAACAGTTTTTTCATTTTTTATTCCCTCCGATCGTTCCCGCACGGGCATTTTCAAGTCCTGCAGCGGCAAGAACGGTATATTCGTCACCTTCGATGATTGCCTGGAAGGATACCGTTTCTCCGTCCGCGAAAATTTCCGCCGTTCCCTTGTCGGAAAACACGAGCACGTCGTGTCCGCTGCCCGTTTTACCGATAGACCGCGTACAAGAAACGCGGTGTTTCTGCCGGGTTTTGCAATAAATCCGCCCGTTTTCGGCGTAAACTTCGATAAAATCGCCGCCGTTACCGAATGAAAAGCAGGCGCCGTCTGACATTTTAGTTTTCAGAAAGAAATTTTTTTGAATTTTTACCCCTTCCTCGACGTCAAATTCCCCGCCCACATAGGAAAACACGTTTTCTACCGGGGTTTGCACAAGCCGTCCGTCCACTATGGAAAGCACGCGCGGCAGAGAATATTTCCCGCACGTTCTGTGTCCGATCTCTCGCAAATAATCGTTTCCGTCCCAAGAGCCGAGCCAGCCGAGAAGAACCCGACGTTTCTGCTCATCTTCAAGCGTCTGTGCGGCATAGAAGTCCGTTCCTTCATCGAGACTTCCCACGTTTTCAAAGTCGAAACGACCGCTTACGGTATCGAAACGACCGACCGCATACAAACAGGCCTTTCCGTCATGATTCGGCCAATCGTCCCCCTGCATGCCGTATACGGAATAAACGAGCACATCCTTTCCGTCCATGCGGAAAAGATCGGGACATTCCACCATCGCTCCGAAACTGCTGTGTTCTATCGTAGAAAAGTGCGTAAATTTTTTTAAATCGTCCGAAACATACACGAGTATGCGACCGCGCCCATCATTAGACTGGTTCCCGACCACGACGTAATAGCGCCCCTCAATATATACGGGATTGGGATCACGGAAATTTCTGATATCGGAAAAAGGCGGCAGATCTTTTTCGCCGATCACTTCGCCGCATTTTCTGAAATTCACGCCGTCGGTACTGACGGTTTTGCATTGCGTTTCAAAAATATTTCCGTTTTCCTCGTAATGCCGCGTATATAGGGCGACGAGCTGGTTTTCATCGTCGGCTGAAATAACGGCTCCGCCCGAATAACAGCCGTTTTCCCTTTCGCAGTCGGGGGCCAAAGCTACCGGCAGATGCTCGAACGTGATCATATCTTTTGAGCGGGAATGTCCCCAATGCATCGGTCCCCACACGATATCGTAGGGATAGAACTGATAAAACAGATGATAATAACCGCGATAATAGATCAGTCCGTTGGGATCGTTAATCCAACCGACGGGCGGTGCAAAATGATAGACGGGCTGAAAGTCTTCTCTCCCCCGATTTTTATTCTTTTCTATAAATTCGTTTGCAGTTTCTTTAAGATAAGCCATAAATTTCCTTTTTTTATCCGCTCTCTGATATGAGAGCGGATAAACGAACGTTTTTATTTAAGTGAGTTTGAATATCTCCACGTCAGAAAACTCGATCAGCACAGGGTGCGCGCCGGCTTCGTTATAAGTTGCTCCAAAAGAGAAAACGAGTTCGAAATCCGTACCTATCACGATTTCCTGCGAAGTGGTGAATTCAAAGGTCTTCGCCTCCGCGCCGAGGTCAAACACCTCGGAAATGCGCGGGTCGTAGTCTTTGTATTTGTTTAAGATAAACCAACATTTTACATCTCTGTCGGCTTTCATGGTGAACTTAATTTTATAAAGTCCGCCAGCCTCGAGGTGAATTTTATTGACGAAAATTTTGTTTCCGTAATCGAGCGAGGAAATTTCCTCTATCTGATAATACAGTTTACCGTTTTTCGCATACATCGTGCCGAGACCGCCGGCATCGAGTGTCGCGTCGTCGGAACCGTTAAAGCAATTCCATTCCGTTTCCTCGTTATAAGGAATAAACCTGTGCAGCGAAAATTCGCTCGTCTTATCGCCTTCAACGGCGAAAAACTCAATTTTTGAAACCGTTATTTTATTGGTCGTTACGCCTTCGGATTTCGTTCCGATATCCATACGCACGACTGCGTCGTCCGCGATGTCTGCACCGGAAACGAAAGTGAATTCTATCGTAGTCTTTTCTCCCGCGTTAAGCGTTTTGACGCCGTAATAAAAAGCGCGCGCGTTGTGTTCCTGCTTTTTGCTTTCTACAACGATCTCCGTATTCTGCGTGTTTTCTGCAGTAACTTCGATCGTCGCTTTGTATTTCTTATCCTTTTCTATCGGCGTTCCGATCGACTGCAGCATACGCAATTCATAACCTGCATCGGGATAAGCTTCGACGGAAACGGCGGCGTTTCCGCCTTCCTGTTTGGCTTCAGCCGCGGCTTTATCGCTCACTTTCACGACTTCAAAACCGTTTAAGTTTTCAGCATAATTGCTCGCGTAAACGGACTTTTCCGTTTCGGTGCCCGTACTTTCGGTAACTTCCACTTTAAGAACGTCGAGCACGAAAGCATCGGGATTAACCGCATCTTGCAAGGCGAATTTTCCCATCTGCATGAGTATTTCCACGTTCGCGTTTTCTTCCGCAGGCGCGGTAAAAATGAGCGAATACTCCGCGTAAGAAGTTCCTACATTTACGTTCCACGCGCTGCTTCCAAGCGGCGACCAACCCTTCGCCGTGTCGTTCGCTATGTAATGGAACATGAACGGAACGTTCGACTTCATCCATACGGAAAATTCATAATCCGTGCCGGGAACAGTCTTGAATTCACGTTTATTAAGCATCACGTCGCCGGCATCCGCACCTGCATTCTTTACGTCGAGGCGCAGAACGCCTTCTTCCTTTTTCAGTTCCGCGTCGGCGCCGTTCGCCGTTTCCGCGGCAAAACCGAACGTGGAAATGTCTTCTGCGGCGGCGTCGTCAAACACGTATTTTTTATAACTTTCCTCTTTGTTGATGCTGCGCGTTACCGTGAGCGTCGTATATGCGTTGCCTTCATTGCCGGCCTTATCCTTGACGGAATAGATGATCTCGTAAGTACCCGGTGAGGGCGGCGTAGCGACGCCGTCTTTGAACTCAAGGTTCGGTTCCGAAGAAAGCACGATCTTATCGGTAATATCGCCGTCCTTATCGTCTTTTGCCGTTACGTTCTCAAGCGCGTTGAAACTTTCGCCCTGCGCGATCTGCGCAGAGTCAACCACTCCCTCGATGACGGGCGGTTCGCTATCTTTGGCGCAGGCGGTAAGTCCAAAAGCCAGAACGGCAGCAAGTAAAATGCTTAAAATTTTCTTCATAAATCTCTCCTTATCTTTTTATTTACTACGCTTTTGTGCGTTCGTAGCCGTTTTGATACGCTTCGAGCACGCCCGAGAGATTGAGATTTTCCAAATCTTTCTTGAATTGCTCGTATTCTGCGTCCGTTACGCCGCCGTGCAGCAGCCAGTCGGTCAAACTGCCGATAATAAAGTCGTAAACGTTTTGCTCGTATTGTCCCAAAAAGTTAAGTTCTTCCAGCGTAAACGACGGATTCGGCAATGTTTCCACATCATTTCCGGCGAACGGTATCGCATGTTTTTCCAACCTTTCCAGACGTAAAACCGCGCGGGGTTCCATATTGAGATAGTTTTCCCAAGTTTCGTCCGAGAGGTAGGAAACGCCCATCGGCGCGTTTTTCAACCTGAGTTCGTCCGCAGTCATGCCCTCCGGAATGGGTTTCTGGACCAGCTTCCCGTTTTCGTCGAGTTCTTCTTCATATACGATACCGATCGGCCCGTAAACGATCTGCGCCGAGGTATACGGTTCGTAAAAGCGGTCGAAATAAGTCAGCAAGATTTCGGGATTTTCACACGTGGAGAAAATCACGCAAAGGCATTTCGAAATTTCGGGAGAGTTGGAAAGTCCTATCATCTGCGTGCCGTCAGTCCCTTTCAGCGGATTGAGAACGATATAATTTTCGGGATCGGTAACAACCGTTTCCGATTCCCACCAATAGAACGCACCGAGTTTCTGCTGAGGCGCCTTGCCGCTTGCCAGGAAAGATTCTTCGCTGTATTCGAAACTCGCCTTGTCGATCAGCCCCTCCGTCACCCAGTCGGCATAGAAGTTCGTCGCCTCTTTAAACCCGTCCATCGTGGCGGTACAGACAACTTTTCCGTCGATAACCGTGCGGTGGTCGACGTTGTCGGGAACGCCGAAAGCACCCCAAAGATCGGTCTGGTTCCCCTGCCAGTTCTGGAAAACGAAACTCAAGGGAATTTCGTCGTTTTTACCGTTACCGTTCATATCGTTGTTCTTGAACAGGCGGAGTATCGTTTCCATCTGATCGATCGTGAGATCGAGTCCGTCTTTCAAATCCGCTTTCGTAAGAAAATTTATCTTTCCTTGATCGATAAGATCCCCAACCCATTCTTTATTCAAGAAAAGCAGGTTAGGATACGGCATAAGTCCCATTTCTTCAACGCGCGGAAGGGAATAGAAATGTCCATCGGGCATGGTGATGATTTTTTTAATATCGGGACGTTTTTCCAAAATCGCGCTTAAATTCGGCATATACTCGAGATATTCGTCGATTGCGATAAAGGTCTTTCTCGTGGCGTAACGAATGATCTCTGCGTCCGAAAAATAAGCGTGATAGATAGCGTCGGGCCAGTTTTTCTTGTCCTGCATGATGAGCTGTTTCTGCACGGCATACTGACTTGCGGAAAGGTTTTCCCAATTGACGTCCACATATGTGGAATCATAGAGATCTTTGAATACCTTCATATCGTTGTAATTATCTGCCATAGCGTTTTTTTGGGAAATCACGCGATATTTCGCCGTTCCCTTTTCTTTTACGATCGGTTTTGCAGGATCTTCGTACTGGTACCCAAGCTCTTCAAGCGATTTCGAAGGGCCTTTCTTTTCTCCGCAGCCCGTAAAACAGGTGAGGAGCATGCATGCGCACAGCGCAAAAATCAAAATCCTTTTCATACTGTTACTCCTTATTTTTTTATGCGACACGTACGTGTCTGCGGGTCAGCTCTTGATTGAGCCGACCATGACGCCTTGATTAAAATATTTCTGTACGAACGGATACAGACAGATGATCGGAAGACTGGATACAATAATGGACGCATACTTGATTTGATTTGCCAGTTTAGCTTGTTCTACGATAGTTTCTGCAGAGCCGCCGACCGACCCCGTATCCTCTACGATGAGGATTTCCCGCAAGATCATCTGCAACGGAAACAGGTCTTCTTTCGTCAAAAAGATAAGCGCATTGAAATAACTGTTCCATTGTCCGACAGCGTAATACAATATCATAACTGCAAGCACGGCTTTGGATATAGGCAGAACGATTTTAAAGAATATGAGAAATTCGTTCGCCCCGTCTATACGGCTGGCCTCGAGTATTTCGGAAGAAACGTTCGATTCGAAAAAGGCTTTCGTCATGAAAACATTCCATACGCTCAACGCCGAAGGTATTATCATGGAAAACATCGTATTCGTCATGTTCAACGCAGATACTACGAGATAAAACGGAATAAGTCCTCCGCCGAAAAACATAGGAATGATAAACATCCACATAAAAAACTTTTTAAATGCGAGGTTTGGTCTTGATAACCCCCACCCTGCGAATATCGTAATGACCAGGCTGATCGCCGTGCCGCAGACGGTATATATAATCGTGTTGAGATAACCGCGCCATATCGACGAATCGGTAAAAAGCCTTTCGTATCCTGCGAACGTAATTCCTTTCGGCCAGAGATATACTTCGCCTGCAAAGATGAGATTCGGATCGGATATCGAGGCTATCACTACGAAATACAACGGATAAAGCACCAGCAAGGTGAGAAATACGAGGATACACATATCGATCGTATAGTAAACCTTATCGCTCTTGCTGAATCGTATCTTGTTCATCTTCGCTTTCATTTTCGCCTGTATTTTTGCGTCCATGAATTTCTCCTTAAAAAAGCGTGTTTGCGCTGAACAAACGCGCGGTCGTATTCGCTATCACGAGCAGTATGACGTTGATCACGGAATTGAACAGCCCCACCGCCGTAGCATATCCGGGAAGGGACATTCCTGTCAGCCCCTGTTTATAAACATAGGTCGCGATTATTTCCGAAGTTTCGAGATTCGCAGTGGTCTGCATAAGCAAAACCTTTTCGTATCCGACGCCCATCAGCCCCCCGATCGCGAGAATGAGCAGCACGGACACCGTGGGAAATATCGCGGGAAAGTCTATATGCAATACTCTTTTGAACCTTGTGGCGCCATCTATCACCGCAGCTTCATGCAGAGCGGGGTCTACGCCCGAAAGCGCGGCAAGATATATAATTGCACTCCATCCGAAATCCTGCCATACCCCTGACAAAATATAAAGCGGACGGAAAGCTTTCGGTTCCAAAAAGAACGAATACCGCCCCGCCTCCATTGCTTCGAGAATGTTGTTGACAAGGCCGTAAGTGCCGAAAAATAAATACAGTATGCCGACCATTACGACGAGAGAGATGAAGTGAGGTACGTTGAAAATCGTCTGCATCGCCTTTGCCAGCCGTTTATTGACTGCAGAATTTAAGAGCAACGCGACAACTACCGGCAGCGGGAAGCCCGCAAGAAAACCCCATATACAAAGGAAAAACGTGTTTCCCATCAGCTGCCAGAAATTCGGATTCGTGAAAAACCTTTCGAAATTCGTCCAACCGATCCATGCCGCATTAACAGATAAAATGCTGTCCCCCGGGATAAAATCCTGCCATGCAATGAGTATGCCGTACATCGGCACATAATTGAACAGAATCAAAAACGCCAACGCAGGCAACAGGAAAACAATAAATATGTATGACTTTTTTTCTTTCCGCAGTTTTTTCGTCATTCCCGACTCCTTTTTTACCAAAAAATATCACGTGCTTGTTTATTTGTCAATACTATTGGCAAAATATGTGTATTTGCACAATATAATTTTTGATAATGTTACAAAAGTGAAAATTTTCTTGACAAAAAAAGTATGCGGATATATAATGAAAAAAATCGCTAAACGGGAAAAAAATTATGGCTAAGTGCATAACGATCGCGGATATCGCGCAAAAATTGAATCTTTCGAGAAACACCGTGTCTAAAGCGCTGAACGGAAAACACGTGCCCGATAAGACGAAACGGGAAGTTTTACAGGCAGCGGCGGAGCTTGGATATAAAAGTTTTCCATCCCTAGACAACGCTTATATAAACCTTTCGGGGAAAAATATATTGCTGATTTCCTCGAATATGCTCATGAACATTCCCTTTCACGTTCACGTTATGCGCGGCATGGAAAACGAACTGGCAAAATTGAATATGGGACTTCTCAGGTACACGATATCTGCGATCTCTCCAATGGAAAATCTCAAAGAATATATTGAAAAATTTGAAGTGGACGGTATTTTGTGCATGGAATTTTTCAAAAAAAATCTGATAGAACAGGTGCTTTCGCTGGGCTTGCCTACGGTATTTTTGGATTTTTCCTGCGAACGAATTGAATCGCCATATCCTTATGACGTGGTTATGATGGAAAATTTGAGTTCGGTAAAAGAATATTGTATAGATCTGGCCGAAAGCGGTTGCAGATCGTTCGGTTTTGTGGGAGATATCAAAAACTGTCTGTCTTTTTATGAGCGTTTTCTCGGCATGCAGTGTGCCTTGCAGGAAAAAAATATCGTTTATAATCCAAAAAATAACGTACTTGCGGACAATGCGCTGCCTTATAACAACATAGCGAAACTTGCAAAGTTAATCAAGCACTGCGAACTGCCGGACTGTTTCGTCTGCGCCAACGATTTTCTCGCCCTTATGCTGCTCGACGCGCTGAATACGCTTGAAATACATGTTCCCGAACGCATAAAAGTATTGGGATACGAAAATTCGGCGGAAAGCAAAATATCAAAGCCTACGCTTTCCACCATCAACGTCAATAAGACGAATCTGGGAAAAGAACTTATCCATACGCTGATAAATCGTATGAATAACAGACAACAGAAGACGAGATTCATTTATATAAAAGATATTCCCGTGAGAAGGGAAACAACCAACATGATATAAAACACCCTGCTTGACGCGGAAGAAGTTTCGATAAAAGAAAAAAGGACATCTTTTGATGTCCTTTTTTATGGAGCTACTGGGCGGATTCGAACCGCCGACCTGCTGATTACGAATCAGCTGCTCTACCGACTGAGCCACAGTAGCGTTTATCCCGTAAATCGCTTTAACATTATATTACTTTAGGAGAACTTTGTCAAGAAAATTACGTATGTTTTTAAAATTATCCCGCGCCGCCGAATTTACGGCGGCGCGGGAATTTTTCGGCCGCGTTTTCTACGCAAAACCGACGTTATCCGCGGAACCCGACAGCCCCGTACGGCGGTCGGAGTCCTTGCACGTTTTATCCGCTCAAAAAACTTTACCTAATCTGCGGATAAACCATTCAAGCAATTTAAACGCCCAAGCTCACGCGTTTGACGGCGTATCTCTTGCGCGGTTTTTTCAATTTCTTTACGCACTCGCCGCTTTTATACAGCCAGTTGACGGTATCTTCCAGCGTTTCGTAAAGTTCCCGCGGCATAAATCCAAGTTCGTAAGTCGCCTTATCGTGCGAAAATCTGCCGTTGTCTCCCAGCGTAGACAGCGAGTAAGACGTATATATCGGTTTCATTCCCTTTCTGAGCGCAGCTTTCGCCATTGCGGGCGCCACCATTTTCGCCATCCACTTTGGCCATACGCCCACCTTTTTGCCGTTCGTGATCTCTTTCAGCAGTTTGAGCATTTCGATGATGCTGTAGTAGCCGCCCGTCAAAAGATAACATTCGCCTTTTCTGCCGTTTTCCATGGCGGCGACGATGCCGAGCGCGCAGTCGCGCACATCTACAAAGTCATATCCGCCCTTCACGCAGCCGGGAAGCAGGCCCTTTACATAGTTTTTGATCATCTGCACAAGGTGATTTCCTTTGGACGGATACGGGCCGATTATGCCCGACGGATGGACGATGCAGGCGTTAAACCCGTTTTCCGTCTTTTCAGCCACGTAGGCCGCGGCTTCCGCCTTGGTCTTTGCATATGCGCCGTTCACCTTTTCGGGATCGAATTCTTTGACTTCCCGCATTACCCTGCCGTGCGGCAGAACGGGGATCGCATGCACGGAACTCACGTAAACCGTCTTTTCCACGCCGTATTCCTCGGCCATTTCGACGACGTTTTTCGTGCCGCCTATATTTACCTCCCGCATGCGTTCGTTTTCCTTGCTGTTGATATCCACGACCGCCGCCGTGTGGATGAGATACCACCCTTCCGCGCCTTCAAAAAAGGGCTTTAAACTCTCTTTATCCGTAACGTCGCCGCGGTAAATTTCCACGCCGAGACTCTCGACAAATTCTGTGTCGTCCGTATAGTACGCGAGACCGCGCACCTTAGCCCCCCTGTCTTTCAGTAACGAACAGACTGCACTGCCGAGATGCCCAGCCGCGCCCGTAACCAAATAACGTTCATTCATTTTGAGCACCTCTTTTCAATATTGTTGTATTTTTTTTCGATTTGTGTTAATATTATCATTGTCCTTTTCCTTATATAGTATATTATTTTTCTGAAAAAAAAGCAATAATCAATTTTTCGGCCGTTATACAGATATCCGACACTTTTTTCAAATTTGTCGGTTTTGGAGGGTTTTTTATGAAAAACGAAGGTTACGACCAGCGCGTAAGGCTGACCAAGACCATGATAAAAAACGCATTTTTAGAATTGCTTTCCGCAAAAAACATCCGCCATATTTCGGTAAGGGAACTTTGCGAAAAGGCGCAGATCAACCGCGCGACTTTTTATTCGCATTACATGGACATCTACGATTTAAAAGAACAGCTTGAAAATCAACTGATCGAATCGCTGATGGAAGTTTTCCGCGGTGTGATGGAAAAAAACAAGGACAATCTTTTGTCCTCGGAAATTTTCGCCACGGTGTTTGCCCTGCTGCGGGATAATTCGGAACTCTGCACCATACTTTTAAACGGCGGCGGCGAGATTATGGACAAATGCGTGGCGGTGAGCAAGGACATATTCCTCAACGTCTATAAGGCGTATTTTCCCCATGCGACGGAGGAAAAGCTCAACGCATATTTTCTGTTCATGTCGAGCGGCTGTATCGCCATGGTGAAAAACTGGCTGCTTTACGCGCCCGAAACGTCTGCGGGAAAAGTTGCGGACGAAGTTTCCGCCATCATGCAGAAAGGCATTCACTATCTTACTTAATATCGGCATAAAGAACGGCATTTATACAATAAAAAACGACGGATTTTCAATCTCCGCCGTTTTTTTCTTTCAGATACTTTTGTCTTGTCGCCATTCCGCCCCGTATATGCCGTTCGGAAAGGTTGAATTCCAGCACTTTCCTCACCTCTTCGAAAAGCTCTTTGTCGATCTCGCGCAAACGTTCGGTAACGTCTTTATGTACAGACGTTCTTTATCGGAACGGAAAAATGCAGTCCGGGCTCGTCCAAAAGCCTGAGGTAAATATCGACGTTGCCTTCTCTATCCACTTCGATGCGCTGAACGATCTTTCTCAGACGGGCGTTCGTCATTCCCGCGACGTCCGTAACGTCTTCTATGCTTCTGAACGTCTTATTCAAAATCTCTTCCAGCTGCTCCCTTCTCGTCAGCCGCAGGCCGACGGTTCTCAGTTCGTTTTCAAGCTGTTCCATGCGCCCGCGCGTACCTGCAAGCCGCCTGTTCAGCTCTTCGCGCGAAATGAGGTCGTCCGTATACATATTCATATACTTTTCCCTGTTCGAGCGGAGCTTGGCGAGTTCCGCGGCAATTTCCCTTTCGTAACGGGCGTTCTCGTCCTGCGCCCTGTAAATGCGTTCGAACTCGGCCACGACCGTCCGCAAGACGTTTTTTTTATTCGCCAGAATACCCGAAAAATACCTTGTCAGTACGGCGACCAGCTCGGTCTCGTCGATAACCGTTCTGTTCGCACAGCTGTCCGCGCCTTTACCGTTCCGCCCCGAACACACCCAGCGCACATAGGTGTTTTTGAATTTTCGCTCCACGCGGCGGAACGACCACCCGCATTCCTTGCAGCGGATCATCGTGGAAAACAGATACTTGTTGCTGTGCCGCTCGTTGTTGACTTTGAACGTCCGCCCCCGCGCTTTCATGATTTCCTGCACCGCGTCGAAATCTTCGGGCTCGATAATGCGCAGATCCTCCCGTTCCGCCACCAGCCATTCGGAAACGTCCTTTTTCTTTCTCTGCCCCGTGAGGAAGTCGGACACCTCCTGTTTGCCGTTGATGACCTTACCCGTGAACAATTCGTTCGTCAGAACGCGCACGACGGCGACCGACGACCAGGCGCAGTTTCTCTTTGTGCGTATCCGCCTTTCGTTCAGCATATTGGCGATCTTAGCCGCGCCGTAGCCTTCGTCTTTATACCATTTGTAGATCTGCCGTATGGTTTCCGCCTCTCCCGCGTTTATCTTCATATCGAAATATTCCCCCGCAGTCTTGTCATAGCCGAACACGATATTCGGCACGCGCCCCTTTTCCGCATTTATCCGCTTGCCGAACTTGACGCGCTTGGACGTATTCGCGCTTTCCTCCTGCGCCAGCGCGCCGAAGATCGTGAGAACGAATTCGCTGTTGCCCATGCTCGTCATGTTCGCCGTCAAAAACTGCGTTTCGATGCCGAGCGTTTTCAACCTGCGGATATTCTGCAGCAGATCAACCGTGTTGCGGGCAAAGCGCGAAATGTCCTTGACCACCAGCATTTCGAATAAACCCTTTTCCGCGTCCGCCATCATACGCAGAAACTCCCTGCGGTTTTTAATTTTCGTACCCGAAATCCCTTCATCGGCATATAAGCGCACGAGGCAATCCCCCGTGCGCCCGGTATACTCCGCAAAAAATCGTTTTTGAGCTTCCAGACTGTTCAGCTGGTCTGCTTTATCCGTAGAAACTCTGCAATACGCCGCAATGTTCATCTTACGCGCCTCTCGCTCCCCTTTTTACTTTGCGGACCGCACACCCGTTTTCAAAGTTTTCAGCCGGCTCGCCTAACTGCTGTTTATGCTTTCCGTCGGAGCGTATCCGTCGTTTGCGTCGAGTTCCGCCCGAAGCGCGTGTTCGACTTTATCGGCGTTGACCTCCACGAAGATCTGCAGCAACGTTCCCGCAAGCAGTTCGGGGTCGTTCGGATCGTGAAAACGATAATTGAGTTTATGCTTTTCTTCCAAACGCCGACCTCCCGAGCCTGTCCGGGCCCGCTTATCATATTTTATGTCGGCATTGCGGCAATTATCACATTTTCCTCGTAAATCGGCCGCCGCGATCGTACGCAGTATTTATTGTCCTCCTTTATTATATGCGTCAAAAAGCCGATCGTAATTTTCCTTTATGTCTTCCAACGCGGCGCCGACAGTTTCATAGTTGAATACGCCGTCGTAACCGAAGCTTTCCAGCGCGGCGAGCACCTTATGCCATTCGATCTTTCCCCGCCCGGGCAGCCAGTGCCTTTCGTTTACGTAATCGCAGTCCGAAACGTGAAGCGTCTGAACGCGGCGCCCTAATTTCAACAGCGCGCTCTCCGTCGTTTCCTGCAAAAAATGATTCAGATCCGCGCAAATTCCGATATTCGGGAATTTATCGATAATCGAACAGGCCTCTTCCGCCGTATTCAAAAGGCAGGTGCGGGGAAGATTTTCCACGCAGACCTTGCGCGGCGTGGAAACCGCGAGCTCCGCAAGAGAACGTTCGAGCGAGACGATGAAGTCGGGGCGCCGCCTTTCGGGGATCGGTTCAAGGCTGCCGTGAACGATATAACAAAACGGCTTAAAGCTGTCTATCCTGCCGAAAATTTCCTTTGTACGACCGACGGAAGCCCGCCTGTCAGCCTCGTCGGGCGCGGCAAAGTTCCAGTACGGGCTGAAAGAGATATGCACGCCGTTCAGGAACAATCCGCTTTCCCTGACTGCGGAAAGCCCCTCTTCCAAATGTTTATGGTTTTCTATCTCTTTTGCCCTGTCGTCGCTAAACCCCGCGATATCGAAATCCACGGAATCGAAACCGAGCTTTTTCGCGCGGCTGAGTTTCCGATAAAAATTTTCGTCCGCGAATTGTATGCTTGTTCCCAGTCTTAAATGATACATGATTTTCTCCCTAACAGAACAGCGGCGGTGTTACCCGCCGCTGCCCTTGCAAGTTTAACGTTTGATTATGAACTCTTTTTTCTCTTCAGAACCAGCATTGCCGCCGCAAACAGCAACGCCGCGCCCGTCAGCGCAACACCCGTTTCGGTAACGGAGCCGCTGCAACCGCTCTTTTTCACGGTGAGAGTCTTTGTTACTTCCTCTACGTTGTTCGAAGCGTCCACCGCTCTCCACGTAAATACGTATTCGCCCTTTTCCGCCACAAACTCGTTGCCGAGGCTGACTGTTTCGCCGTTGAAAGTAACAGTCAGCGTAACGGTGATTTCTTCGCCCGTATTGTCCGTCGCCGTAACGGTCGGAAGGGTGATGGTATCGCCCGCTTTCGCGGTTTCCTTGAAGCCGTCCGTTCCCGAAATCACGGGCGGCGTGCTGTCCGTGATCTTGACGAGCCGCGTCAGCTCGGTGGTGTTGCCCGCGCCGTCCTTGGCGGTGTAGATCACCTTATACATGCCGATATTCGTCAGAGGCAACTGTACTTTTTCGTTTTTCATATTGTACGCCGCCACGGTAACCTCAACGCCGGAGGCGTCTTCCGCGGTAACGTCGTCCGCCGTTGCGTTCACTTTGAGGTCTGCCGACCATTCAAAGTCGTTCACGACATCCGCTTTCAGCGTAATTGTCGGCTTTACGGTGTCTTTCACTTCGATCACCATGACCGTATCCGCGGCCGCGCTGTTACCTTTTTTCCAGGAATACGTTACCGTATAATTTCCGATTTTTTCGGGCGTGAATTTTCCGTCCTCCACGGTTACTTTTTCGCTGTTCGGATCGGTAACGGAAATCGCGCCGCCATCAGCAAAAGACAATTCTTCGCCGTAACGGATTACCTTCGGCACGGGCAGAACGATTTCTTCCATAAATTCCGCTTTGGATATCTTTTCCAGCGTGATCGTAGGCGGCGCATCCTGTATGCTCGCCGCGGTAGCGGGTTCGCCGTTCACTTCGTAAAGCATCATGGTCGCGTAGCGGTCATAAGAAATCTCTTCGCCGTTATACTCCACTTTCTCGTCATTGCCAGTCATTCTGTCGATACGGAAAGATACGGTATAATCATCTTTGAACAGCTCCGCGTTTTCGCCCGTAAATTCGTCAGCCCAACTCGCCATATCGTCAGAGGAATCCAGATCGAGAATTACAGATTTAAATTCTTCGTTTATTCCATAGGCTTTTCTGCAATACGCATAGAGCTGCATGGTTTCGGGATCGAACCCTATTCTGCTGGGACGAATAACATCGTTGCCGATACCGTTCCAAAACATATATGAATTTGAAAACGACGTCTGATACAGTATGTTGCCGTAGCCGCTGTTAGGTTCTATGCCGTTTACAGCAATGCCTTTTCTTAAGCCCGTATCGTCATTTTTCATCTGCGCCCTGTAATCTTTCATCGTATCAGTCGTTACAATTGCCGTAACCGTATCGCTAAAATTTCTGACGCCCGCAACAAGCGATAAATATACTTCTTTCCCTGTATTAACGTCTGTAAAAGTAAAGGTAACCTTCACTACATCGGCATAAGGATTTGACTTTGCCGCAATGTCGTCTATATTCGTTACGGAAGCATCTACCGCCACTTTTCCGTTTGCATTGGAATGTGTGGAAATTATGCGAAAATCTACTTCGAAGTTACCGTTTTGCACCTCGGTGAATTGAAATTCACTGCCCACGGCCTCTTCGCCGCTGTTTTTCGATACGAGTTTAACGCCCTTGCGGCTGTCGATAGAGGTCTGTTCGACCTTTCCGTCCGCAATAGAATATTTCTTTTTTCCGTATTCTATATTAGCATCCTTACCTGATACCGTTACCAGTTTGTCGACCATCGGCGTATCCGCATTTTCTGTAACGTTCCAGAAATATAGCCCGGCAGACTCTTCCGCATTTGCGCGAAAAACAGTAGTAACGCCGATGGCGCTAACACACATCAACGCGGCAAGCGCGCAAGCACCTATCCATCTTCTTTTTTTTATTTTAGAGAACATTATCGTTATCTCCTATATTTTTTATAATTCACTTGATTCGATTCACAGAGAAAATATCTACGGCATTTATTATTAATCACAGCCATTCGGAATCATATGGATCATTGCCAAAATCGTCGTTTGTCCCCAATTGCGAGGCCAACACCACATCACTTTTAAAAGATACGATTTCAAGATCTGGTTTTAAATATTCTTTTTTCATTTTTTATTCCTCCGCAACAGTTTTTTCGCTCTCGACTACGGTGATAATTTCGTCTATATATTCACTTTCCACTCCGTCGGCCTTAGCGGCTTTCGCCACATCATAGACCGAACGGAAATTGTCCGCCTCTTTCGCCATAAGCGTATATTTTTCCCCACCAATCGTATAAATAAGATATCCCATCCCTACGAAATCGCGATCATAATTGCCGACCTTGATGTTGACGATGGCCGCAGCATATTGCATAGCATCCTCCGTATTATTCCAGCCATCCTTCGCAGTGATTGTCAAAATTCCTTCCGCGTGCGGCGAAACATCTTTATCCGCATCGATATAATCTTTCGGAACGATTACCGTACCGAATTCGTAATCTATGCCCTCTTCTTCGAAAAGCTCTACCATTTTATTATAAGCGGATAGATCTGCAGATACGCTGAAACGAAGTCCGCTGGGTTCTTTCAAACGGATTGCCGCGCCGTCGACGTTTGCAAAAGTTTCAGCAAATGCACCAACAGCTTTTTCCACCGCCGTGGGTACGTTTTTCACGGTCGCCGCGGTAGCGGGTTTGCCGTTTACTTCGTAAAGCATCATGGTCGCGTAGCGGTCATAAAAAATCTCTTCGCCGTTATACTCCACTTTTGTGGCATTGTCCGTCATTCTGTCGACGCGGAAAGACACGGTATAATCACCTTGAAAAGAATTTTCGTCAAATTGTTCGGTCCATTCTCCCATATCAGCAACATCATCCAGATCGAGTATTACAGCTTTAAATTCTTCATCGACTTTCCACCATTTTCTGCAATATGCATAGAGTTGCATGGTTTCGGGATCGAACCCTATTTTGCTGGGACGAACAACATCGTTACCGCTTCTTGACCAAAACATATATGAGTTGGAAAATGATGTTTGATATAATTTCGTTCCATAACCGCTGTTTTTTATTCCCTCAACCGCTATATCTTTTCTCTCTCCGCTATCGTCATCCTGAAACTGCGCCCGATATTTAGTCATTGTGTCGGTCGTAACGATGGCATTTACCGTATCACTGAAATTCCGCACCCCTGAAACGAGGGACAAATACACTTCTTTCCCTGAATTAAGGTCTGTAAAAGTAAAGGTAACTTTTACAACATCCGCATAAGGATTAGATAATGCCGCAATGTCGTCTATGTTCGTTACATTATCGTCGACAGTTACCTTCTTGTTTGCATTCGAATGTTCGGATACGATGCGGAAATCGACTTCAAATTTACCGTTTTGTGTTTCGGCAAAACGGAATTCGCTACCTTCCGCATCAACGCCGTTTCTTTTGGTTATAAGTTTCAGTCCACTACGCGAATCAAGTACAGTCTTTTCAACTTTCCCGTCTTTGGTAGCATACTGTTTTTTTTCACCGACGGCGTCAGCTTTATTGCTGGTATCCGTAACCAGCTTATCGACCATCGGCGTTTCGGCATTTTCCGTAACGATCCAATCCCGCAGAACCGACGGTTCAGCCTCTGCGTTTGCCACGCCCGCGCCCGCAAAAACGATCACGCCGAATAGCATGGCGGCCGCGAGAGCGAACGAAAGAAGTTTTGATTTCAAAAACTTACTGCTCATCTTTTTTCTCTCCTTTTCTTTTTTTATTACGACTTTGCCGTTACTGCGGCAAATAAATCGTTCCCTTTTGCGTCTTTTTCGGTCGACCCCGTGTAGCGGTAAAGTCTTACGTCCGCCGTTGCAAACCGTTCCCCGCCGACCGTTACGTAGGAATGTTCCGCAACGTAATACATATTGTTTCCCAGATACGCCAATCCCGTGTTTCCTATCCAGAAAGCCCAGCTGTATACGCCGCAATTCGGGTTATAATTGCCTTTTTCCACGAAGGAAAGGAGCATTCCTCTTTCTTCCTCCGCCTGACCCTTCAGCGCGCTTTCCACGGGCTTTACGGAATTATCGATCAAAAACGTAGGGTCGGTAGTCGGCCCCGCTTTATAAAACTGCGCCTTTTTGCCCTCGGGATCTTTGGCGTAGTTGTACGTTACGCACACCCAAAAGTCGTTTTCTTCGTCGTAGTCCATCGTCTGTACGCCGTAATCGGTATTGCCCGTATAGAGAAAATACTTTCCGTCGGCGCGCGGCCCGTAAGTGTGCGGCGCGGACATATCGAGTTTTTTTCCAAAGTTGCGCCAGCCGCTCACGTCGTACTGCAGAAACACCAGATAATCGTTATCCGTTCTGTTTTCGTTTTTCGCAACCGCATACGCCACGGTCAGGTATTCTTTCCCGCCCCGTTCGCCGAACTTCGGGCCGAAACATATGCCGTCCGTCCCCGTAACGCCGTATCTGCGGTCGGAGGACGAAAGGGAAGAAGAAACGTAACCGTCGCCGTTCAGGTCGGTATAATAATCCTCCATGGCATCCGTGAGGCAGACTGCGGTCATGATATCGTCCTTATAGGCGTCCATGCCCGTTTTCGTTATCTTATCGACGTCAATCACCGCCGCGTAAATGGCCGTATCGTTCGTCCAGCCGTATTCGCCCCGCGTGCAGGTCAGCGAAGAATACACCTTGCCGTCGCGTTCGTTATAAGCGCAGTCGCCCAGATGCCCCTGATAACCGCTGAACGAGCCGACGATATTCCCCTCGAAATCCGTTTTTACGAAAATCGTGGTGAACGTATAATAAATGTACCCTTGCGCGGCGTCCACCGCTATCCCCTGCACGTGTCCCGTGGGCCACATTCCGCCGTTTACATGCAGGGGAAAATCGGTCTGCTGACTTTCCGAACAGAGAACCGTAATTTCCGCCGAGGCGGCAGCGCCGTCCGTTTCCGCAAAAACGGTGGATTTTCCCGCCGATTTCGCGGTAACTATCCCCCTGTCGTTCACGACGGCCACGGCGTAATTATCGCTGTAAAACGATACCTCCGACCACCCGACGTTTTTAAGCGTTACGCCGAGATCGAGAAAGTTTTCCCCCTCGTCCATATCGATAACGGCCTTATCCACGGCAAAACGGATATCGCGCACGGGCTTTTTTACCGTAACCTGCACAGTCTTATGCGCATTTTTGTTTTTTGCCGTAATTACTGCCGTGCCGACAGATTTCGCGGTAACTTTCACGCCGTCGGACAGCACGGATATTTCGCAAACGCTCCCGTCGCCGCACGTCCAGCTTACGGGCGAAGAGCTTTTCAATACTTTGATTTCCCCGCTTTCCCCCTCAGCGAGTTCGAGCGAAGAGGCGGAAAGCTCAAAAACTTCCTTCGGCACGCCCGAGCAGGCGGCAAACAGCGCTGCGAGCACAAGGGCAGTCAGAAGCGCCGCGCTCCGCAACGATCTTTTCATCATAGATCACGCGGGAAGCGTTTCGGTAACTTCCACGGTTATCTCGCGCAGCATTTCCTCGCCGAAACATTCGGCGGTAACGTAAACGGTGGTTTTTCCCGCGCCCGTCGCCGTAATTACGCCGTTTTCGAATGTCGCGACCGCGGCGTTCTCCGTGGAATAGCTTACCGTCGCCTCTACGGTTTCGTTTTTATACCGCACCGATACTTCTACCGACGCCTTCTTGCCCTTTGCGAGCGTTACCGCGCTTTTATCCACCGAAAGCACGGGATATGCGCCCGAATCGTACACGGTGAGCGTACATTCGCCGACCAGATCCCCCGCCGTGGCAAAGATCGTCGCCGTGCCCGCTTTCAGCGCCACGACTTCTCCGCCGTTTACCGTCGCCACGCTTTCGTCGGAAATGCTCCACTCCACGGGTTCGCCGTTCTCAGCAACCGCCGACAGCGTGGCTTTCTCGCGCACGTCGAGGTCGAGCGCCGCGGCGCTCAGTTCCACTCCGCCCGACGGCGCGGGCGGAGGCGTTTCCTTTTCCTTGCAGGCGGCCGCGGTCAACCCTACGGCCGCAAGCATTGCCGAAACAAAAATCACCAAAAATCTTTTTTTCATTTTACACCGCCTTTACAACAAGCCCCATGTAGACCATAAGGTGTTGATGGAATTCAGTTCGTTAAAGAGCGTGAGCCCCAGCCTTTCCGTATCCAGCTTGAATTGTTTTTTGTCCGCAAGCTGTTTTTGAGAATCTTTCAGCCCGTTATACAGGCTTATGTCGATATAGCGGAACGAAATGGTTTCAAGGCAGATCCTGTCGTACACGGCGTCATACATTTCGGGATCCCTCTTCTTGAGCGGCTCGATGGCCTTGTAAGCCTCGTCCGCCTTGGCAAGCACCTGATCGAGCCAGGCTTTGGGCCAGTAATCCGACTTCAGCAGATTTACATTCGTGCCTTTTTCTATATCATAGCGGGACTGAATGTAACGCATGTGCATGCGGTACATTTCAAACATCTCGCGCATGGGTTCTTCCGCGTCGAGGTAGACGTTCGCAAAGAACTCGTCGAGCAGAGCGTTGAAATCGAGGTTGACGTTCCACGTGAGTTTGCTGTTCAGCCACATCTTCAACAAACTCCACCCCGGGCCGATCTTCTGGTTAAACTGCGACTGGTCGAAAACGTAGTTCGCGCCGACGCTCTTCATAAACTGGTAATTCCCCTGCATGGCGTCGAAAGTATTGTACGGCATCATGTAGTTATCGAAGTTGGTGGAATATACCCAGAAATACATCTGTTCGGTAAGACTCGCCCAAGCTTTGGCGTTTTCGCTCCAACCACTTTTCGGATCGAAAGCGGAATATCTGTAATCGGCGTTCTGCGGCGCGCAGAACACGTAAACGTTTTTGCCGCATACGCAGGACTCGTCTATCGGGGAATAACTGCCGTCCGCATTCTTCACAGCGGGCGCGGTTGAAGAACTGCCGTAGGCGAACAGGCAAACGTTGATGACGCGCCCCGTTCCCGCAAGGTAGTTGTTGAGGTCTTCCGCCAGCTTGTTGCATATTCTGATGATGGCGGGCGCGCCCGTGCCGTACTTGGCTATTTCGGCGTTGCAGGCGTCGCATTTACACCAGTAAGCGCCGTCCTCCTGCGTGAAAGTGATGTTGTGCAGCGTGGGATAAGCGTCCACGCATTCCTTTGCCTTTTTCAGGATTTCCCCGTACATTTCCTGCCATTCGCTCTCGATGCCGTGCGCGTTGAAACAAAGCTGTTTACCGTCCGAACTGTACCATTTATCGGCCTTATCGGGATAATTTGTCGGCGGCAGATAATCGAGAGCGTTATGCCAGTAATTTCCGCCGACGGGTATCCATACGTCGCTTTCAGCGTTAATCCTCATTCTGTTACGGTAAGTTCTGTCGCTGTCGAGAACGCCGTAGTTGCGCAGGCGGTAGGTAAAGTCGGGAACGTCCTTGACGTCGAAATCCAAAAGTTCCACGGTGTCCTTTTTGTCGTAGTGATAGACGTCGTTGTAATAAGTGCGGAAATCGATGGTACGGTATAAAAATTCGTATACGGAATTCAGCGTGCCTTGATCGTCTCCCCCCACGAGATACACGCTGTCGCCCACAGTCTTGATGATGAATCCCGCCTCGGCCACGTCTTCGCCGCTCACGCCCGCGGCCTCCGCGAGCGTCGTGTTGCCGACGGATATGTATCTGCCCGTCGGAGAATAGCTGACGCTGTCGTCAGACTGGGCTATGAGCTGAACTTCGGTGGAAAGAGCGAGAATGCTTATGATCTCGTTGACCGCCGTCATGACGAGTTCTCCGCAATCCGCGGGATATACGATAGTATAAAAGCTGTTGCCGTTTTTGATAATGCTTTTGCCGGTAGGTTTCACGTTATAGACGTGCGTTCCCTCATAATGATATTCGTCCAGTTTCACGTCGATGGTGCCGCCCGTCCTTTCGTCATCGGCGCACCCTGCCGCGCCCAGAACGAGGGCGCAGCAGAGGACGGACAATACAATTTTCTGAAATATTTTTTTCATATGACAGCTCCTTTATTGCTTGCACACGAGGTTAAGTTCCAGGATAGCCTGATTGCCGGCCTCGTCGTAGACGACGTACAACACCCTGTAATCGCCCGCATAGGAAGCATAGAAAGAATCGGCTCCCTCGGGCAATTCCACGATCCTGCCCGTCGGCAGTTCCACATAACGCCATATGGAAAGATTTTCGGGCGCGGTTACGTTGTCCGTGGCGGAAATTTCCGGCACGACCACCTTCTGGTTCAGCTTGCATTCGGACTTCATTTCGCCGAGAGCTTCTATCACGGGCGCGACGTCGTCGATCACCGAGATGTTGTATTTGAAGGTCTGCGGCGCGCCGCTGACGTCCGCAGCGGTATACGTTACGCTGTAAGTGCCGTAGTTTTCAATCCTGAACGCCATGCCTCTTTCGGGTACGACGCCGGCAATCGGCGCGCCGTTCAGATCTTTCACAACGCCGTCAGGCCCCGTTACGCGCAATTCGACGGTAGGATTGGGATCGATGACGTCCCCGACGTAAACGTCGTTCAGCGAGATCGTATCGCCTACCTTTGCCGAACCGCCGTACACCCCTTCCAGATAAATTCCGGGCGCAACGCGGTCGAGCACTTCTTTGTTCGAGATCAGCTGATTGTTGACGCTCAGCATCTGCACCGCACTCGCGCCGCTCACGTTCAGCAACGTCATTTCAACGTAGACCTTGTGGCCGGCGAAGCCCGTGAATTCGCGGCCGCCGTCGTCGGTGAGCACGGGCAGAAAGTTGATGCCGTCCGCGCTGAGTTTTCTTTCGTCCGCGTCGTAACAGAAACTGAATTCGTTCTTAGGCGATTCCGTAAAGTTTTTGGAAAGCGTAATGCTCTTGCCGCCCACGTGGAATTCGGAGCCGGACGCGGTCTTTACGATACGCGCGCTCACGCTGTTGCCCGCAAGGTCGGTCAGTTTGAAAGCGATTGCTCCGTAAGAATTTTTTGCGGGATCAACAATGAATTCCACTTCGAGATCGTTATCGAGCAGCGGATTCAGGAACCGCAGGGAGGCGTTTTCGTTCTTTTCCGCCGTAAACGCGGTGAAACTGCTTCCGACGTCCACGGTCATGTTATCCGTAGCGAAATAATTCTGTATCTGAAGATTGCTTTCCTCATCGAAAGCCATCACGCAGGGTATGCGGTAAGTAACGGAGGCGCCCGCCGCGGCGTAGGTAATGAGCACCTCGTCCATGTTTTCCTTTACGCTGAATACAGTCTTGCGGGAAGAGTCGAGCTTGCGCTCTCCGCTGCCGTCCTTCACGGTAATCTCCGTAGCCACTTCTTTCTTTCCGCCCTCATAGGTGAAAGCCGAAAGAGCGGGCAGGGTGTATTCCGAATGCGTGAACAGCAGCTGCGGCAGTTCGGCGTCCGCCTCGAATACGGGCGAACCGCTCATCGTTACATCCACTTCGTAGCTGTACACCGCCTTTTGCCCCACGAAATCGTACGCGGTGTATTCCACTATGTATTTACCTGCCGCACGGGGAATAAACGCGCCGTCCTTCAGCTCCGCCTCTTCTTCCCGTTCGTCAAAAACGCGGATTTCAACCCCGGTTCTGCCGATACCGCCCGACACTGCAACTTCTCCGACGGGGATACGCGTGCCGACCAGCCCTTCCCCGACGGGATCGCCGACCGCGACGACCGAAACGGGCTCGGCGGAATTTTTAATCTCTATATCGAAGGTCTTTACCGTTTCGTTTCCAACCCAGTCCGTCGCCTTGTATTCTATCGTATACGTGCCGGCCGCATCGGGTTTGAACACGCCGTTTTCCACATAACAATCGTATTTTTTATTTGTGTGATAGTTCTGATATACGTTTACGTATACTTCGCAGCTGCCGGAATAGTTATCCGTCGCCTCCGCATCGAAAAGCGGATAGTCGTACCCTGCGAGTCCGACGGGCATTTCCTCATAGCCCTCCATATCCACCGTGATCTCCGGGCCGATCTCGTCCGCCAGACGCTCGTCCGTAAGATCGTGGTCGGCAACGGACATGATCTCCACCCCGAAAGTCGGTTTTATAAAGTCCTCCGCCCACATAGAAAGATACACTTCCCCCGTAGTGAAACCCAAAAACGGATCGGTAAAATAGGTGGGATCGTCCAGATCGACAATAAAGTTCCCCGTCTTATCCGCGTAAGCGGCCATGCTCACGGGATCGAAATAAAGCGTGAGCGCGTCGTCCTGCGGCAATGCGCCCGAGGGAGCCTGCCCGTAGAACGAACATGTAACGGGATAACCGTAGATATTGTTCACGTGCACGCGGTCCCATCCTGCTTCCACGCCCGTGAGAGCCTGATCCGTGCCGCCGCAGAGAATATACGTGGAACCGTGCTGTATGCCGGCCCGCGAGCTATTGCATTTAAAGGTAACGTAATTGTCCGGGTCATATACGTCGGTCAGCCTGAAAAGGAGCGTATAGCCGTCCAGCTCCCCGCGGACCTCCGGCGATATAAACGCCTTCACGAAGGGAGTATTTGTCGAAAGCGAATTCAGATCTATGATCCGATTATAATAAAATTTACTGCCCGCCCCCAGTCTGACGTTTATGCCTTCGACTTCGGGCGCGATGGAAGATGGCTTGTATTCCGCCGACGCGCCTACGCCGCCCTCTACGCCGAACAGCGGCTTATATACGGAAAATCCTACGGTTTCCCTGTACAGCCTATCCCCGTCCTTTGCGGCGTACTCCACGGTGTATTCCCCCATTTCGTCGAGTTTGACCGTGTCTTTTTTGTACGCGAGTCCGCTCGGGTAATAAACCACGCCCTCCGCGGGGAGTTCCTTTCCGCCCACGGCGATGCTCGCCTGCGGAATTTCCAGCTCGGTGTTGAATATGTATTCGTCTTCGAACGACGCGCCCTTCAGTTCCGCCTTCGCCCGCGAAGGCAGGACGGAAAAGAACAGGCCGACGGCGCTCGCAAGCAGGACGGCGAAGAGCATTACCGCCAAAAGTTTGCGTTTGGTCAGATAATTTTCTGTCTTTCTCATCTTTTTCTCCTTTATTTATTCTTTTAATCCACCCATGTGGATGTTTCCCATAAGGCGCTTCTGAAACACGAGAAACACGATCAGGATAGGCAGCATCACGAGAAAACTGCCGGCGAGTTTCATAGGCGTGGTGTTGACCGAGCCGCCGCCCGCCAGATTGAACAGGAACAGCCCGTATGCGACCGTCGGCCGCGTGCGTATATAGATGAGCGGTATCTGATAATCGTTCCAGAACGTGATGAAATTGAGCAGTAAAACCGTGAAATACGTGCTCGCCACAAGCGGAAACATGATACGCACCATCAAAGTGAAATTGCCCGCGCCGTCTATCTTGGCCGCCTCAGAAAAGTCTTTCGGCACGCCTTTGAACACGGCGTAGAACACCAGAAAATACATGCCGAGAAAGTTTGCCTTCAAAAGCCACACGCCCCAGAAGGTGCCGAAAAGTCCCAGCGACGTAACCATTTGGATTTCCGAAGGCAGGCTGCCGACGATGGGCACGATCATCGCCACGACGACGACCGTATACGTAACCTTGGAAAATTTGTAGGCGAAACGCGCGGACAGATAGGCCATCACGCAGGCGCAGGTGGTCGAGGCGATCGCGCACCCCAGCGCATAAAGCACGGAATTCAAAAACATTTCCTCAAGATATACCGTGCGGATACCCGAAGAAGTCGTTACGTTCACCAGAAAGCTGTTGAACGCTCTGATGTAATTGCTCCACATCCATTTGTCGGGCAGGCCGATCACATGGCGCAGGAAGTAAATGTCGTCCTTGAGCGAAGTGATCAGTCCCCAGCCGAGCATCCAGAACAGCGAAAGCACGTACACGCCGAGCACCGCTCCCAGCACTATGCCGAGGATAACGGAAGAACGTTTGATTTTTTTCACTTTCATTGTCCCACCTCCGTCAGTCCGCTTTGGGGCCGAATTTTTCCAAAAGATACTTGACGAGCAGCGTGAGCGGCACGGCTACGAACGTCATCAGCAGGCCGAGACTGCTCAAAAACGGATATTCCGACATCTGCGCGGTGCTCGTTTCTTTGTACAGATAGAAACCGAACGTATAAAGATAAGTTTCCGCGCCCGTGCCCATCAAGGAATAGATGTTGAGCTGGTTTGTGAATATACCCGCCACGCCGACCACTAAAAAGGTAACCAGCGTGGGATACACAAGCGGCACCGTAACGGAAACGAATTCGCGCAGAGGCGAAGCGCCGTCTATCTGCGCTGCCTCCACCACGGAATCGGATATGGATTTCATCGCGCCCGAATACATGAGCACGCTCGTGCCGAAACCTATCCAGTTGGAATAGAAGATCAGCGTTACGAACGAAGTTTTCGGGTTGGACAGCAGCGCGCGCATTTCAATGCCGAACAGTTTATCCATATAGGCGGGCAGCGCCTTTTCCGCAAAGTAATAGAACATGACCGACATGGCGATGGCCGACAATATCGACGGCAAAAACAGCATTACCTTGAAAAAACCGCTCAGAAAAAACTTTTTGTAGATATAATAGCTGAACAGAAGCGCCAGCGGCACGCCGACAAGCAGGCTGAACGCGTAAGCGATCAGGGAGTTTTTTGCGGCGACGATGAGTACGGAGTCGGTAAACAGCGCGTTGAACGCGCGCGCGATATTATCGAAACCCACCCAGGTGCTGACGCCCGTCAGCATATCGTAATTTTTAAAAGAGAGCAGGAAAGAATTGAAGTTCACGCCGATATAAAACACGCAGAACTGCGCGACGGGGAACAAACTCATCAGACAGTAAAATATCAAATCTCCCCGCGCCGCGGAGGCCATCGTTTTTCTTCTTGCTCCCTTGCGGGTTACCTCAGTCATCTTCAGTCTCCGAAATATTGTCTGTAAAGACTTTCCCAGTTAGCCTTACTGTTGACCACGGCAATCCCGTCAAACAGCTGTTTAGGCGTAAATTTGAAATTATAGATTGCGCTCCCGATATCGGTGTACACCGTTCCGTTTACGTTCGATTTAAAGGTGCTTGCATATTCGAAAGAACTCTGGTTGTTGAGATACAGCGGGTTGGTGCTGATCGGGTATACGATATCCGACCGTTCCGCGAGGTTCCATACGTTGCGGCCGAAATAAGTCATCTTTTCCTGATTTTCCGCGCTGATCTCATAGTTAAGCGCCTTAGGCGCACTGGTGATGACGGTAAATTCTTCGAGCGATTGCTGCGTATTTGCGAACATGAGGAATTTTTTCGCCAGATCGAACACCACAGGGTCGTCCTCTACGTTTTTATTGATAAAGCACATGGAATAAAGCGTATCGAGCATTGTGGGCTTTTCCCCGATCTCAGCAGTCGTCGCTTTCGGCATGGGCATAAAGCCGAACCGCCTGGACGTCTTTGCCATTTCGGGATCGCCTACCGACATATTGAGAAAAGTGTCGTTCGCCTCGTTTTCCCACCAGATACCGTCGAAAAGCATGGCGATGCGGTCGCTTTCATACACGCTGGTGAGGTACATCTTCTGCGCTTCTATCTGCGACAGTCCGCCCTCGTACCCGTTCTCGTACCAGTAACCGCTGTTCATGCCGTTCTGAAAGGTGAGCCGAGAAAGAAAATCTATCGCATGATACCTGCCCGCGGAAGTATACAGCTCGTAGCCGTTGCTGTTGTCGATTTTGACGGGAGGCCTTTTCGTAACGGTGCCGTCCGCCGAAATGCTTTCCACAAGGTTTTCCGCTGTGCCGTCAAAGGTATAATTGAGCATTATCTGGTCCTTCCCCTCGTAGTCCACGGCGAGCGAACGCAAAAGGTAGCCAAGATAATCCGAACGATAGGTCCCGGTCCAGATCGTGGGTACAAGGCCTGCGCCCTTTATGTATTCGCAGAGGCGGAAATATTCTTCGTAGGTGGCGGGCAGCCCGTCGTCTAAAGAATAGTCCACCCCGTCGATCACGCCGGTCTTTCCGTCGGGGCCCAGGGAACGGCGCTCGGTCTTGGTCTTGATAAAGCCGTTGTTGCCGTTATCCTGATTGTAAGCGAGATAAAAGTTGCGCTGTTCGAAGAGATCCACGTCGTATATGATGCCCGTGAAGGAGTTGTAGTGCGGGATACCGTAATACTTACCGTCCTTCGCGGTATATAATTTCTTATGCTGCTCGCTCATTTTGTCTTCGATGGTACCCTCGTCGCCGTACACGGAAAGATCCCCCCTTACCACGTCCGTGATATCCGCCACCACGCCCGCATTCACGTAAGAATTGTAGTAGACCAACTCGTTGAAAATCACGGCGCTGTCGCTGCCCTTCATCAAGGAGAGATATTCCGGCCCGGCTTTGGTTGTATTGTCAATCATGACCTGCACGCCCGTTTTTCCCGGTTCGAAGTGCTCGTCCTTATAAAACTCCTCGAAACGCAGTTTCAGCGAATACAGCCAATCGTCGCCGTACCCCTTGTTGAAGTTCGTAACGTAAAGCTGCGTTCTGTTTTTGTCGACCTTTTCGGTTACGCCCGTGTCCGAGTTCGATCTGTCGCATGCGATTGCGGGCAACGCGAACGCCGCCACGAGAACGGCCGTTACAAAGATTTTCAGAAACTTCTTCCAAATGCTCATAATTTTCACCTCGTATTTTTTATTTCTCCGCGCTCGCGCGGACGATTTTCCGTTAAGGAAATTGCGTATCTCCGATACGCAAAAGGGCGCCCTTTTGCAAACTGAAAAATACTTTTCGGCCTGCTTTTGCACCGTTTTTGTGATTTTATCCGTTAATAATTATACCCCCCCCGACGGATTTTGTCAAGGTGCAGGAGGGAAATTTTTCCGGCATTTTTATATTTTTCCGCTCAGCTCTTCGAGCAAAATCTTTTTTACGCCGACATAATCGGTATATTCCAAAGATACGGCTTCTTCCGACGCCCTGTCCGTCAGACGGGAATAAAAATCTCCGTCCTTGATCAGCGTTTTCAGGCATTTTTCCCGCGTTGCGCCGTCGGCCGCGCTCAGAAGTTCGAAATCTACGATACCCGATTTCAACGCGAAGTACCGCAGCGAATACAACACGTCGCCCCCGCGGGAAGGGTATACGAAATTCAGATCGCCCGAATGAAACATGTAATGCAGCTCCCTGCGCGGATCTTTCGGCCATACCGTGTAATTCCAGCGCAAAAATCCGTCTATTCCCAGATGTTTCGCCAAGATCGGCACCAGCCTGCATTCCAAAAGGTTGGACAAAATGAACGTATTCGGAAACTTCGGCCCGCCGCAAACGTAGTAATAAATCTTTGAACTGCTCTTTTTCGCGGCATATTTCCTGAGCCATTCCCCGTCGCTGCCGATCGTCATGATGAACGGCGCGATATCCGTATTTTTATGGTCTATGTTTTTCAGCGCATCCACATGGTTGATGGCCGTCTTGTATTTAATATCGGGATACAGTTTTTCGAAATGACATTTTTGTTTGTAGTATACGTCCCAATCCGCAGGTTCGTCCGCAATGATCTTGAGTTTTTCCAGCCAGCCCTCCCTTTTGAAAAAGTCCATTAAGGCGGAAAAATACAAGTCTTTTTCGACGTTATTCCGCATGTATTTATAACAGCCGTCCGCTTCGTCGTAATAGCGCAGACGGGGCGCGGCGGGATCTTCCGCGATAGGACTGCCGAGTTTCATGGCTTCGTCCTGCCATACGCCTATCAGGCCGAAAACGTCTATTTCTTCCGTGATGCCGTGTCTGAAACAAAGTTCGGCATACCGCTTCATGGGCGAAAAGTCAAAGCGGAAATTTCCGTTTTTATCTTTTACCGCAAAAAACATTGCGTATTCGAATAAATCCGACTGCCCGGCAACGTGGTTGTAGGCCTTCTGCGAACACCACGGACCGTCGCTCGCGACCAGCGTTACGGCTCTCTGTCCGAGTTCAGCCAGGCTCTTCACGTAATTTTCAAGCAGGGCGAAATGTTCGTCGGAAAACAAGCCGACTTCGTGATAGCGCGCGATATTCGCCGAATGCTGCCACAGATCGAGGCAGAATTTCCGTTCCCTGCCCTGCGGGATCGCGTAATCGTATATATCGAATTCAAACGGCAGGGAGGCAAAAAGTCTTTCGTCCTCCGTCATCACGCGGGTATAAATATTGATCTTTCCGCTTCTCTTTCCCGCCCGTGCGGCAACGGGAACGTTTATTTTTACAAATACTATGCCGATCTGGTGTTTTTTGCAGTATCTGTTGCAGGATTTCAAAAGGATATCGGAATACCGCAGTCCGTCGTCATCGTCCGCAAAGTCTTCGGGAAAGCATTCCGCCGAAAGATCCGTACCGTCCAAAACGACCTCAATCCTGTAAATATCGATCAGTCCCTGCACCGTAAAAAACGGTTCCCGCCCTACGGAATAGGCGAATTCGTCTTTATCCGCCATGACGAGCTGAAAGTATATTTCGTCGTTTTTCGCGCCGACCAATTCGGGCGTGGCGGCAAAATTTTTTTCGAAATCGTTGTAAAATGCGGGGCCTTCGTATTCTCTGAACTTTTTGTAACTGTCGGTGATCGCTGTCTTCATGCCACATATCTCCTAATTCTCGCCTTAATTATAAACGCATTGCACAATATAATCAAGACATATTCTTTCGCATAACTATCAAAAAATTTCAAACTTTCAAAATTCGGTATTGACTTTTCGCCCGCAGTCAAATATAATTTAGTCATGAAAGAATTTTTTCAATATAAAATTCAGACGGTGCTAAACATCCAGAAGATCGTAACGATACACTATTTCGAATTCCCCGAAAATTACAGTTTTAAAGGCGAAGTGCACGACTTTTGGGAACTCGTGTACTGCGACAGCAGCGAAGTGCTCGTTTCGCAGGACGGCACGGACACGCTTCTTACGAGCGGAGAAATGGCGATGCACAGGCCGAACGTCTTTCATAAAATTTCAGCGAACAATAAACCGTGTTCGGTATTTATTATCAGTTTCGTCTGCAATTCCAAGGCGCTTTACAATCTCGGGGAAACGGGCGCGGTCTATAAGCTGGACGCCGCCGAAAAAAACTATATATCCGAGATCATTTCGGAAGCGGACAAGACTTTCGCCCTGCCCGCCTTTCACAACAGAAACAAAAAAATGGAAATGCTCGAAACGCCCGTTTTCGGCGGCATGCAGATGATCAAACTCAATCTCGAAAGCATGTTCATCCACCTGCTCCGCTCCATGCAACATATTTCCCGCCTGCCCGAAAGGCCTCTGTTCGTACAGACGGAGGCGAGCGAAACGATCGTGAACGCCATCAAGGACTATCTTTCGCGCAACGTATATAATCAAATCAATCTGGACGATATCGCCTACGGGTTCGGTTACGGCAAGACGTTTTTATGCACTCGCTTCAAGGACAGCACGGGGCTGCCGATCTTGAAATACTTCACGCAGCTCAAAATCAAAGAGGCGAAAAAACTGATACGGGAGAACAAATACACCTTCGCGCAGATCTCGGACATGCTGAATTTTTCCTCCCCCTCGCATTTTGCCGCCGTATTCAAAAAGTACGCCAACAGCTCCCTGACGCAATATAAAAACAGCATAAAAAAATAAAGGCGCGGGAATTTCCCTCGCCTTTATACCTTTATATAAACTTTTTTATCTGCAAAAACGTTCCGTTATGTAACGACCGTATGTACCGTCGATTTGCTTGAGGCGAACGTTTTCGCCGCCTGTCTGACCGTCGCTTCGCTTTCGACTATATAACGGGCTTCTTCCAAAATGCGTTCTTTAATATATTCACGCAATGTTCTGCACCCCCTGTTTTAATGGTAAAGCTTATGCAAAATTTTGTCTTTTTATGACACTTTTGCGAGTTCAATATATCAGTATATCTTTACGCCGTATATCTCGTAATACTCGGAACCGTAGTCGGCCAGCGGCGTTATAATGACGCGCGAAACCGCGCCGCCGACGGCGACCGAACACATTCTGTCGAAATTGCCTTCGACGAGGATCTCCCTTTCGAATCCTCGTCCCTCGGCTTTCACCTTGAAATCCTTTATGAGTTTGGGACAGCGGCTGTAAATGATGTCCTCCGCGAGGTCGGTGTTGAAAATCAGCCTGATTTCGCGGACGAATTTTTCTTCAAAATCTATACGCAGAAAGGCGCCTTTCTTTTCCATGATGCAGATGTTCGGCAAGCCGTAGGGCCTGTTATAGCCGCTTAATACGTTTTCCGCGCCGTAGATATCCTCTCTCTCGCTCGTTCTGAAAGCTATATTGTCATGTGTGCGCGTGAGCACGTAGCGCCGCGGATCGGCGGCATCGGGCGTTCTTTCCCACATGGTAAAAGAGGGCGCGCCCGTCATTTCCGTTGCAGAAACGTAAAGCGACAGCGCGGGATTTTCGGAAAACGCAAGATATATCTTTTGATCTTTCCCGATCAAGCCCGCCGTATCGAGGGCGATTTCCCCGTCGAATCCCGCCCGCAGCGCGACGGTCTGCGTGGCGGCGCACTTTTCGGGCAGATAACATTCCTTCATCGTTCCGAGCAAGATCCGCGCCGTAAGCAGCTGTTCTTCCTCCCGCGTATTTTTTATGCGGACGTAAACTTTCTCCGTCGGCTTTACCAGCGGGAGGGCAAGCACCATATTTTTATTCAACGAGCGAAGGCTGCCGTCCGTTCCGTTAACGAGCGGCGGGTTTGCGTTCGACGTCGCCCGCGCGCCGTTCAAATCGTACGTTTCCTGCCAGCCTACCAGCGTCTGGTCGTCTTTCACGAGCTGTTTCTGCAGCTCACCGATACGAGTTTCGCAAAGCCTGCGCGGCGAAATCGTTTCATTTATGCACATAGCCGCTGCCGTGCCGACGGCCTGCCCCGTCGCCGCGCAGGTGGCCATAACGCGCGTGGACCCGTTTGCTACGCGCGTGCAGCTCGTGATACGCCCCGCGATGAAAAGATTTTCAAAATCTTTTGCGTAGAGCGTTCTGAAAGGCGCGTTGTACATGCCGGGCACAAAATTCCAGTTGGTGGCAACGTCCTCGTCGTATATCCCCTTGTCGGCGTGCACGTCCATCGGCCAGCCGCCCACGTACGCGCTGTCGGGAAAATCGGTCTTGTTTCTGATGTCGTTCTGCGTGAGGATATAATCGCCTATGAACCTGCGGCTTTCCCGTTTGCCTGCGAGCGGGCAGACTTTGACGAGCCTTAGATTTTCCACCCCCTCGAATCGACCGCTGTTCTTGATGTAATCCCAAAGTCCGTAAACTATTTTTCTGAGTTCAAGGGTGATTGCTTCGTTATCGTCTATCACGTCGAGATCTCCGCCGTATTCCACCCACCAAAAACCATGATACAGCCCGTCTTTACCCTTATAAAAAGTCCTGTGTTTCGTGCCTAAACGATTGAAAAACGGAAGTTTCGTTATGTCGTAGGCAAAAGCGGGGCGCACGTACTTTTCGGGCCTTCCCGCATCCACGGTGTGAAACATGACCGTGCTGCCGTGCGTAACGCGCTTGGCTTTTTGGGGCGCGAGATCTTCCCCGAATTCCGAACGAGCCTCCGTGCCGAACATAAACGCCGCGCCCGCGCGCTCCGCGACGATGCCGTCCCCGCTCGCGTCGACAAAGACCTTGCCGTAAAACGAATAGGCCCGTTCGTCGAGCAATCCGAGGGCGGTGATGCTTTTCACCCTGTTCCCCTCTTTCTCCGCGTCCACAACCTGCGTATTGAGAAACAGTTCTATATTTTTCTCCCGATAAATCATATCGAAGAGGGCGGCGTCCAGTCCTGCGCCCTTACAATCCCGATATCCCTCGTATTGAAAGATGAGCTGTTTTATCTCCTCGATGATTCCCGTTTCGCGGGCATAAACCGAACAGGGATAATATCCGTTGTAGCACGCGCCGTTGATATTGATGCCCACTTCCGAACTCGCGTTGCCGCCGAGCACGGGACGGTTGTTTATGAGTGCCGTTTTCATTCCTTTGCGCGCGGCTGCGATCGCCGCGCACATGCCTGCAAGTCCGCCGCCCGCGACGACCACATCATATTCCTTTTCTATCATCCTGCCGCATTTCACGCGCAATGTGTCCATGCCGTCAAACCTCCGCTTTCATGAGTTCCAGACTTCCCGAACCGCCGGCCGCCCGCTGAAAAGCGAACGCCTTTTCCTTAGGCGCGCCGGGCGTGTTCACTTTCGTAACGTCGTCCGGCGAATAGTCGAGACGGCTCGTATCGGGATCGTAAAACAAGCCGAAACGGCTTACCGTACCCGTCCAGGTCGTGGCGGCCACGTTATAGAGTTTAAAGTAGTTCACCGCCTCCACATAGGGCATTTCCTCTTCTATGGCCGCGAACATTTCCTCTATGAACCGTGCGCTCTTTTCCTCTCCGAACGTTGTGTCGTTGAACCCCATTTCGGTGAAAAACACCTTTTTATGTTTCTTCTCGTTGTCGAGAATGACTTGATATATTTCGTTGTTGAACTTTACGAAATTTTCCCTGTTGAAATCGCTGCTCCCTATATACGGGTGCCAGCAGGCCGCAAGAAAATAATCGTCGGGATCGGAAGACGCCTCCGCCGCGCTTTCAATGCCGTAAAAATAGCCGAATTCGCCGCTCGCAATATTGTCGTAAAGCTTTTGCAGAAAGCTCTTGTTCTGCCCGCTGCCCAGACCGTAAGGCTCGGTAAGTCCGCCCATGACGGTAACGGCGTCAGGATTGGATTCCAGCACGCCGCGGCTGCCGTAATAGAGCATATCCGTGGCGATCTCCGCCATCTGCTCCTGCGAATATATCTTTTCGCCCGAAATGGAACACATGAAGTCCGCGTTGTTCATTTCGTTATCGATTTCCCAGTATTCCACTTCGGGAAATTCCGCCGCCATCGTCTTCCAGGAAAGATAATAATCATTCAGCCATTCGATATAATAACTTCCTTCGGAAATATCCCGCGCGGGTTTGCCCGAACGCATGGAGCCGGTGTGGAAACTCGTATGGCTCATTCCTATGATCTGCATTCCGTATTTCTGCAATTCCGCAATGAGCGCATGCGTCATGTCTGCGTTCTTTTCGTTCACCGTATCGGGCGAACTCAGCATATCGTCCACATGCATCCAAAGGCGCACGCTCGTAACGCCGAGGTTGGCCATGAGCCTGACTTCGCGTTCCATATCGAAGGTCGTGGAATTGTTTCTTTCGAAAATATTGTAACACATGCCGTAAAGATAGGCTTGATTGCCGATCCCGCCCGAAGGAGCGAGCACTTCCTTCTGCTTTTTGCACCCGCCGAAGGATAGTGCGCACGCGGCCGCAAGCACCAGCGCGACCGCCGATAAAAATTTCTTTTTCATATGTTTCCCCCTATTCAACGATGCCGAGCGTCTTCAATGTTTCCATGACGGAATTTTCCATCGCCGACCATTTCAGTCCTTTAAGACGGCCGATCATGTCGTCCCAGTCGCTCGTGAGGTTTTTCTTGCCGATAATGGCGTTGTTTACAAAAGCTTTCGATTCTTCCTGCACGGAGTTCATGACGGAAACCGCGGTTTTGCTGTACGCCGTAACGTTGGTCAGCCTGCTGGTATTGAGTCTCATAGCGTCGAACGCCTGCTGGACCAGCGCTTCGTTTTCGGGATCGAGCAATTCCGCGGAAATGAGGTATTCTATCTTTCCGCTTTTCTCGAACTCTTCCCAGTCAACGGGATAGCCGAACAGCGTGCCCATAACGTAGCGGCCGATCGGCGCGGATACGCCGTCCACAGTGAATTCTTCCCATTTTCCGCCGCCCTCCTTGGCGCGTTCTTCCACGACGGGCGTGATCGCTCCGTTTTCTTCCGTATAATGCACGCCCTCCATGCCGTATGTCCTCAGTTTTGCGCCTTCTGGCGAAAGCATGTAATCGAGCAGTTTGAGCGCGGCCTCGATATTCTTGCAGTTTTTCGTGATGCAGTAACCGCCCCACCAGCCGCCCCAGTCGGCGAATCCGCCGGCGCCCTCCTTGCCGAGCGCAGCCGTACCCACGGGAGGTTCCGCAAAGCCGAATTTATCGCCGTTGCCCATGGCGGTCATTTTGGATTTGATGTAATAAACGTGCGATTCCGCATTCGTGATCAGCATGCCTATTTTGCCGTTATAGAAAAGATCCCTGTCGCCGTTCGCCTGTATGCTGGAAAAAGTGGGATAAATACACCCTTCGTTGAAAAGTCCGTTCGCCCAGGTGAGAAAGTCCTTGAACTCTTTCTGCGTGTACATGTAATCGAGAGAGCCGTCCTCCATAATGTCCCAATCCGTGGTAACGCCGAAGGCGTTATAAAAAGGATTCCAGCAATGTTCGCCTTTGCCGGGGCAGAAACCGTAAGTGTCGTTTACGCCGTTGCCGTCGGGATCGTTGAAGGTGAACTTGCGGATCACATCCGTATATTCTTCCAGCGTTTTCGGGTAACGGGCGACCTTTACGCCGTTCACAGTATCGTAATAGCCGATATTTATCAGCCAGTCCGTTCTGAAATATATGCCCCAGCTGCTGTTCGAGGTAACGCTCGGCAAAATATAATGTCCGCCGTTGTGCATGATGTTTTTATATTGCGCGGAAGAGAAAATCTTTTCTAGATAGGGATAGGTTCCCGCAGGGTAACGCGCCAAAAGCTCGTCGTAATTATACACCAAGCCCACCTCTTCGTCCGTCCAACGCTGGCTGAACGTGGAAAGTCCCATTTCCTCCGAAGTAGGCACCACGAAAACGACGTCCGGCATGTTGCGTATCGTATTCATAAGCGGGTTGAGCTTTGTATAATATGCCGAAGAATGCGCCGTGCCGATAAACGACAATTCCGCGCCTATCTCTTCTTCGATTTCCAGCCATATCCTGTCCTTTTCGGTACCGTCGAATTTATCTCCGTTGTTGACGAAGAGTTCGAGCGCGTCCGAATTGCCCTTTCGCCCGCAGGCGGCGAGCGAAAACGTCCCCGCCGCAAAAACGAATATCAGTAAGAGTACGACCGCTTTTTTGAAAATCTTCATAAAAATTCCTCCTGTTAACCTTTCACCGAGCCGATAAGCATGCCTTTGACGAAATATTTCTGCACGAAAGGATAAATGCAGACGATCGGAAGCGTGCCGATCACTACGGTGGCCATTTTCACATTGTCTGCCATTGCCATAAGTTCTCTGTCCGCGCCCTGCCCCGTAGTGCTTGTATTCGCGGCGACCAGCATGTCGCGCAGAATGTTCTGCAGCACGTAAAGGTCGCTGTCCGTGATGTACAGAACGCCGGTCATCCAGTTGTTCCATTTACCGACGCCCGCCCACAGCGCGACGGTAGCGGCGATCGGCAGGCTGAGCGGTATATATATGCGGAACAGTATCTGCATATCGTTCGCGCCCTCAAGCTTTGCGGATTCTTCCAAACTTTCGGGTATTCCCTGTAAAAAATTTTTCACGATAATAATGTTAAATCCCGTCATCACGCCGGGTATGATATAGACGAGCAGATTGTCCATCCATCCCAGAACCTGCGTGATAAGTATGTAAGACGGGATGAGTCCGCCCGAAAAAAGCATGGTGAACAATACGAAAAAAAGCAGCACGTTCCGCCCCTTGAAATGCTTTTTTGACAGCGGATACGCCGCGATAAAGGTGAGCGCGAGGTGCAGTGCGGTGTGCACGAGTACGACGAATATCGTCAGAAAAAACGCGCTGTAAATCTTTTTATTCGCCAGCACCAGCCCGTAAGCCGTGAAATTGTAGACCTTTGTCGCCACGCCGTCGATCAGACGGATATTTTCCAAAGATACCTTGATCACATAGATAAAGGGGTACAGCATGATAAAGCCGAACAGCAGAAAGAGCACGTAATTGACGATCTGAAAGGTACGTTCGCCTTTGGTCTTTCCGAAAACTTTACCGAGATATTTTTTAAACCGCCCGGGTTTGACCGTTTCGTTCACCATATGCCTTCACCGCCCATTTTATTGATCACTTTATTCGCGATCAGCGTGAGCGTCAGAGCGATCAGCGAATTGAAGAGGCCGAGCGCGGTCGCTATGTCGTTTGCGCCGCCGATAATGCCCTGCCTGTAAAGATACGTTTCCAACACGTCACCCTTCCCGTAGACGGTGGAATTGTAAAGGTTGAATATCTGATCGAACCCCGCGCTCGTAAGCCCCGATATCTCGAAAATCAGTTTGATGCCTATCGCAGGCACGATGGAGGGGAGCGTTATATAGCGTATGCGCTGAAAGCGCCCCGCACCGTCTATTTCCGCCGCCTCGTACTGTTCGGTCGGCACGCCCGCCAGCGCCGCGAAATAGATGATCGCGCCCCAGCCCGCCGTCTTCCAGATATCGGAAATGACGAGTATCGCCAGGAAAGCGTCGTCGTTGTTGAAAAAATAGATCTGCCGGCCGAATATCTTTTCCAAAAACAGTTCGAAATCGGAGTCCGCCGACCCCATAGACAGCAGTATGCCCGAAATAATTACCCATGAGATGAAGTGCGGAAGATAAGAAATGGTCTGCACGGTCTTTTTGATCTTCGAAGAGAGCATTTCGTTCATGAAGATCGCGATGATGATGGGCACGGGGAAACCGAATACCGTTTTCAGCACGGAGATGCGAAGCGTATTGCCGAATTTAATCCAAAACAGCGTGCCGTCTCCGAAAAAAAGTTCCTTGAAATGCTTAAAGATATCGAGCGTGCCGTCCGTGGACGCCCACGGGCTGCCCCATATGCCTTTCCATGGATTCCAATCCTTAAAGGCGAGCTGCAGTCCCAGCATGGGATAATAGTTGAAGAGAAGAAAATACACGATCATGGGCAGAACCATGACGTAAAGCATCTTATGGCTCTTTACGTACGCCCAGAAGCCCCTGTCTTTCTTCAGTACGTTAACCTTTTGCCGCATCGTCTTTTCTCCTGCGCAGGAACAGGCACGCCGCTCCAAGCAAGGCTGCCGCGCCTGCAAACGGCAGAGAACCGAACTGCGAATTACAGCCCCTCTCTCCTGTTTTTTCCACGAGATTCATTTCGTTTACGGCGTATTCCGCGGCGATTTTCATAGCGTTTTCCGTCTTTGCCGCAGCGATCTTCTCCTTTCCCTCCGCCACGATCGACGCAAGTTCGGCCTTTTCCTCTTCGCCGTATTCTTTCAGGTCGAGCGACGAATAGCAATCTTCTATCTGCTTGACGTATTTCGCGCGGAGTTCACTCTTTTCCGCCGCGGTGAATATCTTCTCCGTTTCCTTTCCGTATTCGGCGACGAAGAAATCAACCTGCTCTTCGGTTTCCGCAGATTCTATTTTAGAGATGTAATCGTTATAAAGCGCGGACAAATCGGCAAAATCCTCCGCCTCGTAAGCCGTTTCGTCGAGCGCGGCAAATTCGGCCGTAAGTTCGGCTTTTGCCGCGTTGCGGTACTGCGTCAGCGCGATCACCGCGGAAAAATCATAGGTATTTTCGGGGTTGAACGCCGCACTGTCTATAATGAAAGTCGGGAAAAGATAAATGTTCGTTCCGAAAGCGCCGCCGTTGACGAAAAGATAGAACGTATCGCCCGCGGGAATGCTGTACGTGCCGCCGAGTACGTTTTCCACAGCGGCGGCGGAGGAAACGGATACGGATTTCAGTTCCGCATAATATTCGTTGGCCAAATCGTCCTCGGTCTTCTGCATGAACTGAAACACGCCCGTACCGTTAGCAGGATTTGACGACGCCGCGCTTTGCACCGTTATGCCTATATCTTTCTTAGCGTTGATCTTGACGATAAGTTTATCTTTCGCTCCGTTCGTCCTCATGAGCTGACTGCCCGCATATACGGACGCATACTGCCCGCCGTCGTTCAGCGCCTGCGTCTGTAATGCCGAACCCGCGAACTTATCGAATTTTTCCTCCGCGCCTAAAAACCCGTGCATTATCTCAAAAGACACGTCCTCGTTATAATCGACTTTTTCCCCCTCCGCGCCGTAAACGGAACTTATCATGCCGGCAAGGTCGAGGGTGAATTCGCTGCTGAACGCCGCGGGATCCGCGATGAACGTGGGAAAGATTCCGCCGCCAAGTTTGGAGGCCTTTACGTTCTTTTCATACGCGCCCAGACAGCCGTATTCGAAATAGACGCTCTGTCCTTTGGACACGTTGAACTCGCCGCCGAAATAATTCGCCTCGCGTTCGGTCTTTCCGTCGGCGTACAGCGCTTTCTCGGAAAGCAGGGATACGTCGCCCTTGCCGTCCGCCAGGTAAATGCGGAGCCTGATGACGTTATCCGTGGACACGATCCCCGCGATCGCCTCGTGTTCGATCCTGAGCAGCGCGTTTTCCTTGAAGGTCAGCTTAAAGGATATGTTTTCCTCCCAGTTCATTCTGACCATGCCGTTGGAATCGTTGAACGGCTCCTTATAACTCATATAAGGTCCGTACGCGCTGCCAGCCAGACTCGCGGGCTTTTCCCATCCGTCGATGCTGAGCGCTCCCGAGGCGCTTTTTGTAAAGCGGCTTTCGGTAAAATCGGGCGATACCGCCGTTCCCGCAACGGTGTGGCGCGTAACGACAGCGGCGTAATCGAACACCTCGCCTTCGGCCATGCCGTTAAGGTTCGACGCCGTCGCGGATACGATAGCTGCGGCGGCGGTCGTCTGCCCGTCTGCGGCAGACGCGTTTTCCAAACTGAACGACGCCGCGCCGGAAAGCACAAACGCCGCACAGGCAATGAGCGTGAAAATGATTGTTTTTACAGACTTTGTTTTCATGATCTTCTCCCTTTTAGTATTTTCGGTATTCAACGCGTTTCGGCGCCTTTATTTTTCTTTTTCCGTATAACGATCGGGATAGTTACGGCCGCCGCGATGAGCAGCACCGCGCCCGCGATCGTGCAGTACAGCCATGCGTCGCTTCCCTTGCCGACCTCGTTCATTTCCGCGACCGCCTCGTTATACGCGCGGTTGGCTCCTCCTGCCGTAATCGCTTTTCCGATGTTTTCCGCCCCGCTTTCATATATTTTTTTCAATTCTTTTTTCGCAAGTATGCTAAATCCCTCTTTTGAAAGGGCAAGATAAAATTCTTTGAGCGCAGCGGTTTTCGCCGTCTTTATCTCTTCCACCTGCGCGGCCTCTTCCTCGATCGTCGGCACGTTTTTCACCGTTTCGAGCACTTTCGCCTTATACGCTTCGAGATCGGTGCCGAATTCTATTGTTTTCAACTCCTCTTTCGCGTTTTCTATGGCGTTTATGATAACAAGCTGGTTATCCGCCGAATACTTGCTCGTATCGAGAGAAAAATAGTACTCGTAAAGCTCTTCTCCGATCTTTTCCGCCCTGTCGCGGAACTCCCCGTAGGCGGAAAAATCGAACCGCAGATCTTCCTTGTATGCCGAAGCATCGTAGGAAAATACGGGCAGGAACTTACTGAACGAGCGGCCGACCGAGTCCGTTTTCAGCACAAAAGTCAGTTTGTCGCCTGCTTTCAGGTGAATTTCCTGCGCGATCTCGCCGGCGGATATTTTCGTTGTGTTTTCCGCGGAAGGGAAATCCGCGCTCTTCAATAGCACGTCGTACCTGCCGTCGCTCACGTAAGTTTCCGCCGTGGCCTTATTGGAAAGACTGTCCGCGTTCGCTTCGGGATTGTCTATGGCGAATTTCACGTTTTCCGAAAATGAAAAGGTGAATATCAGCCCGAAATCTTTACTGATGCGTATGAGATTATCGTTGATGTGGGCCGAAGTATAGCCGAGCGCATTGTACGTTTCCTCGCTGCCAAGCCCGTTTTCCGATTTGACGAGTTTAAAATTCAAGAGCGATTCCTTAGTACCGTACTGCAGGTTGAATTCCGCAATTCCCTCCGTACAGAGCGTTCCCTCGCTCCCTGCATTGATCTTTTCCGTAACGGCGAGAACGATGTCCTTGCTCGTCAGTTCGGCCGCCTCCGCCGATACGCGCGGCGCGGTTGCAATGTAAAAACAGAACGCCGCCGCGACGGCGAATACAGGCAATAAAAATTTCTTCATATATTATCCCTCACTCTTCCTCGTAATAACGGACGAAAGCGTCCGCCATGCGGCGCCCGAAATCGCGCAGCTCGCCGGGCATATACGGAGCGTCCCTGTTCCCGAAATAGGGATGTTCGAACGTAAAGGCGAGTTCCGCGCCATGCGCGATAAAAAAGCTCAGCGAATCGGGACGGCTGCCTTTGTTCCAGTGCGTACCGAAAATGATGTTGTCTTTCCGTTTGTATTCGATGGCGGCGCCCGCCGTTTCCCTTTCGAGGATATCGGAAAACCGCCTTTGCGCACCGCTGATGCGTTCGTCCCCTTCGATCAGGCTCATGCGATCGTGAATGCCTCCGTATTTTGCGGGGCTGTGGAGATCGGCGCCGAAACGTATGCCACGGTTTCCATAGCGCGCGTACAGGGCTTTGGTTACGTTATAAAGGGGCTGCGGAAGGTAATCGCGGTTATGGTCGTGCGGGGCTCGGCTCTTGCCCTGATCGCCGTCCTCCACGCCGTCGAGATCGACGAACGGCACGATATCCAGCGCGAAGTCCCGGCCGATCGCGTTGTCCTTTTCCGTAAGGCGCGAAATCAGACCTTCGAGCGCATACGAAGCCGCAGACTCGCACGCATGATGGCGCGCCGTGATGAGGAACACGTTTTCCGACCGCCTGTTCCCCGCTTCGTACAAAAAAAGGTCGCGCCCGCGCTCCGTTTTACAAAAAAAGCATTTTTTTATAGAAACACCGCCAGACAGAAATTTTTCGAAATCCTTTTCCGTATAGGGCAGAGAAAAGGAAAAATAAACCTTTTTTCCCTTTTGAAAGGGATATTTGAAGGAGTTTCTCGAAATAAACGTGAGGTTTTTATCGTAAAACCAGTTTTGGCGGTCGAAACTGAGCGCGACGCCCCACGGTCCGATAACGTCGCCGTTTACAAATTGAAAAACATATTCTCCGTCTTCGTCCGTTTCCGCGCCGAAACACCAGTAAAACCACCATTCCGAAGTATCCCGTATTTCCTGTTCTATACTGACGTTTTTTCCGTTTACGGAACGAACGCGGATATTGCCGCCCGCAAAGTTTTTAAAAATGTCGATCATTTTCCGCCCCTTTTATTTTTGATTTTTCGTTGACTTGAACGATCATTTATATTATCATATAAGAAAAGGCCGATTTCCTTAGAAATTCTGCCTAAAAACTTTAAAATTGTGCTATTCGGGGATTTCACGATGGAAAAACTGCTCAATGAGATAAAAAATTATATGGATTTTCTCGAAGAAGAATTCGGTCTGGACATTTCGGTGTGCGACACGCACGAAAAACTCTTTCCGTACATGATGCAGATCGCTCCCTATAATTCGCATAAAAATTTTTACTGCACCTACCTCAAAAAAGAACACAAACTGCAGCGGGAATGTATACGGATGCAGCTCATGGTGCGAGCAAAGCTGAGTTCGGCCGACTTCTTTTCCGGTACCTGCTACACGGGAATGCACGAATATGTGTTCAAAATAGAACACGACAACGAATATCTCGGTTTCGTGAGCGTGAGTTCGCTTTGCGCAAACAGAAAAAAATCGGAACACCGCGTGAAAAGGATAAGCGAAAAATACGGCTTCAAATACGACGAACTGCAAAAACTCTACAATATCACGGTGAAAGACGAAAACAAAAACCCCGCGTATTACGCGAGGCTGATAAAACCTTTGTGCAGACTGGTCGAACTTTTATATATCGTAGTGAACCGCCCCGCGGAAAAGAAAAACGACAATATCATCTTCAACCGCATACTCGCCTATATTCTCGAAAACTACAACACGCAGATCGCCATAGACGACATTGCGGACGCCCTCCATTACAGCCGTTCGTACATAAGCCATCTGTTTTCGGCAAAGCGTAATCAGTCCATCATGTTCCACGTGAACGACCTGCGCATTCAGAAAGCCAAGGAACTTTTGAGAAAGACAGATTTTTCCATTACGGAGATCGCCTATCAGGTGGGCTACAACGATTCCAACTACTTCGCCTCCATATTCAAGAAATACGCGAAGATCACGCCGAGGCAGTACCGCAGGCAGAACGTTACGCCCCAAACACCCGACGCATGAAGTCGGACAGCACCTCCTCCGCACAGACGTAATCCGCAACGCAAACTTCCCCGCCGAAAGAAGAATTTTTATAATAACCGTTCAGGCTGAGGTTGAGAGTATATCCGTTTGCAGGTTTATCCCCGCAGACGACGAAAACGCGCTGTTTCGCAAAGTGCAGGAAGTCGGGGCGGATCGCCGCGTACACCGCGAGCGGATCGTGCAGGGTGATGTCCGCGCCCCGCTTTTCTATCCATTCCGCGGCATACCGCGCGATACGGCGGCCGACGGGGTCTTCCGCGGCGAACAGGATTTTTTGCCGCGCGTTGTTGAGTTTGACCTTTTCCGTTACGTCCGTACCTACGCAGAAGAGCGGCAGGCCGCTTTCAAACACTATCTTCGCGGCGGCGCTGTCGCTTAAAATATTCCACTCCAGCTTGGAATGAAAATAGTTGCCGCCCATAATGATTATTTTTTTCACCTTTTCCATCGCCGCGCGGTCTTTCAGTATCGCACGCGCGATATTCGTGAGCGGACCTATCCCGACGAGAACGATCTCGTTCGGGTATTTTTTTACCGTTTCCAGCAGAAATTCCACGGCGCTGTCCCCGCCGCGGAAATCTCTTTCGTTATCGGCGGCAAAACCATCCGTTTCTCCGCCGAGCAGGATTTCCCCCTCCCGCGCGCCCTCGAACGGCTGCATGCAGCCCGCGAAGACGGGCGCGTTGATCCCTTTCAGCGAAAGCAGTTTCTTTACCTCCCGCGCGCGCGAAAGCGTATCGCGCATAACGGTGGTAACGCCCGCGAGTTCCGCTTCGGGAGAATTCATCAAAAGGGCGACGGCAAGCGCGTCGTCTATATCGTCGCCGATATCGGTATCGAGAAATATCTTTATCTTTTCCATACGCCCATGATTTTATCATAAATCGGAAAAATGTCAATACTCCGTTGAAATCCCTGCACAAAAACGAATAAACAGAGCATAATTTTCCTGTTTTTACAAAAAACGGCGGGGCTTTCCGCCCCGCCGCGCCTTTATTATTTTATCAAGTTCGCATACAGTTTTTCGCCAGGTCCGTATAAAATATACAGGCCCGAAAGCAGGGCGGCGACCGAGAGTACGGCGATCACCGCCAGTCCCAGCCAGGCGTTCACGCCCGCGAGCAGGAAGCCGACCGCGCCGAACGCTATCGCAAGCAAAAGATCTGCGAGCATGGTGAAGATACAGGATTTGGAACGCTTGACGGGAATGGTTTCGTTTTCCCATTCGAGCATGGGAAAGCAAAGATTGATCAGCAGTCCCACGATGCCGAACGTGAAGGACATCGCCGTGCCGAAGACGACCGCGCCGACGATATAAAACGCGTTGAAACCCAGCACCGCGCCGAACGCAACGGTGATGACGAAAGCCGGCAGGGTTTCCACCAGCGCATGCACGAGCAGTTTCGCGTTGAGCACGGTCGAGGCGGAAAGGGGCGCGGAACGCAATATCCACAGGTTTTTGCCTTCGAGCGATATGCTGCAGTACGTCGTGGGCGTAATGCCGGAAAAAAAGCTCAGCAATCCGAGCACGAGCGCCGCCTGCATGCCGTATCCCGCCAAACTCGCGCGCAGAGCCGCAAGATCGAAGCCGCCCGTGCCGAAAAGCACGACGAACGGCATGACGAGCATGAGGATAGGACCGCAGAGCGTATTCATCGCGTATACGGGGCTGTTGAACAGCCGCTTCAATTCCTTGACGAAAACGGCCTTCAGCTTGCCCGCGGTCTTTTGTTCCCTGAACTTATATTTCGAGCGCGTTCTGTGCGATAAGACGAGCGTGTTGATTTTGGTGAAATTCTTCCCTATGAACAGGCAGGGCAGCACGAACAGCGCCGCGCTCGCCAGCGAATAGAGCGCGGCGATCCACAGCTTGCCGTAAAGCGCCGCGGCAAACGCCAAGCCCGACGCCATGTTGGCGACGTCCTCCGAGGCTGCGTCCCCCCGAAAGGCGTACGGCGCAATGAACGCCGCCAGAAAAATCGCGACGAACAATACGGTCTGAATGATGTTTTTATGTTTCATGCGCGCCGTGCAGAGCGCGAGCAGCGTGCCTAAAAACACGGCGACGGTGGTCGGCAGCAAGGGCGTGAAGAACATGAGCAGCAATGTCGAAAGGTGCGTTTCCGCAGAAAAGCCGAGGTACGCCGCGCCGAAAAGCCAAAACGGCACCGTGAGCGCGACGACCGCACCGAGGTTGCTCAGATATAAAAAGAGTATTTTGGACAGGGCGATATGCCACGTCTTTACGGGCAGGCTTACCGTCATTTCGTAATCGCGGAAGCCGAAAATCTTGCCGTTCACGTTGGCCACGGAAAAGAAAAACAGCAGGATATTGGAAAGCAGAAAGATGAAAGACATATACAGCGCGCCCTTCTGCTCGTATTGAATTTCTGCAAATGCCGCGGCGAATATCCACGCGTAAAAGAAAATCAGCCCTTCTATCAGCAGAAATAAAAGCGCGACACCCGCGATCCCGCCGCCGAGCGAAAGAGCCTTGTCCTTCCGCTTGCTGTGCAAAAGTTTATTGATGCCGAAAGAGCCCATGAACTGCATTTTCAGTAAAACGCCGAGTTTATTTTTCATTGTACAGCTCCAGGAAAGTTTCTTCCAGCGATTCGTTGCCGATCACGTCCTGCGTATCGCCGTTGGCGACCAGCCTGCCGCCCTTGATGATGGCAATTTTGTTGCAGAGTTTTTCTGCGACCTCCAAAACGTGCGTGGAAAAGAAGATAGCTCCGCCTTCCGCGCAGATGTCGCGCATGATTTCCTTCATGGAATAGGTCGCCTTGGGATCCAGCCCGACGAAAGGTTCGTCCATCACAAGCAGTTTCGGCTTATGTACGAGCGCGCCGATGATGACGAGTTTCTGTTTCATACCGTGCGAATAGGAAGAAACGATGTCGCCGAGATTGTCCGTAAGTTCAAAGAGCGCGGCGTATTTTATTATAAGTTCGTTGCGCTGCTCTTTGCCCACGCCGTAAATATCGCTGATAAAGTTGAGATACTGTATGCCCGTAAGCTGAGGATACAAATCGGGATTGTCGGGAATGAACGCCATTACCTGTTTGCAGGCGAGCGGTTCCAGCTTTACGGAATGACCGTCCACGAGGATATCCCCCTCCTCGAACGCGAGCACGCCGCACACCGCTTTGAGCGTGGTAGACTTCCCCGCGCCGTTGTGGCCGATAAAGCCGTAAATGTCCCCCGCCTCCACGTCAAGCGTCAGACCGTCCACCGCTTTTTTCGTACCGCCGTAAACTTTTGTAAAGTTTCTGATCTCCAAAACTCCCATACCGAACCTGCCTTTTCATTAATATGGATACGAACACGTTCCCCGCCGTCAGCCCGATCATCACGATATACACCCACAGCATAAAGACGACGACGGCCGTCAAATTCCCGTAAAGGTCGGTGTAAGACGCAAAGTAATGCAGGTACGCCGCGAACCCTATGCTGCCCAATACGGCAATGGCGAGCGTAACGAGCGCCCCCAAAAGCACCGCCCTGAATTTGTTTTTCAGCGGGCAGATGAACATATCCAACGTTATTATTATAGCATATGCCGCGAGAATTACAAGGAAATTCAGCGAAATTTTTTCCGCAAGACTGTCCGCCGCGCCGAAAGAGAGAAAAAAACCGAGTTTTTTGCTCAGAATTATGGCCACTCCCGCAACGAGGAACACAAAGAACACCAGAAAGAGAGCGAGAAAGGCGAACGCCTTGCGCAGCAGGGAATTCTGCCGGCGTTCCGCCCCGTAGATCAAATCGCCGTCCTTCAGCATGTACGAAAAGAGGCGCGAGGAAGAATAGAGCGAAGTCAGTATGAGGATAAAGGTAGCCCCCTTGGAGGCGTCCGAGGCGACGGAAACGATCATTTTCAGTCCCTCGCCCAGTTCCGCGGGCATGTCGGAGAGCAGAAAGCTGACGTCCACGCCGAAAAAGTCGAACGCCATGACGGTGAGCAGGACGAGCGGCACCGCGGACAGCAGAAAGAAAAACGCCCAGCTGCCGGAAATGAGAATAAGGTTGCTGTCCTCCACCGTTTTCAATATTTTTTTTATAAAACCGACGATTCGTTTCACAACTACAGTTTACCCGATAATCCCTTGCGTTATGTACGGAGCATATGCCCGAAGGCGTATTTATGTGAAAGCGTTTTTTACCCGCGCCCTTTAAGTTATCCGTAAAACGGGGAAAAATCATACTTCGGAAAGAAAAAAACCCGCGCTTTTGCGCGGGATTTTTTTCAAATCGGTTCTACGTAAATTTTGTTATAGATCTCTTCATACTTGTCTTTGTAAAAGAGGTTGGTCCCGCTCGTCGTAATCGCGGCGGTGCCCGCCGCGACCGAACAGCGGAGCAGTTCCTCCATATCGGCGCCTTTCTCGATCTGCACGCACGCCGAATGAAAGTCTTTATCGCGATGATAACCTTCACCTCAATAGAGAAGGATATAGA
>ERZ1106932.31-NODE-31-length-61898-cov-7.699384_pt1 | contig 61898 bp, 56 predicted proteins | sample MGYA00403665_ERZ1106932 | MGnify/ENA primary metagenome ERZ1106932 (study PRJEB35170, sample SAMEA104062448) | human gut metagenome | biome: human gut; feature: human-associated habitat; material: faeces | place: Denmark | collected 2012-08-24 ... | reverse complement strand
CCGTTGATCGTTTCGGGATCAATATATGATATATCGTCTATCGTTATAAATCTGCAGATTTCGGGATCGTAATAACGGGATTTCAAGTAATACAAACCTGTTTCGGTATCGAAATAATACGATCTGTATCGGAACGGATTTTTATTGCCGATATGCGCAGCATCGCCTATTTCCTGTCCATTCCCGTCCAACACCGCATGATTTCCCCATGCGTCGTATGTATATTGTACAATAATGCCGCCATTTTCGTCAAGTATTTTTGTAATATTGTTAAATATATCCTTTTGATAGAAATATGTATTACCCTGATATACCACGCCAGCAACTCCGCTTGCGTCGTATATAAATTCCAATCCGTCACTTTGTTTAATCAAGCGATCGTTCGCATCGTAATTAAACTTAATTTCCCCTTTTGCGCTTCTTCTGCCGCGGCCGTCATAACTAAAACGCGTATCTTTATAAGTTTGCAAATACCGCCCCACGTCCCACGTTGCAGCATATCCGCGATACGTTGTAGGATTGCCGAGAGCGTCATACGCAAACTCCGTCCCGTTATACGACATTACGCGGTCGCCCATATATGTATAATTGTAAGTCGTAAACGATTTTTCTTCCACGTTAGAGCTTAACGTAAATTCCGTTTCCCTGCGGCAGAGGATATTCCCATTATTATCGTATTCATAAAGATACGTTTTTTGCAGTTTTCTATTATCTTCGCGGACAAGACGGCTTAAAGCGTCGTACGCGTAGCGGACGGTAAGTTCACCGTTTTCAAATATCTTTTCGATATTGCCGACTTTATCGTAGGCGTATTTCGCGCCTTCCACAATCAAGAACTTATCGCCCTGCTTTCTGCCGTAACGAACAGAAGACGGCATATTGGTGGCATGATCCCCCACTTTGCGATAATATATATATTCACCCGCAACTTTATCGGCGTTATTGCTGATTTCTCTGCCCGCATTTCTGCCGAGCTTGTCCGTCTGAGGACTAAATTTATAAACGCCTGTCGTTATGCTTTCCAAATCCCGTGCGGCATTATCTTTGTAAGCGTAAGTATATGTTCTTGCGCCCTCTCCGCTCTGCGTTACACTGCTGACGTTACCGAAATCGTCGTAACTATTCGTTGACGTAAAATTTGTAGAAGCATACGTCTTTTGTCTGTCCAAACCGTCATACGTTACAGTTACTCTATCGGAAGAAAACCCGTCACTTAATGCGGTCAATTGATTTTTGGAGTTGTACGTACATTCCGTCATCGTGCCGCCCATAAATTGCGACTTTGTAACATTACCGGCATTATCCTTATAGATCATATGCACGCCGCCGTTCGCGTCGGTAACTTTTACATATTTTTCCTCGGCGTTATCGGCGGAATATTCTATCGAGGCATACTGAACGCCGTTCAGCTTGACCGCCGTTTTTCTGCGCTTATGGTCGTATTCGTAATTTACGACGTTGCCGCCGCTGCGGAGTTCGGTCAGAAGTCCGCAGGTATACGTCTTCTGCGTGCTGTTTTCCACCCCTTCTTCCGTGCTTTGCGTGATCGCGCTCACATTATCGTCGAGATCGCAGCCGTAGGAAAGCTTGCCGCCGTTCGGATATTTTTCCGTTTTTACGATGTTCGTACCTTCTATATATTCGTATTCCGTCTTGTTTTCGCCCGTTTCGTCATAGTCCGCGAGCAGCTTTCCGTTTTCCGCATATTCGCTCTCGCTGTAAAATTTGCTTGACGTATCCAAAGAATTATACGTAAAACTCTTTACCACGTTGCCCTTGGAATCGTAAACCGTTTCCTCTACGGTCTTTCCCTTCGTCAGTTCTTCGCCCTCCGTATAACTTTCCTTGCGGACGAGCAGGCCGAGAGCATTGTAGTAATAATCGACGAAAGAAACAAACGAAATCGCGGGAGAAGTCGTCGTTACCGTCGTTTTTTCCCGCACCGCGCGCTGAGCGTCGTCGTAAACATAATCGGTAACGCTCGAAAGCATATTGCTCCCGTTTTCCGTCAGTTTCGTCGGGCTGACCGTCTTCTTCACGGGATTGTTGAACTGGTCGAGCGTTACGGTAACGGTTTCGCCTGCGGCAAAAACAAAGCTTGCGAGCGGCGCGGAATACAGGCAGGACTCCGCGGCCTTTCTTTCGACCATTCTCGGATTGCTCTGCACCGTCGTCCCGACGTAATAGGGAACGTATTCGTACTGTTCGGCGCTCGTAACCACGCCGTTTTCCTCCACATAATGAGCCGACGGACTGCCGTTTGCGTCAAACAAGTATTTTTCTTTATTTTTATCTTGTTCGATCGTAGCGGAGTCAATTTTTCCGTCGGCGCCCGAAACATAGGCGACGCTCACGGTTTCGATCTGCGCGCCGCTGCCCGCAGCGCCGTCCTTGGCGATTTTGCCCGCCGTCGAAACCAAAGCGGTTTCGCAGAGCTTATTTCCCGAATATGAGAATATGCTTTGCAGTTTATCGTCGGAAACGACCGAACTGAGTCTTTCCGAAGAATAGCTCAGGGAAAGATTTTTACCGCCCGGCAGGGTAATTTTCGAAAGCCTTCCGTCGGTATAAGCATAACAAGTCTTTCTGCCGCGCGCGTCGGTGATCGAAACAAGCTGATCTTTTTTGTTGTAAGAAAAGAGTATCTGTTTTTCCTCGCCGTCGTAAACGCGTTTTATCCTCCGTTTTTCGGAATTTTTAATGGTATATTTTTCGTACTCAATATACGTGCCGTTTTCAAATTTATCGTAAACGGCGACAAGTTCTCCGAACTTATTGAAGCCCTTGATGATCGTTCCGTCAGTCAATAAATTGACCGGCAGCTGCGTGCCGAGCTGTTCAAGCTCGTATACCTTGCCGCAATATTCCTTGTAATACGTTTTTATCTGTTTAATATATTGATTTTTCTTTTCCGTAACGGCGTCGATCTGTTCTCTGGTGTTCTGATCGACAGACTGCAGATACGATTTTGTTTCGGCAAATTCGCCGTATTGTTTCGTTACGTTTGCCTTCTGTCTGCCCGTCAGCCCCTTTTGATCGTTTATATTTTGGTTTAAACTTGCGTAATATCTATCCCAGTTATCCTTCGCATCCTCTTGAGATAAGGCGTTTCCGCTCAACTGAATGTCAAAAGAATTCAATTGATACTGCATTCCCTCTATCTGGTATTTCATAGCCTCTTCCTGCAAGGAAACGGAAGATTTTTGATTGATCAGCGATTCGTACTGGATTTTCATGGACCGATAATTCAGGGCTTCGCTTTTCGTCAATATCATCTGCGCAGAACCAATGTTGACAAAATTTTTGAAATTCTCGCTTTTCAGCGTAGATTCGGAAAAACGTTTCGATATTTTTCCGTCCGAAATATTTACGACAACGTAGTCCATAAGCGCGTTTTTATACGCCTCGACTTCATTTTCGAGCTGTTTCTGCTCGTCGCTGCGCTGTTCGAGCAATTCGGCGTTTTTCATTCCCTCCAACACAGTAACGGCTTTCAGCCCCGCAGCCGTCCTGTATTCCGCAGTAACTCCGTATTTCATGCCGCCCGTCGTATAGGAAAGCGTTCCGTCCGGTTCAACCGTCACCGCGCTCTTTTCTACGAATGTCTTTTTATTTCCGTCGTTGAGATAATAGTAATAATCTTTAAAACCGTGCTTTTCGCCTTCGGCGTCCGTATAGATATAAGTGGCGTCGATATCTCCGCCGCTTTTCTTCACGAATTTTTCGTGCAGGTTCAGCCTGAAATCCTCACCCATGGAAAACGTTTCGCCGCTCCTTTTATAAACGTGGCCGATTTCCATGCCCATAACGGAATTTTCCGCCGTTATATCGGTGAACTTTACGGTCATTTCGCCCGTTGCCGGATCGAGCTGTCCGATCATCGCGCCGGCGACGGAAAACGTCTTTTTCACGGAGCGCGTGTTTTCGTTCGTCAGATATTCCACTTCAAGAACGGGCGCCTCCGAACCGTCGGCATAAAAGTCCACGTCAACGAAGTCGTTGGAAGGCTGCAAATACACGTTGAAGTTCCCGCCCGAATTTTTAAAATCGGCCGTGATGTCCTGTTCAAGCGGCCCGCCCGTATAATCGATATTGCCGTTGAAATATATGGTGCCGGCAGTACGCACCGTCACGGGATACAAAATGAGTTTCGCGCCGATCACGCTCCCGTCGATATCGGGCATGTTGCTCTTTTTCACGGTGATGACCGTGCGGTATTCCATCGCCGGATTTTTCGAAACCTTGATGTAGGAGGAAGAACGGTCGTCCCAGGAATCCCCGCTCGAAGAACTCATGCTCCGGCACTGCACTTGCTTTGAGATCAGGCTCGTACTGTCCGTGATAATCTGCGGGTCGACGGTAACGGGGAACGCCCGCCCCTCTTCGGCAAACCATTCGCCGTTCGCCACGACGTGAAAGAGATACGTCCCGTCGCTTTCGGGTTCGAGTTCGTAGTATACGTCGTCGCTCGTTTCGCCGTTCGCGTCGAACATGAACGGGCTGGGAATGGTAAATTCCTTTTTTTCCTCTTTCCCTTCGCCCCTTTGCGAAAAGAGCTCGATGTTTCTGTTGTCCTCCGAAAGTTTCATGCCGAGATTGGTCGTTTTCAGGCGGAAAGAAAATTTATAATCCTCCTGCGGCGCCCTTACTATGATGTTTTCCTTCAGGTTGGTGCCGAGCATTTCGTATCGCAGTTCGACGCCGTCTTCAATATTTCCGTACGTGATTTCGCCGTCCTCCGCGCGCGGATTTCTCGCCGCGGCCGCAACGGCCGCCGTGCGCGGCGCAGCCGCGGTTTTGGGCAGATACGTCCATTCGAGGCCGAGATCGGCCTTTCCGAAGGACAATATTTTCCCTGCGTCCGCGTATTTCGCAGCCTCTACCTTATACGGCCCGTACGAAGACGAAAAAACGTTTTCCCTTTCCGTCAGCTTATTGTCGACGGGGAGCATTTTTCCCGTAGTCTCGTCGCGGTAATGCAGCGGATTGCTCGCCACGATCTGTTTCGCCGTGCCGTCGTTCATCTGATAAATTTTGGAATTTTCGCTGCGCTTATCCTGCATTTCGTAAAGCGCGCCGGCAAATTCGCCGACCGCGGCGCCCTCCGTTTCCCGCGCGGGCTGCGCCGCGGCCGGCTGTACGGCCTCTTCGGCCGCGTTGACGTTGTTTTTCATTTTAATAATTCCCATTTTTATTCTCCTTTTAATTTTTTATTCTTCCGCTCCGCCCGTTTCGAGCGTAACGGCAAAAACGTGCATGAACATATTGTCGGGAAGAACGATTTTCGCGATCTTCCCGCTTTTTTTCAGTTTGTATTCGAAATGATACAGGTAAATAAAATGCAACAGCCTTCCCGAGGAGGGAAAGACCTTTGCCGTTTCCACGGTGCAGCCGTATTTTTCCGACTGCATGGACAAATGTTCCGCGCCGAGTTCGTACGCCCAGTCCGGCAAAAGCAGACGGAACTTTTCCTCCGAGCCGTCTTCAAACAAGATGCGGGCGTAATCGTAGTTCTGCCCCCAGTAGGCAAAACCGAGGATATGAACTTTTTCCGCATACGCCCCCGCGTTTATCTGCTGGTTTTCGCAGCGGATATTATCCTTTCCGCCCGAGGCAAGCTGAAATTCCGCGCCGTTCAGCACTACCTTTTCCCCCTTGAAATAGTTTGACCGCAGAATACAGATATCGTCCAGGCCGAAACCTCCCTTTTCGGGCAGTTCCCGATAGACGAGTTTGTGGCAGAAATGATCTTTCAGATCCACGCAATGAAATTTCCTGCTCATATCTCCTCCAGTCTCAGATGAATACGGTTTTCAAGTTCGGCCGCCCTGTCGAATTTACGGAAGATCTTGTCGAGTTTGTCCTTTGCGTAACCGAAATCGTTTTGCCGCTCCATCTTCCATAAAAGCGCCGTAAAAAAAGTATATATGCTGACCAGTTCCTCGATCGCGTCCCCCATGACGGGAGCCAGCGCTGTGCAGGAAAGCAGCTGGCGCGATCTCTTGGCCTTTTCGATCAGCGAGATCGCCTTTCCGTATCCTTCGCGCACGGCGTTTCCGCCCGCGGCGAACATCTCTTTCAGCCTTTTAAAACTTTCCGCGGCGTTTATTCTGGATTCCTCCAGACGCGCCCGCTCCGCCGCTATTTTCCGAAGAAAATCGAAATCCCCTTTCTTTTTCCGCCTTTTCAACACAATGCAGGTCGTTTTGCCGCGCGCTATCCCGCGGCGGTACTCGCGGTTTGCCTTGAAAATATTTTCCATCGACACGCTTTTTTCCATGAAAAAGTAGCTGTTCTTGTAGTTATGGTCGGTTGCGTACAGTTCGCCTTTGCCGAGGTCGAAGCCGTAGACCATGATGAGGTGCGGATCGTGGTGCTGTCCGTAAGTATCGGCGCGCGATTCGAGGTAAAAACAATCCACGCCGACGATGACGGGCATTCCCTTCTCGATATAACGAACCAATCCGCGCCGGGTCAAATTTTTTCGTATTTCCTTATAGCCGATATAACGCGCCGCGGTCTTTTCATCGGTAACGCCCTCCTCCGCGGCGAGATCTTTTTTGAAATAAAGAAACCTGTTGAGCAGAACGTCCCGCCCGTCGAGGCCGAGAACGCCCAGTCCTGCGATCAGCTGATGATAATAGCAGCTGCCCAGCCAGTAATCGTTGAAGAGCATTGCTCCCTGTAAAACCTTTCTCTTCATGTTTCCCTCCGTATTTCCAGCAGCCTGCATTTTTCAAAAACGGTGAGCCGTTCGTCAAAGTCCGCCCGCCACGTATATTTTTTCCCCGACGCGGGATCGGACACTTCCGCCTCGCTTTCCCGCGGGCGCATGGTATCGAGAAAGCCTTCCAGCGGCAGATCGTCGAATATGCGGGCGAGATCGGAAAGCACGGCGTACGTTTCTCTCTCCAACCCGTATTTTTTCACCAGGTACGAAAGCCCCGTGAAGTCGACAAGCCCCCGTTTGATAAACAGGTACAAATCGAGGAATTTGTAAAGTTCCAGATCTTTGCCGCGCTCTACCATGGAATAAAGAGAACTTTCCTTATATTGATGCATGATGAGGTGCGCGAAGAAATCGCCCGCGCTCAGCCCGCGCACGCCGCCGTCGATCAGCCCCGCATAATCGACGGCGTTTTCCAAAATTTCGTCAAGCATTTTTCCGTTGCCGTTGGGCAGATAGCCGAGGGAAAAATTGACGTCCACTTCTATAAAAGGCAAAGCGGAGCCGACCGTTTTTTTCAAAAAGGGCGCGGTTTCCCCTCGGTTCATGCGACGGGAAACGATTTCCGCCCTGTCCAGCCCGACGATACGGCCTTTGAAAAAATCATAATAACCCTGTACGAACCCCATATCCTTCAAGATCGCCGAAACCGCGCCTACGTCGGCGGGCCTCACGAGCAGATCCACGTCGTTGGAAACGCGTTCGCCCGCCTTGTAGAATACGTCGTTTCTGTACGATTCGTATTTCGCCAGCGACACGGGCGAATGTGCGAAACATGTGAAGGCGAGTTCGCTCATGCGCAGATTTGCGTTGGAAAGCACCGCGCCTTTCAAAAAGGCGTAGCCGATCTTCGCGCCTTTCAGCTTTTTGCCGATCTCCCCGATATATTCCCGCATTTGTTCGTTGCGCTCTTCCTGGACGGCCGCGGTCTGAGCAAGCCTGCGCAGCACGCCCTGCGGCAGGGGTACGCCGAGTTCCCTTGCCCGCCCGTAAAAATATCCGCACACCTTGTTCAGTTCCAGATACCCCAAAATAAAGTACCAATCCAAATCCTCCGCCTCGCGGAAACGCGGATTTTCCGCCAATACGTCCGCGACAAAGGAAATTTCTTTTTTTCTCATACCATACCCTCCGTCATTCTGTCGATATTGTTTTTCACCCTCTCGAAGGCGCGTTCGGGCGCCCGATCCGTTTCGAGCACGCAAAAGCCGGCCGCGCCGCGCAGGCGCAGAAACTCTTCCGCCACGTTTTTCAAAAGCGTTTCGTCGAGAAATCTTTCCGCCTCCTGCGGGCGCGCTCTGATGCGCGAAACGGCGAGCGCGGGTTCTACGTAGGCGAGAAAGGCGAGGTCGGGCTTCACGATGCAGCGGCACGCGGAAAAGAACCATTCCTCTTCCCGATAACCGCGAGCCAGCATGTTGGCGACGCTCGTATAAAGATACCTGTCGCAGACGACGATCTTACCCGCCTTCAGCGCGGGAACGATGATTTCGTGGTTGTGCTGCACGCGGTCGGACAGCGTGAGCAGCTGCACCGCGCGGTAATCGATATCCTCGTGTCTGCCGCTGTACATCATTTTCTGAAAGAGCCGCGTCTTTCTCGAAAGATCCGTGGGCTGTTTTTCCACGAGCACGCGCTCCCCGCCGAAACGCGCCCGCAGATAGTTTGCAGCCATGTCGAGCATGGTGGTTTTGCCCGCGCCGTCCGTCCCTTCAAACACGATCAGCCTGCCCGCATATTCATTTTTCTTCAGTTTCAGTTCCATTTTCCTTCCCCCTTAAAACGATCTTTTTCGCCTCCGCTTTTTCCTCTGCGGGCGGGGCGAGTTTCTCTTCCAGCCGTTCGATCAGCGCTTCGTTTTCCCGCACTTCTTCTTCGCTCAGCGGCTTTTTCCCCGCGGGGAAAAATTTTTCGATAAACGCGTAGACGGCTAGACTGAGCGAACTTGCGCCCAGCCACAGCGAAACGAAATCGCCGTCTATTTTTACGCCGCCGCAGAACGCCGCCTCGTAAGCCGCCGTCAGCCCGAAGCCGAGCACGACGGGCAGAAAGGTTATGAACCGCGTGAGTTTTTTGCCGTTTTCCATTTTCTGTGCCGCCCGTTTGATCGGCAGTTTCACCGCGCCCGTAACGATGTTGATGAGCACCGCGATAATGACGGCGGAAAGTTTGTATTCGCCGATAACGGCGAGGATCTCTTCCATATTTTCACCTCCTTATTCCGTAACGGATATAATATATTTTTCATCCAGTTTGCTCCGCAGCGCGGCGTTTTCCGGCCCCGCGACATCTACGAAGCCCGCGGCGTGCCCGTCGGCCGCAAACACGTTGTCTTTGACGACCGCCGCGCCCCGCGCGGCGAAAATCCCGCAGTCGCACACGTTTTTGACGACGTTGGACGATATGATGTTATCCTTTGCGTTTTCGTCCGCGGCGTAAACGCCGCAGCTCGAACGGTAATCCCACCAGTTGAGCAGCGCTTCCATCAGATTGTTCGCGATCACGCAGTTTTTTCCCGCGAGCTCGAACAGCCTGGGATTGCGGCTGGTGGAGGTCAGCACGTTGCCGTCGAACACGCAGTCGTCCGCGAAATTCCTCACGGAACGGCCTTTCACGGTATGCGTGGCGAGGATTTTGTTGCCGTTGACCTTGGCGAAAGAACCTCTGTTTTCCAGCCCCACGCACGTTCCGCCCCATTCGCCCACGATGTTGTTCGAGGCAATAAGGCTGTAAAGCCCTTCGTTCGCAAAACCGCAGGCGTGCGCCGCCTCCAGCAGTTTGCCTGCATTGTGCGCCCCGTTCGCCTTGATGTTGTTGCCTACGAAACGGCCGAAGCGTCCGTTGGTGTATACGCCCGTCGCGCGCTGCGCGCCGCCGTTCCCCTTGACATTGGCGTAGACAAAGCTGTCCGTCAGGGAAACGCTGTTGGCGAGTTCGTTGTAAAATCCGTAAACCGCACAGTTTCTTTCCGCCGCGGAAACGGCCTGCGCCTTGAGAAAACAGCCCGAAACCGAAAAGTTATCCGCTTTCGTTTCGAGGTGAGTGTCCAGTCCGCCGTAGTTCGCGACCGCGGTAACGCCCATGGCGTATTCGGACACGATCTCGACGCGGCAGTTTTCCAGCTTCACGCCGAAGGCCGTATTGTATATGCCCGTGATCTTACGGACGGTGGCGGGGCATTTGCAGTAAACGTACAGCTTCAGGTTGATGATGCGCACGTGTTTCGCCATGCCCGCCAGAAAGATTACGTTGATATCCGAACCGAGCGGTTCCTCGACGTCCAGCCTCAGGACCGCGTCCGTAAAATCGAGCACCAATTCCGGCTTATCTACGCGTATTACGTTCTGCGCGAAATTCCTGCCTACGAAGAAGTTCGCGCTCTTCGGGAGTTCCAGTCTGAACTCCCCCGTCGGCCTGACGACGCCGAACGCTTTCGCGCCGTCGATCAGGCTTTGCAGTTGATTTTCCATTTTCTTCTCCTTATTTACACTTTTAACGTTATTCCGAACACGTACATCAGTTCGTTTTCGGGAAATCTTATCTTGACGAGCCGTTTTTTTCCGTCGGCCTTCCCCTCGCAGCGATAGATAAAAAGCTGCGCGTCGCGGCAGGCGCACGGTCCGAGCAGAGGCGCGCCGAACCGATTGAAAAATGCGTTGACCTTTTTATACGACGAGGCATTGCTCCGAAAGAGCGGATCGCGGCTGTCGGAAAACCGCGCGCGAATTTTCCCTTCGCTGCCGTCCTCGTAGCACAGCGCGAAGTCCTCTTCGTAATACCCCCATGTGGATATGCCTGCCAGCGCGACGGCGCCCGTGTAAAAACCGTTTACGGATACCTCCTGCCCCGCGCAGCACGCGCAGTCGCCGAGCGCGGCGCCGCGCTCGAACAGAATATCCCCCACCTCCGCCCGGCCTCCGCGGAAAATCTCCGCGGGATAATGATAATCGCTGAGCGGCGTATGGGCCTTCTCCCCCTTTCCGAAAAACAGGCGGGTATCGAAAATACTTTTCAGATCCAGATAAATATCAGCCATGTCCGACCTCTCTTCCGCCTTTCAGCGCGCGTTCGCGGGCAAGTATCTTTTTCAGCCGCGCCGTTATCTTATCTATGCCCTCCCGCGGGCAAGAACCGTTTGCCTGCATACGGATGACCATGCCGTAGATAAACCTGTAATCGTTGACGATATCCGCCAGGATACGAGCCGCCCGGCTGCGCCCGTCGAGGCGGTATATTTCGGAAAACTTCACCCAGCGCACGCGGCCGACGAAATCGACGAACCACGGCAGGATTTTTTGAAAGGTTTCGGAATTTTCCCCCGCGCGGCAGACGGCGCGCACGCCTTTGGCGAGTTCGGACAGGCTCTTTTCCGCCAGCGCCGCCGTATCCCGCCTCTTCACCCGGCCGAGATCCTTCGCAGCGGCGGTCTTTTTCAGCACGACGACGCCCGACCCCGCCGATTTGTTCAAGCCGCTTTGGAATGCATTGTAGGCCGCGCAGAGTTCGGCCGCGTCCACCGTCCGTTTTTTATAAGCCAAATCGTTATTGTAAAGGTGATCCACGACGTGAAACACTCCCTTGTTTTTGTCGTAGCCGTACACGCAGATAAAATGCGGCCGATGTTTTTTTCCGTACACGTCCCTGCGATAAGAAAGCCCGAAACAATCCACGGGAACCACTGCGGGACAACCGCCGTCTATCGAACGAACGATCTCCGCCGCGAGGTCGCCGATCTTTTGCTTTTTCACGAGGCGCACGCCGTAAACGTCCGCGAAATCCCGCGCGGAGAGCAGCCGCTCGTGCTCTACGGAAAGCCTTTTTTTCTTCGCGTCGTACCGATAGACGAAAAAATGATCGGAAATGATCTTATCCGCCGAAACGCCCAGGCAGGAATAAGCCGCCATCAGCTGGTGGTAATAACAGCTGACGAACAGAAACTCGTTGAACGGCTTTACTCCCTTTAATTTTTTCGCTTTCACTTTTCTTTCCTCCGGCAAAGTTCTTCGATCTTTTCCGCACACGCTCCCGCGGTTTTCCACCTGCCGACGTCGAGGTCCTCGTCGTCGAATTCTATCCCGAACGCCTCTTCGGCGCGCACGATAAATTCCACGAACGACAGACTGTCCAGGCTCAGTTCCTTCAATTCGGAATCGGGCTTTATGTCTTCTTCGAGCGCGCAGCTTTGCGCGAGCAGCGCAAACACCTCCTCCGTCATCGCTTCACCTTTCCTCCTGCCGTCAGCGGCAGGCCCAGCACGAATTCGATTTTTTTTGGCGTCATGCAGGGCGGCAGGCGGCGGCAGATCTCTCCGCGCAGTTTTTCTTCGCTCAGAGAGGAAACGACTTTCAGATTGACGCTCTCGCCGTACGTTTCGTCCTCCGCGCCGTAACAAAGACATTCGCTCACGCCGTCGATCTGCAAAACGGCGCTTTCCACCTCCTCGGGGAAAATCTTCACCCCGGAACGGATGATCATGCCGTCCTTGCGGCCGCGTATGTAAAAATATCCGTCGGCGTCCCTTTCCGCAACGTCGCCCGTGCGCAGCCAGCCGCCCGAAAGCCGCATTTTCGTCAAGGTCTTTTTCTTGTAATAGCCGAGCATCACGGAAGGCGATTTAACGTAGAGTTCGCCGTTTTTTATCTTCATTTCGGTATCTTTGAGCGGCAGCCCGATGCTCCCCGGTTTTCGGAAAAACGCCTGCGGGCACAACGCCGCCGCGCGGGGAGAATTCTCCGTAAGCCCGTATACGTTGTAAAAATTCACGCCCGCGAACCGTTCCTTCAAAAAGCGCACGAATTCCGTTTTCAGGCGCTCGCCGCTCAGCGCCACGGTCCTGAGAGAGCCCGCCTGCAAGCCGTCCGCGAGAAATTTCAGCATAGTGGGCGTACAGCAGAGCACTTCTATTTTTTTCGCGTCGATGAATTTCGCCATGCGCCTGGGCATAAAACGCTCTTCGTAAAAATATATTTCCAGCCCTTTATAAAGACCGAACAGCAGTTCTCCCGTGAGCGCCGAAATATGCACCAGCGGCCGCGCGATCAGCATTCTGCTCCCTTGAGGAACCGCGAAGTATTCCTCGATGGCGGCGAGATTCGCCGCGACGTTTCCGTCGGTGAGCATAACGCCCTTTGGCCTGCCCGTGGTGCCTCCCGTGAATACGACGAAAGCGAGATCGCCGTACTGCCCGCAGTCTTTTGCCGCCAGCTTTCTGACCGCCGCGGCGGCGGACGGATCGTAATATTCGCTGACGGGCACGGCCACCCCGCCGTGCGCGAGTATTTTAAGGATCTGTACCGCCTGTGCGAGCTTGCTTTCCCCTTCCGCGCAGATCAGCCTGCCGCCGAAAGAAAATTCACCTTCTTCGGCGGCGCGCACGAGCTCTGCGTAGGAAACGCCCGCGTCCGCAAAAGCGACGGCCTCCCCGTGTTCCAGCATTCGTCTTCTTAACAGTTCCCATAGTTTCATACGTATTTCCCCACCAACGCGGCGAGGTCGCCCACCGTCGCGAAATTTTCGGGCGAAAGGTCGCCCTCGTCGAATTCGATGCCGAATTCCTCTTCGAGCCCCACGATGACCGCAACCAAACTCAGGCTGTCCAGCCCGAGATCGAGCTTCAGATCGGCGCCTTCGTCCGCCGCGCCCACGTTCGCGATCTCCATGATCACTTTTTCTATTCTCTCTTTCATCTTCTCTTTCTCCTTACGTTTTCCGCAAATTTGTTTTCCAGAAGCGCTATGTCGGCAAGCCGCGCTTTCAGCACTTCCGGGTTTTCGTTCTTTTTTATCGACATCAGTTCCGCGGCCACGATCAGCTTTTTATAGAGCGAAACGAGCTTTTCCGCGATATTTTCCAACGTTTCGTCGAAAAAGAACATGCCGCGGCCGCTTTCGTGGCGCAGCCAGGAAAGCGTTCTCTGCCGCGAAACTTTCAATATCGCCGCCGCGTTCCTCAGCGGCAGGGCGCCGAGGGCGGGGACGGCGGCCTTTTCCCTGCGGCAAACGAGCGAATACTGCTCCCCGGCGAGTTTTTCGTACGCGCTTTCGTCAAATCCGCCCGAATAAGCGTAGGAAAGCATTCTCCCGCCGAAACAGCGCAGCGCCTCCGCCCGACCGAATTCACCTTCCGAGAGAGGATAGCAGTTTAAATAGCGCAGGTTTTCTCCCGCTTTCTCCAGGGCGATGAAATGATCCGCCCGCCAGGGCCGCTGTTTCGCGCCGTAGAAAAAATAATCGTTCACCTCCATCAGATTGAGCCTGCCGCGTACGGGTTCGGGCAGAGAAAAACATTCGTGTTTCCATACGCCCAGCTTTTCGGCCGTATCCTGTATGCGGGGCAGCGGATAATTTTCGTAGTGCGCCCCGGCCGCGAAATCTTTGAGTGTTCTGCCGAAGGGCAGAAAACTTTCCGCATACAGCTTTCGCACGTCCATGCGTTTGCCGAGATAGGCCAGCGCGTAATACTCCACGCACGAAACGGCGGGCACCCCCTCGATATCTTTTTTTGTGAGCCGCGCGTTTTCCGTTTTCTCCGCGGCCGCAATCTCTTTCATGCTTTACCTCCTTGCAAATAAAAAAACCCCGACGGCATTTCGATAAATGCCGTCGGGGCTTCACGTTTCCGGCTTTGCCTCGATCAATTTTTATACAGGACCTGAAAAAGGATTTACTTCTTCGCGGCGCTCTTTCAGCCGCCCGACCTTTTCCGTCGTCTGTACTTCTTCGCTTTTCGGTCGGAAGACGTCCAGCGTTTCGTGCCGCCGCCCTATCCGCTTGCTGACGATGCTCGCTCTGCAATGCGCGCACCGCATCTTCACCTTTCCGTCTTTATCCATGTATCCGACGAGTTTCTTTCCGCAATGCAGACAATACCGAACCGTCGGGATCCACTGCTCGCCCACTTCGTCCCTCCTTCGAAATTAAAACGAACATTTGTTCGCTTTGTGAGTTTAGTATATACCCAAATTTTTCCATTGTCAAGAAAATTTCAAGAAAATTTTTTAAAATTGAAAAAAATAAATTTTTCGCAAAAACATGACTTTAACTGTCATGTATCGTGTGTTATAATAGGTAATTTCCGCATAAAAAAACGGCGCTCTGGCGGCGCCGCACCGAAATCATTCTCCGCACAGACAGTCCACCGCGCGCAGGTATCCGTCGAATCCCATTCCGCAGATCGTCTTTTTCGCGGCGAGGGAAACGTAGGAAATTTTACGGAACTCCTCCCTTTGCGCAATATCCGTGATGTGCACCTCCACGGTAGGTATATCGACCGCTTTCAGCGCGTCCAAGATCGCGACCGACGTATGTGTGTACGCGCCCGCGTTCAATATGATGCCGTCGAATTTTTTATAGGCCCGCTGGATGCGCGTTACGATCGCCCCCTCGCCGTTCGACTGAAAAAAGCGCGTCTTTACGCCCTTTTTCTTCGCGTATGCGGCGATATATCGCACGAGCGAATTATAGTCCTTGTTTCCGTAAAGCCCCCTTTCCCGAATGCCGAGCATATTGAGGTTGGGGCCGTTGATGACCAGAATTTTCATGCCTTGTATCCCTTTATAACAAAATTGATCGCGCTTTGCAGGGTGCCGTCGTTTTGGACGGTTTCGTCCGCCGCGCCCTCGTAAAGCGGTTTTCTTTCGGCGTACAGCCGATCGAGCGCCGCCTTGTCTTTGGATAGCGGGCGCCCCTTGCGGGCGAGCTTTTCCGTGCTCCGTTTCAGATAGAATATGCGCCCGTTTCCCTTCAGCGCGTTGACGTTCGCCGCGATTTTCACCGCGCCGCCGCCCGTTGAGATCACGGCGCCGCTCTTTTTTGCAAGCTCCGCCACGACTTCGCTTTCCGCGCGGCGGAAAAACGCTTCCCCGCGCTCCGCGAATATTTCGGGAATGCTTCTTTGCAGCCGCTTTTCGATCTCTTCGTCGGCGTCGAAAAATTCTCTGCCGAGCGCCTTTGCCGCCGCCCTGCCGATCACCGATTTTCCCGATCCCGGCATGCCGACGAGCACGATATTTTCATAACGGCGTTCCGCCTTTTCGCAGGCGGCGAGGATTTCTCCGTCGCTCCTCTTTCTTCCGTCGAACAATTCGCGCGCCCGCGCGCCCTGCGCAACGAGCATGAAAAGCCCGCCCGCGCACGCCGCCCCCAGCGCTTTCGCCTGCAAAACGAATTCGGTGCGCAGCGGGTTGTAGATTGCGTCCAGCGCGCCCGAAAGGCGGGGAAAGCGGCTCAGATCGATCGCCCGCGCGCCGTTGTTCGGAAACATGCCGACGGGCGTGGCGTTGACGATCACCTCCGTATCCCTTCGCGCGTATACGTTTTGATAATCGAGCTCCCCCGTGCGCGACACGCGCCCCACCCGCACGGCGCCGCAGTCCCTTGCCAGCGTCGCCGCCGTTTCGGAAGTTCCGCCCGTGCCGAGGATAAGCACGTTTTTCCCCTTGAAATCCACGCCCGCGCTCCGCGCCAGAAAATCGAGCCCGAAATAATCCGTATTGTCCCCGAAGAGCCTTCCGTTCCTGTTGACAACGGTATTGACCGCGCCGATGCGCGCCGCGAGCGGCGAAATCCCGTCCAAAAAGGGAATTACCTCCTTTTTATAGGGTATGGTTACGTTGAGGCCGTCGAATTCCTTTCTTCGCAGAAAGGGCGCGAGTTCCTCCCGCGCTAGGGGTTTCAGCCCGTAGTCCTTCCCGCCGAAGAGAGAATGGATATACGCCGAATAGCTGTGGGAAAGCTTTTCCCCTATGAGATATTCTTTCATCAGAGTTCGGAGTACGCGCCGAGGAAAACGAACCGTTCGAGCGAGGAGGAAAGTTCGCTCAGAAGTTTTACGACGCCCGTTTTGCAGATCTCCGCGTCGATGTCGAAATAGAACATGAATTCGAAATCGCTGCCGACGATAGGGCGGGATTCGAGCTTGGAGAGGTTGATGTCGAGCGCGTTGAACTTGCTCATCACGCTGTAAAGCGCGCCCGGCTTGTGCGGCAGGGTGAGCATCAGGCTTATTTTGTTCGCCCCCGCGTAAATTTCCGGCTCCTTGGAAATACAGATAAAGCGCGTGTAATTGTTTTCGCTGTTCGCCACCTTACGGGAAAGCACTTTCAGTCCGTAAAGCTCCGCGCAGTTGGAAGAGGAAATGGCGGCAATATCCTTTCTGCCGCTTTCCGCCACGAACTTGGCGGCCGCGGCCGTGTTTTCGCACACCGTTATCTTTATTTCGGGATGCGCTTTTAAAAATTCTCCGCATTGCCCCAGCGCCTGCTCGTGCGAAAAAATCTCCTTGATCCCGCCTATCTCCGCGCCCTCTTTCGCCAAAAGCACGTGCGACACGTGCAGCTTTATCGTGCGGACGATATAGAAATTATGGTTGAGCATCAGATCGTACACGTCGTTGACCGAACCGTAGGACGAATTTTCGATCGGCAGAACGCCGTATCTGCAAAGCCCCTTCTCCACCGCGGAGAACACCCCCTCGAAGTGGCGGAAATACAGGATATTCGGCAGTTTGAAGAGTTTGCCCGCCGCCATGGAGGAATACGCGCCGTCCACCCCCTGGCAGGCGACCATCGCGCGTTCGGGAAAACTTTTTTTCTCGTTTGCCAGAGCCTTTTCCAGCGTTTTTTCAAGCGCGGAATTCACGCTCAGCCTGCTTTGATAGGAGCGACTCAGTTCGAACATGGTGGAAAAGAGCACCCGCGCGTAAGATTCGTATTTTCCGGGCACGCGGTCGGACACCTTGTTGAGCACCTCCCGTTCGCGCGCGGGGCTGTATACGGGCAGATTGTTCGCCTTTTTTATTTCCGTAACCCGTTCCACTTCGTCCATGCGGGCCGCGAAAAGATCCGCTATTTTTTCGTCGATCGTATCGATTTTTTCCCTGACTTCTTTCAAATCCATTTCAATAACCTCTGTTCAATTTATCTTTTTCCGCTCCGAGGAGCAGATCGAGCACCGTAAGATAAGCCACGCTTTCCACCACGGGCACCGCGCGCACCGCCACGCAGGGGTCGTGCCGCCCTTTGATGAGGAGCCTGCGCCCGACGCCGTTTTCGAGATCCACGCTGTCCTGTTCCTTAAAGACGGAGGCCGTGGGTTTGAACGCGGCGCGGAAAATCAGGGGCATGCCGTTGGTGATGCCGCCGTTCACGCCGCCCGCGTCGTTTTTCGCCATTTTCACTTCGCCGTCCTCTATTTCGAAGGGATCGTTGTTTTCCGAACCGAAGAGCGACGCAGCCGCAAACCCGTTGCCGAATTCCACGCCCTTGACGGCGGGAATACCGAACAGATTCGACGAAAGCACGTTTTCGACGCCCCCGAAATTCGGCTCTCCCAAGCCGGCGGGCAGTCCCACGACGGCACATTCCACCACGCCGCCCACGCTGTCGCATTCGCTCTTTGCCGAAAGGATAACGCCCCGCATCCTTTCCGCCGCCCCTTCGTCAAGACAGGGAAAATCGCAGGGATAGGCGAAGTCCTCCTTTTTCACGCGCACGGGGTCGAACGCCTTGTCGCAGACGTCTTTTATTCTCTGCACGTGCGCGCCCGCGTAAATGCCGTAAGCGTTCAATATCTGTTTGGCGATTCCGCCCGCCGCGCAGAGCGGCGCGGTGAGCCTGCCCGAAAAGTGCCCGCCCCCGCGGTGATCGCGGAAACCGTATTTTTCGTAGGAAGTAAAATCGGCGTGCGAAGGGCGCGGGCAGAACTTTATTTCGTCGTAATCGGCCGAGCGTACGTCGCCGTTTTCTATGAGCGCGCAGAGCGGCGCGCCGCAGGTCTTCCCCTCGAACAGTCCCGAAACGATGCGGATCGTATCCGCCTCCCGCCGCGCCGTGGAAATCGCGCCGTTCGCGCGGCGCCTGTCCGCAAACGCCTGCACCGCCGCAAGGTCCACGGCGTACCCGCTCGGCAGACCATCTATTACCGCGCCGATCGCTTCGGAATGAGATTGTCCGAATATGCTCACGCGCAAATTTTTTCCGAATTCACAAGACATCGAATTTTCCTCCCAAGGATTTAAAATCTTCAAAAAAGGCGGGATAGGACTTTTCCACCGCCTCCGCGCCCTCGATAACGACGGGCGCGGAGGCCTTTGTCGCGCCGATGGCGAAACTCATGACGATGCGGTGGTCGTTGAACCCCGACACGGTGCCCCCGCCGAGGCCGCCGCGGCCCTCCACGACGAGGCCGTCCGCCCTCTCCTCGGCGCGCACGCCGAGGGCGTTCAGGTTTACGGCGACGGCATGCAGCCGGTCGCACTCTTTGAGCCGCAGGCGCGCGGCGTTATGAAACATCGTGCGCGAGGACGAATACGCCGCGGCGACCGACAGAACGGGCACGAGGTCGGGCACGTCGGCCGCGTTTATATCCGTGCCGCCGCTTCTGAAACTCAAAAGCAGTTTTTTCACGGCGGCGTCGCCCTGCGCGGAATCGGGGGAAAGCCCCGTCACGCGCACGAAATTGCCGATCGCGCTCGCCGCGATGAAAAACGCGGCGTTCGACCAGTCGCCCTCCACCTCGCAACTCGTCGGAGAGCGGTACTCCCCGCGCGTTTTATAGCCGTTTTCGGTTTTCAAGACCTCCACGCCGAAATCCCGCAGCACGCGCGCCGTCAGTTCCACGTAGGAAGCGCTTTCGAGCGGCGTAGTCAGCGCAATTTCGCCGCCGACGAGCGGCAGGGCAAACAGCAGTCCCGAAACAAACTGCGAGCTGATGTCCCCCCGCAGGCGGAAAACGCCCCCTTTCAACCTGCCCGAAAGCGAAATGGGAAGTTTATCCGAAGAAACCGCACAGCCGGCGAGCACATCGGTCAGTTCTTTCATCGGCCGTTCGGGCAGCCGCCCGCCGCCGACGAACGTGCCGCCCGCGCCGAGCGCCGCCGCCACAGGCAGCATAAAGCGCAGCGTGGAGCCGCTCTCGCCGCAGTCGAAAACGGCGTTCTGCGGCGCGGTTACGGGCGTTACCTCATATACGTCCCCCTGTTTTTCTATCTTCGCGCCGAGCGCGTTCAGACAGGAAACGGTGGCCTCGATATCCTTCGAGGAGGAAGAGAGCAAAACGGAGCACTTTCTGTCGCCGAGCGCCGCCGCGATAAACGCGCGGTGCGCCGCCGATTTCGAGGCGGGGGCTTTTACGTCGCCGTTCAGCGTACAGGGATAAATTTTTACGTTCATAACGACAAAAACCTCTCTTCAAATTCAAAAAGCGGCGTTTTCACAATCGCGGCGTCGCCTATTCTGCGGGGCAAAATGAGATTTACGTCGTCGCCGAAACGCTTTTTATCCCCCGTCATGGCGGCGAACAGTTCTCTCTTTTCAAATGGATTTTCCGTCGGCAGACCGTAAGCGGCGAGCGCGGCTTTCAGCGGCGGCAGAACGCCCGCACAAAATCCCGTTTTTTCGGCGTAGACGGCGGCGAGGCACATGCCGATCGCAACGCTTTCTCCGTGACTGAGCGTAAAGCCGCTCGTCTTTTCCACGGCGTGGCCGAAGGTGTGCCCGAAATTCAAAAGCATGCGCTCGCCCGTGTCGAATTCGTCTTTTTTCACGATATCCGCCTTGATCTTCACGCTCGTTTCTATCATTTCCCCGATCGAAGCGGTCTTCGCCGCAAGCCGCCCGAAAAAGGCTTCGTCGCGGATTACGCCGTATTTCAGCACCTCCGCCATGCCCTCCGAAAAGAGCGCGTCGGGCAGGTTTTTGACGACAGACGTATCGCACAGCACCAAAGAAGGCTGATGAAACGCGCCCGCGAGGTTTTTTCCCTGCGGCAGATCCACCCCCGTTTTGCCGCCCACGGAGGAATCGACCGCCGCGAGCAAAGTGGTGGGGATCTGCACGAATTTCACGCCGCGCAGATATATGGCGGCGCAAAAACCGCATACGTCCCCCACGACGCCCCCGCCGAGCGCGACGAGCGCGTCGCTCCGCGTGATCTCCGCCGCGCACAGCGTGGAAAGGATTTTCCCGACGGTGGCAAGCGTCTTGTTCCGTTCCCCGTTTTCAAACGCCAGCGTGTACGCCTTGAACCCCGCGTTTTCGAGCGCTTTTTTGACCTTCGCCCCGTACAGCGGCAGAACCCTGTCGTCCGAAACGATAAAAACTTTTTTCGCCCCTATGCCGCATTCGCGCATATACGTCCCGGCGTTTTCGAGAATATTTTCCCCGACGAGCACTTCGTACGGGCGGGAGGTTTCAACTTTGAGTCTTTTCATAATTCTTTTCCGTAAGCGCCTTTTTCTCGCGCCCCTCTTTCAGCAGCCTTTTCATTTCGTCGCCGTCCCTTTCGTAAAGCGCGGCGCGGTATTCCGAAAGCCGCGCGATCAGCCCGTCTATCTCCCCGAGCAGGTTTTCCCTGTTGTCGAAGAAAAGCTCGCACCACATGTCCTCGTTGAGCTTGGCGACGCGCGTCATGTCGCGGAAGCTCCCCGCGGAAAACCCCTTGTGGCTGACCGCCGAGGGACTTTTCACGTAGGCGCTCGACAGAACGTGCGCCAGCTGGGACGTGAGCGCGATCATCTTGTCGTGTTCCTCTGCGGTGGAAACCTGCATGCGGGCAAAACCGAGCGCCGTAAAGAGTTCCTTCACCGCCACCAGCTTGTCTATGGTAACGTTTTTATCGGGTACCAGAACCATCGAGGCGTTTTTGAAGAGCGCCTCCCGCGCGTGGTCGAACCCCGAAAATTCCACGCCCGCCATGGGATGCCCGCCGATAAAGGTGAATCCCTTTTCTCTCGCCAGCGGAAAGAGCGGGCCGCAAACCGCGCCCTTTACGCCCGAAACGTCCATGACGATGCACTTTTTGTTTATTTTACCGGCGTTTTCCGTAACGTAACGCACGGTCGCCGCGGGATAGAGCGCGACGATGAGCATGTCCAGCGAGCCTAAGTCTTTAAGTTCGCCGTCGACCGCGCCCGTTAAAAACGCCTTTTTCAGGCTCTCAACGTCAATATCCAGCCCGAACACCCGATGCGGGGTATTCTTTTTGATCGCCTTTGCCAGCGAACCGCCTATGAGTCCCAGCCCTACGATGCCTATATCCATGCCGCCCCCTTATTTCGCCGCGAACGGCAGGATTTTATTTACGTTTTCCGCGAGCGAGGCGAAAGCCTCCGGAGTGATGGACTGCTGTCCGTCGCACAGGGCGTGCTGCGGGTCGTTGTGCACTTCGATAATCAGGCCGTCCGCCCCCGCCGCGGCCGCCGCCAGCGACATGGGCTTTACGTACTTCGCGTAACCCGTGGCGTGGCTGGGATCGATAACGACGGGCAGATGCGTCATGGACTTCAGCACGGGAATGGCGCAGAGGTCAAGGGTGTTTCTCGTGCTCGTCTCGAACGTCCTGATGCCGCGTTCGCATAAAATGACGTTTTCGTTGCCGCCCGCCATGATGTATTCCGCGCTCATGACGAGTTCCTGCAGCGTGCTGCTCATGCCGCGCTTCAACAAGACGGGCTTTTTCGTCTTGCCCAGTTCTTTCAGCAGCTCGAAGTTCTGCATATTGCGCGCGCCCACCTGCAAAACGTCCACCTCTTCGAAGAGGGGAAGCTGGGAAATATCCATAATCTCGGTTACGATGGGCAGGCCCGTTTCCCTTTTCGCCTCCAGCAAAAGCCGTATGCCCTCGCCGCGCAGTCCCTGGAAGGCGTAGGGCGAAGTTCTCGGCTTGAAAGCGCCGCCGCGGAGCAGCCCGGCCCCCGCCGCCTTGACGGCTTTGGCGACGCCCACGATCTGTTGTTCGCTTTCGACAGAACACGGCCCCGCGATAAACTGGAAGTTTCCGCCGCCGATCTTCGCGCCGCATACGTCCACCACGGTGTCCTGCGGGTGGAATTTCCTGTTGGCGTTCTTGAACGGTTCCTGTATGCGCTTGACCTCCTCCACGACGTCGAGCGAGCGGATAAGATCGATGTCTATCTTGCTCGTGTCGCCGATCAGCCCGATTACCGTGAGGTTTTCGCCCCTGCTTATGTGCACCTCGAGCCCTCTGTCTTTCAGCCAGGAAACGAGATTGTCGAGCTGGGAAACGTCGTAATCTTTTTTTGGTATGATGATCATTTTACTTTCTCCTTAAACAAAAACGCGCCGCATATGCTGCGGCGCGTTCCAAAAATCCTCTTTATTCCTTCCGAAAAAACCACAGCGCAAAATTCACTTATTTTTCAAAAAAATAAGCGTAATAAAAGTAAAAGCCGTAGTTTTTGACGAAGTTCGTTTTCATAAAAAATCCCTCTTCGGAAAATTTACACTTCTAATATAAACCAAGAACGCGGGTTTTGTCAATCTTTCGCGGCGGTTTTTTTCAATTTTCCGTCCGCGACCGTCATTTTTTTGTACGGAGTGTCCCCGAACACGCTCTTTTCAGCGTTGGTGCAGGTGATGATGGTCTGTATGCCGTTGAGCCGCGCGATCAGCCGCCTGCGGCGCACTCTGTCGAGCTCGCTCAAAACGTCGTCCAAAATGAGCACGGGGTATTCGTTGAAACGGCTTTTGAAAATTTCCGTTTCCGCAAGCTTGACGGAAAGCGCCACCGTGCGCTGCTGGCCCTGCGAGCCGTAGATCTTCACGTCCTCGCCGTTCAGAAGGATCTTCATGTCGTCGCGGTGCGGTCCGACGTTGGTAAAGCCCAGCCGCATATCCTTTTCGTAAGAAGCTTTCAGCGCCTTGGCCACGCCGTCCGCGATCTCCGCTTCGCTTCCCTGCCAGCCGCTTTCTGCGGAAATTTTCAGTTCCTCCCTGCCTCCGGAAAGCGCGGCGTGCGCCTCCTCCGCGAGCGGCGAAAGGGTTTTTAAAAATTCGTTCCGCCTGTCTATGATCTTGGCGGCGTATTTTGCCATTTCCGCATCCCATATGGGCAGGGTTTCGAACACCATGCCGCGGTCCCGCTCCTTGAGCAGGTTGTTTCTCTGCTGCAATATCCTGTTGTAGCGGTTGAGCGAGTGCAAATAGTTTTTCGACATCTGCGAGAGCGAAATGTTCATAAAGCGCCGCCTGTCCTCGGGCGTTTCCTTCACGAGCTTCAGCTCTCCGGGATTGAAAAACACGCTGTTGACGTTGCCGAGCAGCTCCCCTATGCGCATAATAGGCGTGGAATTTATCTTCACGCTCTTTTTATCCGCGCGGCCGATGCTCATTTCGATATGCACGTCGCCGTAACGGCTTTCGGCAAGACATTCTATTTCCGCGCGTTCCTCTCCCTTTTTCACCAGCTGGTTGTCCTTGGTCGCCCGCGGCGAATAACCCGTACAGAGCAGAAACACCGCTTCGGCGGCATTGGTCTTGCCCTGCGCGTTCGCCCCGGTGAGGACGTTCACGCCGCCGTCGAAGAGAAATTCCTCTTCCGCGTAATTTCTGAAATTTTTCAGGTGCAGGGATTTTATCAACATAATGCTTTTTACTCTGATTGACTTTATCGGCTTTTTGTAGTATATTATTGTTTGACGATTTTTTTATAAAACATTCTTTTGCCGCCGCTTATCATTATACAAAAAAACGGCGGTAATTGCAACATAAGAGGTACGATTTATGGAAAGTTACGAGATTTTATGGAATAATACGCTGAAAACGCTGGAAAATACCGTGAGCACGGTATCCTATTCGACGTACGTTTCAATTCTCACCCCCGTTGACCTCAAGGGCAACAAGATCGTACTCTGCGTGCCCACGGAGTTTTTCGCCACGCATATCGCCAAATCCCTTGCGGATAAAATCCGCGCCGCACTTATCGATTCCAAGTCGGGCGTAACGGACTTTGAACTTTACGTGGGCAAAAACAAGGAAGATTATCTCAAACAGGTGCGCCTGACTTCGGCGGATTCCCCGCAGGGCAGCCCCATCAACCCCGCATTCACGTTCGACTCCTTCGTCGTAGGACCGTCCAACGAATATATCTTCGCGGCGGGCAAAGCGGTGGCGGAAAATCCGGGCGAATCGTACAATCCCCTCTTCATCTACGGCGGCACGGGGTTGGGCAAAACGCATATTTTAATGGCGATCGCCAACTATATAAAACTGCACAACCCGTCGCTCAACGTACTGTACGCCACCTGCGAACAGTTCACCAACCAGCTGATAGAGAGCATCAGCCGCGGCGCGAACAAGGGTTCGGAATTCCGCGGGCGCTACCGCAACGTGGACGTGCTGCTCATTGACGACGTGCAGTTCCTCGCCAAAAAGGAAAGCACGCAGATGGAATTTTTCCACACCTTCAACGAGCTGGTGCTGCAAAACAAACAGATCGTGCTGACTTCCGACCGCTCGCCGAGCGAGATAGAGCTTTTGGAAGACCGCTTGAAAACGCGTTTCGAGGGCGGGCTTTTGGCGGACGTGCAGCCGCCCGATCTGGAAACGCGCATCGCCATTCTCAAGAAAAAGGCCGAAGAAAAAAAATGCCTGGTGGACATCAAGGTGCTGACCTACCTCGCTGAAACGGGCGGCGAAGATATCCGCACGCTCATCGGCAAGCTGACCAAGGTCATTTTCTTTTCCAAGCTGCACGAAAAGGCGATCACTGCCGATCTCGCAGCGGAAGCGCTCAAGGAATCCGCGAGCAACGTGCAGGAAGAGATCAAGGCGGACGACATTATAAAGTGCGTTTGCGATTTCTATAAGATAAACAAAAACGATTTGCTCGGCAAGACGAGAAAGAAAGAAGTCGTGGAACCGCGGCAGATCTGCATGTACCTCATAGACGATTTGATGAGCCTGCCCCTCGTTACCATCGGCCAAAAGATGGGCGGCAGGGACCACACCACCGTGATGTACGCGCGCGATAAGGTGCGCGAACTCATCAAGACCAGCCGCAAGATAGAAGTCGAGGTAAACGACCTCAAAAACATGATACTGAAAAAATGACGAACTTTACCGAAGGACAATTCGACGCCGTCGTCGTCGGCGCGGGACACGCGGGCTGCGAAGCCGCGCTCGCCCTCGCGCGGACGGGACAAAAGACGGCTATGCTGACGCTCAATCTCGACAGCATAGCCTTTATGGCGTGCAATCCGTCCATCGGCGGTACGGCGAAAGGACACCTCGTGCGGGAAATAGACGCGCTCGGCGGCGAAATGGGAGTAAACGCCGACAAGGCGCTCTTACAGCTGCGCATGCTCAACCGCGGCAAGGGCGCGGCGGTGCAGTCCCTGCGCGGGCAGGAGGATAAAAACCTCTATCACCGTTTGATGAAACAGACGCTGGAAAACACCCCCGGCCTGTTTATCGTCCAGGGCGAGGCTTCGGAAATCCTCACCGAAAACGGCGCCGTAACGGGCGTAAAGACGGCTTACGGTTCCGTGCTGAAAGCAAAAGCCGTAATCGTCGCCACGGGCGTTTATCTGAACGGCAGCGTGATCGCGGGCGAATGGAAGCGGCCGAGCGGACCTTCCGGTTTCGCCCCCGCGAACGAACTGACCGCCTCCCTCGTCGGCCTCGGTTTTTCCGTCCGTCGTTTCAAAACGGGCACGCCCGCCCGCATAGACGGCAGAAGCATAGATTATTCCGCGCTGGAAATACAGCGCGGCGAAACGGACATATACCCCTTTTCCTACATGAGCAAGGGCGCGCCGAAAAACCAGCGGCCGTGTTACCTCACCTATACCAACGAAAAAACGCACGAGATCATACGCGCGAACCTGCACCGCGCGCCCCTTTACGCGGGCATGATCAAGGGCATAGGCCCGCGTTACTGCCCCTCTATCGAGGATAAGGTAGTGCGCTTTGCCGACAAAGACCGCCACCAGCTCTTTCTGGAGCCCGAGGGCGCGGATACAAACGAAGTTTACGTGCAGGGCATGTCTACTTCCCTGCCGCACGAAGTGCAGCAGGAGATGTACCGCACCGTCAAGGGGTTGGAACACTGCCGCATCATGCGTTACGCCTACGCGATAGAATACGACGCGATAGATTCGCTCGACCTGCTGCCCACGCTGGAATATAAGCGCGTGAAGAACCTGTTCACCGCGGGACAGATCAACGGGACGAGCGGCTATGAAGAGGCGGCGGCGCAGGGGTTGATCGCGGGGCTGAACGCCTCGCTCGCGCTGCGCGGCAAAGAACAGCTCGTATTGCGGCGCGACCAGGCCTATATCGGCGTGCTGATAGACGACCTAGTTACGAAGGGCACGAACGAACCCTACCGCATGATGACTTCGCGCGCAGAACACCGCATTATCCTGCGGCAGGACAACGCCGACTTCCGTCTGAGCGGGATAGGCAGAGAGTGCGGGCTTGTGGACGACAGGCGCTGGAAAAAGCACCTAAGGCGGCGGAAGGAATACGAAAGGGCGAGCGAAGAACTGAACGAAAGAAAGACGCCTAAGGAGGCGAACGCCTTTATCGCGGCGCACGGCGGCGGAGAACTGAAAGGCGCAATCAGCTACGCGGACATGATACGCCGCAATATTCCCATTGCCGAAATACGCGACGCGTTCGGCGCGTTCCGCGGCATTTCGCGCGACATTCTGGAAACGGCGGAAACGGACGCGAAATACGCGGGCTATCTGGAACGCGGGCTGGAACAGATCGCGCGGGCGAAAAAGCTTGAAGACAAAGTTCTGCCCGCCGACCTCGACTACATGTCCATCGCGGGACTGCGCATAGAGGCGAGGCAAAAGCTGGACAAGATACGCCCCCTCAATTTAGGGCAGGCGGCGCGCATCTCCGGGGTTAACCCCGCGGATATCGCCGTTTTGATGGTATATCTGAAAAAATAAAAACGCGGCGGCGCAGAACTGCGCCGCCGCTTCGTTTTATCTCGTTATCTTTTCAAAGTCGGACGCGGGGTGCTTGCAGACGGGGCAGACGAAATCTTCCGGCAAATTATCGCCCTCGTATTCGTAGCCGCACACCGTGCAGCGCCACACCGTTTTTCCAGCCTCCTGCGGCTGCGGTTTCGGCTTGACGTTCTTCTGGTAAAAATCATACGTGCATGTGTTTTTTTCACTCAGCAGAACCGCGTCCGTAACCTCCGCGCGGAAAAGCGTATGCGTGGAAAAGTCCATGGTATCTTTCACCTTGCAGGTGAAAAACGCGTTCGCGTAACGGTTGTTCAGCGCCATGATGCCGTTCGGCATTCTGAAACAGCTGTCAAAACCGTCGAATTTATCCGCGCCCCTGCCCGACTGAAAGCCGAAACGCCTGATCACGTCGAAAGAAACGTCCTCGCTCAGCACCGATATATTGAATTTCCCCGTCTTTATCGCCGTTTCCCGCGTATAGTTCGCCTTATTGACGGCGACTGCCACTTCGCAGGGATCGGTCGTTATCTGCATGAAGGCGTTGTTGATCATGCCGTTGTCCTTTGCGCCGTCGTTCGTGGTGATCACGTACAGCCCGTACCCTATCTTGTAAAACGCTTTTTTATCCATTTTTTTCTCCTTTCGCTTTTTCCCCGACTTCCGCCGAAACCGCCCGCGCAAGTTCGCACAAAAACGCGCCGTCGCGCGTTTTTACGGCGAACATTTTTTTCGCCGTAACGCCCGCGGGCGCCGTCAAAAACAGCAGAATATCCGCCGTTTCGCTTTTCGCCGCCATGCTGCGGCCTTTTATTCGATTGTAAAACATTCGGAAAAATTTGTCAACGGAAAACGCAAATTCCGTAAAAATATATCCGCCGCGTTCAAAACAAAACCGCCCCCGCGCTTTTGCGCGGGGGCGGCCGTTTTTAAAGTGCCGAGTCGGTCTGTAAGCCGAGTTCTGTCGTGTACGGTCATTTATCTAGCCTTAACGTTTCCGTTAAGATCGAGCGATATAAACGAAACGGCCAAGCGAGCAGCTGAAAGGCCGTTTCCCAATCTTGCATCGGGCGGGGTTTACATGGCTTTCTCCGTCGCCGGAGAAACGGTGAGCTCTTGCCTCGCCTTTCCACCCTTACAGGCTCGCGCCTGCGGTTTATTTCTGTTGCACTTTCCTTAGAGTCGCCTCCACAGGGATTTCTCCTGCGCCCTGCTCTGTGATGCTCGGACTTTCCTCATGGGCGTCGCCGCCCCCGCGACCGTATAACCGACTCGGGTCTATATCTTACAATATTTTTTTCGATTTGTAAAGTTTTTCACAGAAGATGCGCGATAATATCCCCGTATTCTTTATCCGAAAGGTATTTCAGCGGAATATCGAAAACCGTTTTCGCGCCCGAAACGCCTTCCTTGCTCAGCTTGACGACGGCGCGCGCGTATGCCGTGAGCACGCTCGCCGTGAATTCGGGGTTGGAATCGAGTTTGAGAGAGAATTCGAGCAGATGCTTGTTTCCGCCCGTCGCGCCGCTCCGCAGCACGAAACCGCCGTGCGGCAGTCCGCCGTGTTTTTCTTTCAGTTCCTCTTCGGAAATAAAATGCACCGTCGTGTCGTAATCGGCGAAATAATTCGGCATTTCCTTGATCTCCTTTTCAATGCGGGCGAGGTCGGCGCCCTCCTCCGCCGCCACGTAACATTCGCGCTTATGCTTGTCGCGCGTGGTCAGCTGCGGGTTTTCGCCGCGGCGCACCGCCTCCACCGCCTGTTCCACGGGCACGGTGTACTGCCTTGCGTCCTTTACGCCCGCCACGCGGCGGATGGCGTCGCTGTGCCCCTGCGACACGCCCCTGCCCCAGAAAGTATAGTCGTTGCCGTCGGGCAGGACCGCGCCGAAGAGCAGGCGGGCCATCGAGAACAGGCCGGGATCCCACCCGACGCTGATCAGACCGATCTTGCCGCTTTCTTTCGCCGCCTTGTCCACGGCCGCGAAATGTTCGGGAATTTTCGCATGCGTGTCGAAGCTGTCCACCGTGTTGAACATCTTCACGTATTCCGCCGTCTGCTTCGGCAGATCCGTGGCCGAACCGCCGCATAAGATCATCACGTCGATCTTCCCGACGAAGTCTTTGAGATCGTCCGCGGAATAAACCTTGGCTCCCGAAACCGTTTTCACGCCCGCGGGATCACGGCGGGTGAAGACGCCTGCGAGCGCCATGTCCTTTGCGGCACAGACCGCTTTTTCCGCGCCCTTGCCGAGATTGCCGTAGCCGATGATGCCGACCTTTATCATAAATTATGTCCTCCTTGACGTTCTTATTTTGCTTACGTTTCCATTTTACAACATTTTGTCCGATTTTGACAGCGTTTTTTTATACGTTTTTTTTATAGTCGATATTATTATAAATTATTTCATAAATACCCAAATTCAGACAAACTTTTGCAAACTTCCCCGCGCGCGGGGTGATATAGTTAAGCGGTAAAACGTTATTTACGGGGTAGCAAGCAATGAATATAAGAAAACTGAAAAACGCCGTCGACTTTATGGCAATAGCAAAATATGCCGCCGTGTTCGCGCTGATGACCGTATTCTGCCGTCTAATAGCCGAACCTCAGCCCTTTCAGATCGCCCTGCTCACGGCCTTTCTCGCCATGAACTTTTCCATTTTCATTACTCCCGCGCTGTTTGTTTTGTCATTTCTTGCAGCGGGCGGGAGTTCTCTGCTCGCTTCCGCCTCCATCGGCGGAGCGTTCATCACGGCGGTGTTCGCGATCTACCGCGCAACGGGCGCCAGACCGCGCGCGGAGATCGTGCTCTATTCCCTCGCGGCTTTTATCCCCTATTTTCTCATGACCGACTACGATCTGTACGTGAAGATAGCGGTCATCGCCGTTACCGTGGTGCTCACCGTCGTTTCGCCGCCCGCCTTTCGGTGCGCGCTCGTCAAAAAGTTGAAATATAAAAGCGATTTTGAAGAACTGGCCGCGCTGGCGCTCTTCGTCGCGTGCCTCGGCGTGGGCGTGAGCAACCTGCTCGATCCCAACGTGTGGAAGGCCTTGGCCGTGGTCGCCGTGCTTATGACGACCTACGTCTATTCGCTGGGCATTTCCACCACGGCGGCGGCGCTTTTAGGCGTTTCCGCCGCCGTCTATTACGGGAATTTAAGCTATATCGGCGTATACGTGTTTTTCGCGCTGGCGGCGCTGCCCGCCATGAAGGTTTCCCGCTATCTCGCGGCGGCCGCCGTACCGCTCGCGGACTTCGCGGTAATGACGCTCTTCCACATAGACGCGGCATACGGGCTGTGGCACGTTTTAAGCGGCGTATTCGGCGCTCTCGCGTTCTGCCTGTTCCCCACGAAATACTTAAGCGAACTGAAGGAAAAACTCTACCTTTTCCGCGAAAAACAGCTGGTACGGCAGACGGTCAACCGAAACCGCTGTATCCTTTCCAACCGCCTGTACGAGCTTTCGGGCGTCTTTTTGGAAATCGGCAAGGTGCTGACCGACCTCAAAAAAGCGGGCGTGAGCGAAGCGGCCGCGAAAAAACACCTCGCAGAAGAGATATTTTCCTCCGTGTGCTCCTCGTGCGACAACCGCGCGCGATGCAAAGCGAAAAAAGTGCCTTCGGCAAACGCGCTGGACAAACTGCTTTCCATCGGCATGGCAAAGGGCAAAATATCCTTTATCGACCTGCCGAAAGAGATTTCCGACAACTGTATCCACGCCAACAACATGATTTTCTGCGTGAACAAGCTGCTTGCGGAATACCGCGGACACCTGGTGGACGAGATCAACTACGACAAGAGCCGCCAGCTCATCGCGGGGCAGGCCCTGGGCATTGCGGAAATACTCAAGGGGCTCGCCTTTGAAACGGGACAGACGCTCAAATACCGCAACCGCGCGGAACGCAGCCTTTCCTCCGCGCTCAAGAAAGGCGGGCTGACCGCGGACGAAACAATGATCTACGGCGAGGGCGATTTTATCAACGTAAGCCTCATTCTCTGCGGAGAGGAACTGCCCGTATCCAAGCTGGAACGCATTGTGTCCGCCGCGCTCGGCGAACCGATGCGCATTGCGGAACGGGCGCTCATACAGGAGGATAAGGTCTTCGTTCTTTTGAGAAAAAGCGCGAAATACGACGCGGTGTTCGGCGTAGCCTCCGCCAACAAGGACGGCAGCGAAAAGTGCGGCGACACGCATTGCGTGGAACGGCTGGAAAGCGATAAATTCCTGGTAGCGCTTTCCGACGGCATGGGCAGCGGCGAATACGCGCAGAGCATTTCCGACGCGTCGCTCTCCCTGATAGAAAGCTTTTACAAGGCGGGAATGAGCAGTCCGCTCATCATGAACACGGTGAACAAACTGCTCGCGGTGAACACCGAGGACAGTTTCGCCGCGCTGGACGTATGCGTTTTCGACCTGAACGACCTCAAGGCGGACTTTATCAAATTCGGCGCGCCCTACGGCTTTATTCTCACGCAGGACGGCATAAAAATCGTGGAGGGCAGTTCCCTGCCCATGGGGATCTTGGACGACCTCGCGCCGAACATCACGAGCGATTCGCTCGCCGACGGCGACATGATGGTATTCGTTACCGACGGCATAAGCGACGCTTTCGGTTCCGCCTCCTCCATCATAGATTTTTTACAGAAACAACCCGCGAAGAACCCGCAGACGCTTGCGGACGAAGTGCTCCGCGAGGCGCTCAAAATATCGAACGGCGAAAAAGCGGACGACATGACCTGCCTCGCTGTGCGCGTGTTTGAACGCAAATCGGCTTGACGCTTTTCAAAAAGACGCGGGCGGTAAATTTTTGCCGCCCGCGTCTTTTGCTCTGTTTTTACCTTTTCATATATTCTTCCATATACAGGATATGTAAAATAAAGAAAGAAAAAAATCCTTTTAAAATATAATAATGCGCCATCGCGGCCAACGTTCCGCCGACGAGCGTCGCAAGCATCGCGAGAGACAACTCCTCTATTTCCCAAAGATAAACTCCCGAAACAGCCTGAACAACCGCGGCGATCAGCAGCACGCATTCCGAAACGATAAACGCTATCATCGGATATACTTTAAAAAAACGAAACCACCTTCTTTGTTCATAAATCCCGCTTTCAACATCTTTTTTCATATTCAACCTCCGATTTATATTATAAAGGCACATTGTGCCTTTGTCAAGTTATATAAGGCACATTGTGCTATTTTTTAAATGAGGTGAAAAAAGTGTATCTGCAACAAATTCAAAAAAGGCTGCGCGAAGCAATCGCTTCCAGCGGGCTCACGCAAAAGGAAATCGCGCGGAAAATCGGCGTCAATCCGTCTACGATAAGCAAATACGTCCGACTCGATAAATATCCTTCGCTGGATACTTTCGGCCTTTTATGCAAGGTTCTGGATGTATCCGCCGACGAAATTCTGGGAATTAAATAGGCTTTGCGTTTACTTTAAACCTTCGAATATAATATAAAATTTTCGCGCAGCTAGGGAGAAACACATGAATCAAAAACTGTTAAACGAAACAATAGGCTCTTATAAATCGTGGCTGAAAGACAATGACGACGGTTCGGCGGAAAGAGCCGAAAGAATCGGCTACTACCGCTCGTTCGACAAAGATAAATTGTTATCGGCCGATGAAGACGAATTTGTCGAATACATAGGAAAGCTTTGGGCTTCCAATATGTACGGCAACAAACATTACCTTGTCAACAAAATGATCGAAAGCAACAACGGATTTAAAAATTTGCTAAAATTGATCGCCGAATTTATTTACGGAGAAGGCGATATTGCCTCAAGATGGGACAATTTCTATAAAGAATGCAAGTTTTTCGGCCCTTCGAGCATGAGCGAATTGCTCGGATATATTTACCCGAACGATTTCGCCTTGATGAACAGCCAGGTTCTCAAAGCCTTGTCATACCTGGGATTTTCTGAACTGCCTCGTTATAATTATCAATATACGGGCAAGAATTATTTAAAGGTATGCGAAAACGTAAAAAAGCTAAAAACCGAACTTGAAAACAATGGCGTAACATGCAAAAATCTACTTGCCGTCGATTATTTCCTCTGGTACGTAACGGAGCATATCGAAGAAACAAATTCGAAAAACACGCAAAACATCGAAACGGCGGATAACGATACCAGTTCTTTTATTCATAAAGACACGATCGACAAAATTGTAAATATAGGTACGATGCTCGGCTTCGACGCAATGTCGGAAGTAAAAGTGGCAAGCGGCGCAAAAGTAGACGCCGTCTGGTCGGTCAATATAGGCAATATGGGCAGAGTCATTTATGTTTTCGAAGTCCAGACAAAAGGCAGCATCGACAGCTTGATACTGAATTTACAAAGGGCGGCGATGAACAAAGCGGTTCAGGCCGTCGTAGCCGTTTCCGACGAAAAACAGCTGTTGAAAATCAAAAACGAAGCGGCGCCCATTCGCAGTATCGATATAAAATTATGGAACTATGAAAGCGTGAACGAGGTTTACGAAAATCTTTCGAAAGCGTCTAACGTGATCAACAAGTTAGGCTTAGTCCCGCAGGATTTTTACGACTGATCAAACATAACGATATAAAAAAGGCGGCCTCTGCAGTCGAGGCCGCCTTTTTTGCGGATCCGCTCACGCGCCGTATTTGGCGAGCATTCTGATGAGAGAGGACAGCTTTTCGTTAACCGCGGCGAGCGGCACTTCCTCCTTTTCCATGCCCGCGAGGGCGAATTCCAGTTCGTTTATCTTGTTCCTGTCCGACGCGGAAAGGTCGAAATAGGAAAGCCGCTCTATCACGCTGCGCGCATGCGAGATAGACAGGCTCTTTTTCACGTCCGACTCCGAAGAGAACTTCGGCGCGGAAAGCGCGCTGTTCTCCCGCATGGTGTCCGCAGGCACGGGCGTTTTCAGCTTGCGGTCGAGCGAACGCACGAATTCGCGCACGGGCGCTTCGTCGCGCGCGGTTTTTTCCTTTGCGAAACAGCGGAGCACGCCGCTCAGCAGACAGACCAGCGCAAGGTCGATCGCCGTGAAGATCACGGCCGCGTCGGGAAGTTCCGCCGCGTAGAGAAACGCGCATTGCAGCGACACGAACGCCCCGCCGAAATAAAAATACGGCCGTTTGTTTTTCAGAAACAGAAACAGCGCGAAAAACGCGAGGATCAAGCCGTTTGCAGCAGCAACGGGAACGACGGGCGAAATCTTAGAAAATATCGCAAAACCATTCAGAAATTCTTCCAGCATAAACTACACCTCTTTTTTTGTCGTCAGGTATAATTTTTGCACGTTTTTGCGGTCGAAAAACGTCGCTTATTGCCGTTTCGCCGCCGAAAAAGTCTAAATTTCGATCAGTTCAGCCTGCGCGAGCGACAAAATATACGTTTTTTGCACTTTGAGCGGCAGACTCTTTTCCACCGCGTACTTATAGAGCGACAGCTGTCTTTCGTACGTTTTCACGAGCGACGGCGCGTCCTTTCCCGAATACTTGTAATCCACGAGCACGGCCTCGTCCCCCTTTACCGCCAAAAGGTCTATGATGCCCTGCAGCATGATCTCGCCGCCCTCAAGACCGCAAAGCGGGGCGGGCACGTTGACGGTAAACCACTGTTCGCGGAAAAGCGTATATCCGTTCAGAAAGCCGAGCACGCCGCTTTCCAGCAGTTTCTGCAAAGCGGGCAGGGAAAGCAGCGCCGCCTGATCTTCTCCGATCAGTCCTTCCGCACGCTGGCGGGAAAGCTCCGACGCCGCGTCCTCGGCGGAAAAATCGAGATTTTCCATAAACTTATGCATGGCGATACCCCGTTCCGTCGTGATCTCTTCGTCGAGCGAAAGATAGTTCATCGGCTCGTCCTCGTCCTTTGCCGCCGCGGCGGTAACCGAAGTTTTGAGTTTCAGCCGCGTGTCGGCCTCGAACGGATATGCGTATGCGAGATTTTTTCCGATCAGCTCGCGGAGCCGCTCGTCCCCCTCTCCGACAAAAACCTTTGTCGGTTCCTTTCCTCCGCCGGCGGCTCCCGTTTCCTCCGCGGCCACGGGCAGGTCGGGCGGCAGAAAGGCCAGGTATCTGTCCGCCCGGCGGATATCCCGCTCTTCCGGAGCGGCCGTACCCACGAGGTGAAGAGAATATTTCGCGCGGGTGAGCGCGACGTAAAAGAGCCTGAGCTCCTCCCGCACGGCCTCGGCGCGGATTCGGCTTTTCAGAAATTTGCGCAGCACGGTGTCGCCGTAAGTTTTGTTGACGTCGTCGTAAAACTGTACGGCAAAGCCGTATTCCCGCGTTTTCACCACTTTCGCGTTGCAGTCGGCAAAGTTAAACTTTTTGTCCAGCCCCACCACGAACACCACGGGATATTCCAATCCCTTGGAGGCGTGAATGGTGAGGATCTTGACGGCGTCCGTCCCCGCGGCCTCGCTCAGTTTGAATTCGCTCGGCGCGTTTTCTATGCGGCTGAGAAATTCGCGCACGGTGAAGTTTTCCGCCGCGGCGACGAACCTTTCCGCGCGGCGAAGCTTGCCGTTTCCCTCGAAAGAGGCGGCAATGCGCAGTTCGAGCGCGGTATCCGCCATCACGGCGCGGAGAACGTCCGCCGCCCGCGCCTGCGCTGCGTACAGCCGCAGTTTTTTTATGTATTTATCGAACGAGCGCAGTTTTTCTCCCAAAGCGGTGTCTGCGCCGAGCGCCGCAACGTAGGCGTCGCAGAAAGTGCGCTCTCCCGCCGCGTCGGGCGCGTGCGCGTCCGCATAAAGGCGGATTTCCGCCAGTTCCTCGTCGGTGAACGAATACAGGTTTTTGAGCGCGGAACAAAGGGGCACGTCCTGGCGGAAGTTGTCTACCAGCCGCAGAACGTCGGTGAGCGCCTTGATCTCCGCGTAGTCTACCACGCTCCCCGCCTCCGCTTCGGAGGGAATGCCGCGGCGCAGAAGCTGTTTCACCAGCCGTTCGGCAAGGCTGCCTCGGCTCCTGAGCAGCACGGCCACGTCGCCGTAGCCCACGCGCCGCATGCAGCCGCTCTCCGCGTCGAAATAATCTTTTCCGATCTCCCTTTCGATAAGGTCGGCGAGAAAATTTCCCAAGGCGAATTCCTCGCCCTCCGCGCTCTCTTCCAGAATATCGTACACGCGGGGTTCGGCATATACCCGCTTTTTCTTTTCCGCCCGCAGAATATCGAGCGAAAAGCGTCCGCGCCGCTCCCCGTATAAGCCGCCGCTCACGAGGCGGGAGGTTCCCGCATAGTCCACGCCCGAAAAATCCGCTTTCATGCAATGGTCGAAAATGCGGTTGACGTTATCGATGATCTCGGGCGCGGAGCGGAAATTATAATTGAGATATTTCACCCGGCCGTCTGCGGTAAACGCGCGCTCCTTTTCTTCAAACAGCTTGGAATTACAGCCTCGGAAACCGTAAATGCTCTGTTTGAGGTCACCCACCATGAACAGATTGTCCCGCGAAACGGCGCGGAAGATCATTTCCTGCACGCCGTTGGTATCCTGATATTCGTCCGCGAACACATATTTATAGCGCGACCGCACTTCTTCGCGCACGCTTTCGATATTGAGCAGGGCGAGCGCGCCGTGTTCGAGATCGTTGAAGTCCACGGCGTTGCATTCCCGCTTTTCCTCCGCGTAGCGCGCCATGAATTTTTCGCAAAGGTAAATGAGCGCCTCGGTGTGCGCGCCGCAGGCAAGCAGTTTTTCTATTTCCTCCTCCCGCTCGCCCAGCGCGGCGTAGCCGTCCACGGCGTCGAACACGTCCTCCCGCGCGCAGCGCATACACTCCTTGATCGCCTCGCCTTCTTCGGTCGCGCATTTAAAGGCGAAACGCGGCAGACCGTTTTTATCTCTGGCGCGGCGTTCGCACAGTCCCGCGACGGCGCGCGCGTATTCTTCCGCCTTGCTTTCGCCCAGCATATCGAGCTGCGCGGCGTAGGCGTTGAAAGTATTCAGCCCTCTGTCGAATTCTTCGTACAGTTCCGCTAAAAGAGAATCGTAAAAATACCCTCCTTTCTCTTCGGTGTAGTTTTCCGCGCTCTTTCTCAGCGTCGCGGCGGGGTCGGCCTCCGAAAAGGCGAATTCGCAGAGCGACAGCACGGTTTCCTTGAGATCCCTGTCCTTGCGCTTGCGCGCGTGCCTGCCCGCGAGCAGCGCGAGTTTTTCGTCCTCTGCGGCGTAAAGCTCTTCGAAAAGTTCGCCGATCGTCCTGTTTTTCAGTTCCCGCGCGCGGGATTCGTCCATGATCTCGAAGTCCTGCGAAAGCCCGGCCTCAAAAAAATATTTCCTCAGCAGGCGCCCGCAGAACGCGTGCACCGTGCTGATGTCCGCGGTATATACGTCGGCGAGCTGGCTTTTCAGCGATTCTTTGCCCGCGGCGATCTCCCTCAGTATGGCTTTCAGGAGTTTTTCCCGCATTTCCGCCGCCGCCTTTTCGGTAAAGGTTACGGCTAAAATTTCGCTCACGCGCGCCTTGCCCTCCACGACGAGGCGGATAAGCCGCCTGATCATGGCGAAGGTCTTGCCGCTCCCCGCCGAGGCGGATACCAGCAGATCGCCTTCGTCGTGAAAGATCACTTCGGCCTGTTCTTTTTTAAGTTCCATCGCCGTCCTCCCTGCAAGCGTTTTTCGCGGCCGCCACGATCGTTTCCGATCTGACCACGTCCTCGTCGCGCTCCTCCGCGGCGCCGTCCGCGAAGAACGGACACATGCCGCCGAACGCGCAGTAATCGCACGCGCCTTTGTACGGCGAAGCGGCGATCACCCCTTCGGACAGCCGTTCCGCGCCCTTTTCGGCGATCAGCAGGGCGTATTTCAGATAGCCGTCGAATTCCTCGCGGGTGAGCATTCTGCCGCCGCGGAGGGTGATCTCGCCGTCCTTTTTCACGCCGATCTTGATGCCCGTCATCTCACTTTCGGGGTGTTCTATGCTCAAATTCCTGTCGCTCGCGAAAATGATCTCTTTATCCTCCAGCGTGTGTCCGAAAAAGTCTTCCTTTTTATCCTTGTCCGCGATATAGTCGTCGCTGACGTTGCAATAGTATACGCCCGCGGGCTTGTGAAGTCCCGCAAACGCGTTCATATAAAGGTAAATCTGAATGTCCTTGCCTACGAAAAGATCTTTATCCGCCTTGCTGAACGAACCCGTTTTATAGTCCACGATGCGGATATAATCGCCCTTTTTGTCTATGCGGTCGACCTTGCCCTCTATATAATATTTCCTGCCGCCGGCAGAAAGCTCTATCGCCTTATAGCGCTTGCTCTTCTTCCCGAACCATACCTCCTGCCCGAGCAGTTCGAAATCGGAATACTTATACTGTCGGTAAATACGCACGCAGTAATGCGCCGCCTCCGACTTCATGCGGGCGAGCATGTCCCTGCCCGACGAGCTTTCCTCCAGACGGGCGTAAACCTCGTCGCGGGCCGTTTCCTCCGCCAGCGAGAAAGCGAAGGCGAGCGCCTCCTCTTCGTTTTCGAAACGCGCCGCCTCGGGCGCGAACTTTTCGAAAACGGAATGGAAAAAGTTGCCCGTCTCCGTGGGCACGTCCCCCGTTTTTCTCTCTTTCAGCCCCAAGCCGTTCACGAGAAAATTTCTGTACGGACAGGCGTAATAAGCTTGCAGCACCGAAGCGCTCAGTCTGCCCTCTCGCAGAACGACTTCCCGATTGGATTTCAGCCTGAGCGTCATTTCGCTGTTCGCGCTCGCCAGCATGGCGTCCGCGATCTCCCTGTCGCCGCCCGAAGTCAGGCGGTAATAAGCCGACGCCGCCGTCAAGTCGCACTCTCCCTCACGGAAAGCGTTGATCTGCCTTGCGAAAGCCTTTTTCGCCTGCGCGGGCGTGAGATAGAGCATGGCGTCCAGCCTGCGGCGCGCCTCCTCGCCCGCGGCGGCGTAAAAAGATCTCACGAGCGCGGCGGACATGGGCGCGACCGGCCTGCCTTTGCTTACGAACATCGCCGAAAAATAATCGAACATCTCGCTTTTGAGCTGCGGCTTGCCGTTTTCGCCCACCGCCGAGCAGGAAAGGTACAGCCTTTCGGAAAAAGCGGCGGCGGCGAGCACGGCGTTTTCCCGCTCGCGGCGGTTGACCGCGGAAATCTTCGGCTCGACGAAAACTTTCAGATCCTCCAGTTTTTCGAGGTCGGCGTCGGTCAGCATGGCCACGTCGTTTTTCACCGCGGGCACGCCGTCCGCAAGCCCTGCCAAAAAGAGCGTTTTCGCCTTTACCAGCCTCGTTTCCCTGAACGCGCCCACGTACACGGCGTCCGCATACTGCGGCAGAACGGCGATTTCGTCCGCGGCAAATCCGCTCGCCAGAATATCCCTGAATTCGTCTATATCGAGCACGTGCCCGCCGAGAAGCCTATCCGTTTCGTCGAGCAGCGCACCGAGCTTGTCGAACCCCTGCGCGGTAAACGCGGCCTCCTGCAAATATCCTTCCCGTTCGTAGGCCGCGGCGAGTTCCGCCCCCCTGTCCGCGGCGGAAAGCGCTTCCAGCGCGCCGCGGAGAGCGTCCGTAAAGCCCTTTGCGCTCATCTTCCGCTTCAACGGCGCGAAGAGCGCTGCTACGCGTTCCCGCGCGCTTTCGTAAGAACCGAAATCGGGCTCGCTCCGCCCGTAGCGGAAGGGGCGGAAAAACATGGAGCGCGAATAGCCGTAGCGGAGCAGATAGTTTTCAAAGCCGTCCGCAAAATCCATCGGAAACACGAGCGGGTTTTTCACGAGCGCGAGCATGTCCTCCAACGCGTAGCCGCGGCGGAACGCCGTGAAAAAGTCCAGCGCGAAACGGGCGGCGGCGTGTTCGGAAAGGCTGCGCTTTTCGTCGAGAAAATACGGTATTCCGTATTCGCCGAACGCCTTTTTGAGCGCCGCGGGCGAAGCGCCGCCGAGGGCGACCTCCGCGTCGCTGTAGCGCATTTTTCCGTCGATCACGTCGCGTTTTATGATAGAGGCGATATGTTCCGCCTCGTCCGCGGCGGAAGCCGCTTCGTACATAAAGATTTGATTCGTTTCCACGGGCGGAGCGGAAAAAGCGGAAGGGTTAAAGATGTTTTGCAAAATCGTCCGCTGCACGCCCTCTTCTCCGCCGAGGGAAACGATTTCCAGCTCCTCCCCGACCTCCCGCGCGGCTCTGCGGTAGGCCTCTGCGGCTTCAGACGTGTAGGCGAATTCGTTTTCCCCGCTCACGAGATAGCCCGTTACCGAACGGGCGCAGCGCATAAACGATTTCACGACCTCGATCTCCTGCCGCGTGAACGAGGAATAGGCGGCCACGTAGACGTCCGCGCCCTTCACGCCCCGTTCCGCGAGCGCGGGCAGGGCGGCGAGATAGTTGCTCTGGTCTTTGTATCTCCCGTCTATGGCGTTTTCGTACGCCTCGTATAAAAGCGCGATATCGGAAAGCTTGTCCTTCAAAAGCCCCTCGGCGCGCGCGGCGGCGGCGCGCAGCTCCTCCGCCCCCACTTTTGCGCTCTTGAGCTGGGCGATGCACTCGTACACCGCGGGCGCGAGCGATTTCCGTCGCGCGCGTTTGAGGCAGGAAAGCTCTTCCGCGCGCTCCCCGATAATCTTGCGGAGCAGCATGACCGAGCCTTCCTTGCTCAGAAGGTCTTTCGGCTCGTAAAGGGATTTTAAAAATCTGCGCATGGAAAAAACGCGGGTGTTGAAAGTGCCGCCCACGCGCTTTAAAATCGCCCGCTCCGTGATGAGCGTGGTCTTTTCCTCGGTGAATATAAAATTTTTCCCCTCCAGCCCGCGCGCTTTCGGAGCGACGGCCTCCGCAAGAGCGTCGATGAGCGCGCAGCAGCTTTCGGCGACGTATAACTTAAGCATACTGATATTGTAACATATTTTGCGATATTTTGTTTATCTTTTTTCTTTTGTTTTACATTTTTTTCGTTTTATGCTATAATACTCGAAAAAGCACGCTCTCGGAGCCGTACGGCTGCCGGAACATACAGGAGTTCGAATGAAAAAATTTTGGTTGAAAACAGTTATCGTAAGCCTTTGCGCCGTCGTACTGACGGGCTGTTCCGCCGAGGGCGGGTGCAACGGCTGCGCGCCGGTGAACAAGCTGGCGTTTTACTCGAATTGGACGAGCAATCAGACCTATCACACGGAATTTAAGGAAACCGCCGTCTACGACGTGGTGTACCGCGACGATTACAGGATCAACACGGGCAAGAGCGAAGTGGATTATTCCGCGGAAAAGTCCGATAAATACACCGTGGTCTACGGCGAAAACGGCACGGCGAAAAACGCCTACTCCTCCACCGTGGAGGCGGTACAGTCCCTGCCCGCGAGCCTCAACATCACGGTGGAAGAAACCGAGCTTTACAAGATCACCACCGAACTGAAACTCCCCGTAACCTACAACGTTGTCGAAACGAAAAAGTCCTATTCCTTTGAAGATTCCATCACGTCCACGGTGTATTTCAGATCGCACGACCAGTCGCTTGCCCCCGTTTACAGCGAAAAATCCTTCGATACGACGCAGCTCGTCAGCAACAAGAACGGCATTTATATCGTGCGCTACGTCTACGAAACGAAAATAGACTGGATTACGAACGGCAACAAAGCGGCGCTGACCGTAACGGACAAGACCGCGGACGCGGAAAAGAAGTACGAGGACGACGACGCGGTCCGCCTGACGGCCATAGATAATTCTTCCACGCAGATAAAGTACACGGCGGGCACGGTGCTGGACAACGAAACGCTGCTCTTCTCGGTGAGGGGTTTGCAGCTTTCCTCCGCTTTTTCCTCCACGCTGAAAATCATAGACACCGCTTATAAAAACGTGCAGAGCATCGCGGTATCCTCCAACAGAACGATCAACGTAACCGATCCCTGGACGCTTGCGCTGAACGGCAAGGATCAGGAATACGCTTCCTCCGCGACCTATCTCACCACGCTCAACCGCGCGGATTCCAAATACACGGGAAAGGCCAAGCATTGTTACTATCAGGTAACGAAAGCGGAAACTTCGGAGGAAGGCGAGGAAAAGGAAACCTCCGGCGCGACCAACGCGCGCGCTTTCCTCGTCAAGATCGTGGAGGCTTTGCCGAACGATCTCGGCGCGCTGGAATACAGGCTGAACAGCGTGCAGGTAACGGAAAAATAACAGGCGGAAAAATACTCCGCGTATTATCGGCAATAGCCATAGGGATTAAAAGGAGCGAAGAATCGTAAAATTCTTCGCTCCTTTTTAATTGTGCGATAAATTGCAGTTTATCGGTTAAACCGTTTTTCATAATTAACAAATATTTATCAAGGTTCGTCAAAGCCCTTGCGCAAACAGGGATTTATTCAACCGAATAGGAAAAAGGCAGAAGTGTTTTTGCCTTGATTTTTTTAAGCTCTCCGTATACCGATACAATGACGTCACAATCCGGCATATAATCATGCAATATCTGACGGCAGTTTCCGCAAGGAGGTATGATTTCCTCGCCATCTTTTCCTCTGACGGCAACTATAGCTTCAAAGTTTCTTTCTCCGTTTGTGATCGCCGTTCCTATTGCCACTTGCTCCGCACAGACACCATGCAAAGAATAAAGATTTACTCCGACATATACTTTGCCGTTTTGACAACGTATAGCTGCTCCTACCGTATGATTATAATGTTTTTGATCGTAGTTTAGACGAATCGCTTTTTTCGCTTCTTCTATTAATTCATAATCTCTTTCTTGCAATAAATTCATATTCTCAAGCCTAAATTCCTGTTTATTTAGATATTATAAATATTAAAAACAAACGATTTAAAAAGTAAAATAAGGAAGCGCACTTATCTTGCTTGCAAGGTATAGTGCGCTATACTTATTTACTATGGTAAAAATCCCCTATGGCAGTTGCGTATTAACGCGGGGTATCTTTTGCGTTTCGGGCGCCCCGACGGACCGTCGGGGCGCTTTTTATAACGTCATAAAACGGTTACCGTGCCGTCTTCGGAAATTTCCAGCGTGTCGCCCGTCTTTACGGCGTTGAGAAATTCCTCCCCCAGCATATCTATGGCGATAACCGGCGAATTTTCCCAGATGCGCGCCAGCACGATGCCGCTTGCCGCCAGCGAATCGATATGTTCGGAAAAGAGGAACGCCGCGGGGTTGATCTTCATGGCGCATACCGTCTGAATGACCAGCCCGCCCGTGGTGGAGCCGATGGTGATGGGCAGGCACAGCGCCTTGCCCGTGATGTTCTTTTCAAAAATATCGGGGTTGTTCTGGTCGGATGCGTATACCTGTTTCGCGTTTTTGAGCGCGCTCTTCTGGAACGTCGCCAGCGTGTTCACGCCCTGATGCGATACCACGGCCTCGCCTTTCCAGCTGCCGCCCGCGAGCACTCTGCCTTTAAACTGTTTCATATTACCTGCCCTCCTTTACGCCCGCGATCTTGGCGAGGATTTCCTCGTCCCTGTAATAGCGCGCCGCCGAATATGTGCGCAGCTTGTTGCTGTTGGTCATAATGCGGTGCATTTTCGTGAGCGGGTTGTTTGTGTACATCAACGGGCAGATCGAAGTGAGCGTGGCGCCCGTCGCCGTGAGCGCGGCGTATTTTCCGGTCTTTTTAAACTTCGCCGCCACGTCGGGCGCGGTGGTCAGCACCGTGCGCACGGCGACTTTTTTTCTGCCCGCCGCCTTAAGCGCCGCCGTGATCTTGTCCGTCCAGTCGACGAGCTGCGAATACGTGAGATGCGGACAGCCGATAAAACAGAGGTTTCCCTCCTTTTCCTTGTCTTTCCACATCACGGGATAGCTCTTGTAAACGCGCTCGAGTTCGGCGTCGTCTATTACGTATTCCTTACAGTTTTCCGCCAAAAGTTTTTCGCCCAGTTCCTTCGCTTCGGGCGTGAGGTTGTCTATGTGATACAAGCCCACCGCGCCGTTGGACGCGGTCGCCGCGCCGAAATCCTTCAGATAGGCCTTCGCGTCGTCCGTCAGTTCGCCGCCGAGGAATTTATCGAGGCCGTATACATAGGGCACGTCCTCCATGACTTTCATGCCGATGGCGCTGCCGAGCACCTGCGCTTCGGGCTTTTTCGACGTCTTTACGTACACTTTCCAGGTCGCCTTTCTGCCCTCGTCGGTCAAAAGCCCGAAGTAAGGCACATAACCGACGATGGAGCCGAACAGGTCGAGCATGCCGCTGTTGCGGTTGCAGCGCGCGCCGAGCACCGAGTTAGCGTACACGACCGCGCTCGATTCCGCCCAGGACAGCACGTCTCCCTTTTTCGGCAGGTTGCCCACCTCATCGAGATAGCAGGCGCAGGTAAACTTGCTGCTGCCCGTCAGCCCGACCTTTCTCATCTGATTTTCGTACATTTCCTGTTTGGAATACAAAATTTTGTTGAACACCAGCTTTTCGAGCGGGTTGCACTTCACGTTGGCGTAGTCGAGCGGGCGCGGGTCCACCGAAAAGCCGCCCTCGGCCTTCAGTCCCGCCGCAATGAGCTTATCCATCGTGGAAAAGAGAGGCTTTAACAGCCCTATGCCGAAACTCGTAACGAGATGCCCCTGTTTATGCGTAACGGGCACGAGCTTCGTCGCCCCGAAGATATCCCCGAACATGACGAGCGTTTCCATGACTTTCGCCTTGGTTTCGCCCTCCCTGCCGTCCAGCACGGCCTGCTGTTCGGGCGTAAGTTCCATTTTATATTTTGCCATGATATTTCTCCTTATACCGCGGCTTATCGCCGCTTTTCAACTCAGATGCTGACGGCCTTTCTGTACGCAGAACGCACCGCCTCGAATACCTTGCCGCCCTTGAAACTGTCGCCGAGGTTATAGATTTCCGCCGCGGCGTTGTCGTTCATCAGCTGATAGAAGAGCGCGTTTTCGGGCGCCACGCCCATGGCGAGCACCACTTTGTCGCATTTGATCTTTTCCTTGACGAACTGCGGCTTGATCTTCTTTTCCATGGGATTTATTACGTTTTCGGGCAGGATAGGCGCCCATGTGTTATAGGGATCGGGCACGTTTTTGTGCATGTTGCGCTCCACCGCCACGCCGTCCTTCTCCACCTTGGAAAGCTTGGTGCAGTTGAAGAGTTTCACTCCCTTTTCTTCCAGATAGTGAATGATGTGGCCGCGGTTCGCCGTGCACGTGTGGTTCATGATGAACTTATCCATTTCGATAACGCTGACTTTTTTGCCGTGCTCGTAGGCGAGGAAGTACGCCGTTTCCGCGCCTACGACGCCGCCGCCGACAACCACAATATTTTCCGCGCCGTCCAGAAGAGCCGGATTTTTCAGCACATCCACCGCGTATACCACGTTTTCGCCGTCGATCCCCTCTATTTTCGGCTTGACCTGCCGCGAACCGGTGGCGGTGATGATGACGTCGTACCCTTTCGCCTTGAGCTCCTCGGCGGAAGGCGCGGCGTTCATAAAGACCTTGATCTTCCCCTCCTTTTCGAGCGTTTCCACCCTGTTTTCCAAATATTTAAGATAATTTTTTATCTCGTATTTGATCACGGGCGCGCTGCCTACGGCTACGTTGCCGCCCACGCGGTCCTGTCTTTCGTAAAGGTCTACGCTGTGCCCGCGCGCGGCGAGCACTTCCGCCGCGGTAACGCCCGCGGGTCCCGCGCCTACGACGGCGACCTTTTTCTTTACCTTCGCAAGTGGGATTTCGCGCGGATATTCCTCTTCAAACGCGGTGCGCGGATTGACGGCGCACTGCGGATGACCGCCCTCGACGAACTCGTTCAGACAGCCCTCCTGACAGCCGATGCAGGGGCGGATATCCCGCACCCTGCCCGCGTAGGCCTTGTTGCACCAGTCGGCGTCCGCGAGCAGCGGGCGGCCGAGCATGACCATATCGCACTTGCCGTCGCGCAGCGCCTTTTCCGCAAGGTCCGGATAACCGAGCTTGCCTACCGCCACCACGGGCACGGGCAGTCCCTTGTTCGATTTTACGTTGTTATCCTTAAAGTATTTTTTGACGATCTCCGAAACGTCGAGGAAACACCCCGACGGCATGGAAGAGGGCGGGTGCGGCAGCCACCAGTTGTCGTAACAGCCGAGGTCCACGTCGAACATATCTACGCCCGCCTCCACAAGGTGTTTCATGTACACCAGCGTCTGCTGCGCCGTGCGCTCCTTTCTGAATTTTTTCAGCGGCTTTGTATTCTTCATTCTGCCCTTGTAGGTCGCGTTGAGCAGCAGGGACAAATCGATCCTGTACATAATGGGGAAATCCGGTCCCACGCGCTTTCTGATCATGCGAATGGTATCCAACCCGAAATTTTCGTAGTTGGAAAAACGCCCCAGCTTGCGGCGGTTGAACGCGCGGTTCGTGAGCTGTTCCATCAGATAACCCTCGTGCCCGTGCAGATACACGCCGTCGAGATTTGCGGCTTTTGCGTCCGCCGCGCCCTGCCCGATATTCTTGATGATCTTTTTGATCCTGCGGTCGGTGAGCGGCAGACAGGGCACCTCCTTCATGTACCAGTTGGGATTGAGGGAGGCGCTCCGCGGGAACGCGAACTGGTTGACCAGGCACTGCGGGTTGCCCACGCGCCCCAGCCCCGCGGTCAGCTGTATGAATATCGCGCTGCCGTGCGCATGGCACATGCCCGCGAGGTCGCGCCACGCGGAAAAGCGGGTGCGGCTTCTGTCGATGCGCGGGAAATATGTAAGGTCGTCCAGCTCGATCAGAGATTTATCTATCCCGAAGCTGACGGGAATGAGCCCCGTGGTGATGAGCCCCACGCCGCCGCGCGCTCTCTCTTCAAAATATTTCAGCATCTTTTCGTTGGGACGTCCCGTTTCTTCGCACATGTCGATGTTGCCCATCGGCGCCATGACCAGCCTGTTTTTCAGTTTCAGCTTGTTCACCTGGATCGGCTCGAACATCGAGGAATACGGATAGAGCTTGTCCGTCATTTCGGGAACGGGGAAACCTTTGTTCCACCATTCGCCGTAGGAGTCCGCAAGTTCTTTCAGTTTCTTTTCGTAATCCATTATCATTCTCCTTGGAACCTTTTCGGTCATTACTATTGTATCACTATCGGAAGGCGATTTCAAGGGATATTCCGAAAAAAGACAGTTTTCGCAAGGTAAAATAATAGTAAAAAAACGCCTTGCGGCGTTTTCGGTTATCAGTAAATGTATTCGCGGACGATCTCCTGCATGTCGTCCATCTTTTTATATATGTCCGCGGCGAGCGTGAGCTGACAGCGCGCGCGGTCGAGATTGTGCCCGGGATAGCTTGTGGAAAAATATTCGTCGCCGTTTAAATAGTCGGTCAGAAAGCGAACGGCGAGTTCCACCGTCATTGTGTAAACGCCGAGCGAAAGGGTATCCGCCTCGATATTGCTCACGCGGCCTTTGAGCGTGCCTGCGAATCCTCTTGTCAGCGCGCGGAACTTATCGAGATTGAAGTTCACCTTGTCGAGATCGGGTTCGTCCTCCGCCGCGTCGCTGCATATAAAGCGCGCCGCGTCCCCGAAGTCGTAAGCGATCAGCCCCGGCATCACGGTGTCGAGGTCGATGACCGCGAGCGCCTTTTTCGTTTCTTTGTCGAAAATGACGTTGTTGCTCTTGGTATCGTTATGCGTAACGTGCAGGGGGATTTCCTTGTCGGCCGCGAGCCGGGAAAGCCTGCACGCCAGCACTTCGTGCGCGCGGCAGGCGCCGATCTCGGCGGCGACCTTTTCCACCCTGTCCTCCGCGTCCACCATCACGGCTTCGTAAAACACGTCGTAACGGCGGCGGGTGTTGTGGAAATTCGGAATGGATACGTACAAAGAGGACGCGTCGTAGTCGATAAGCCAGCGCTGGAACTCCCCGAACGCCCTGCCGACCTCCTCGATCACGTTTTCGTCCTCGGCCTCGTTATACACGTCCGCGTCGATAAAGCTGTAAGCGCGCCAGTAGTCGCCGTCCTCGTCCACGAGAAAGTTCTTACCTTCCGCCGTCTTGGCGTAGCGCAGCACGCGGCGGTCGGGATCGATGCCCTTTTTTATCATTTTGGCGCGGATAAATTCGGTAACGCTGTCGATATTAGCCATGATCTTGTCGGGGCGTTTGAACACCGATCTGTTCACCCGCTGGACGAGGTATTTTTCCTCTTCTCCGCCGCGGTCGAACACCACCATGTAAGATTTATTGATTATGCCGTTGTTGATCTGCTCGCACGAACGGTATTTTCCCTCGATCTGAAATTTTTCGCAGATTTCCCTTAAAGTCATCTCTTCTCCCTTTTAAATAAATATGCCCGTTTTCACAGGCATACGTCGTTTGTTTTTTGGTTTACGAATTGAAAATATCGTAATAGGAATTGCCCTTGTAGCCGACCGATCTGCCGATCTTGGGATCGTACATCGTATACACCGCCCCGACGATGTTCGCGCCGCTCTTTTTGAGTTCCGCAATGGCCTCACGCACCTGCGAGCGGTGCGTTTTGCCGTAGGCGACCAGAAACAGCGTGGCGTCCGTCAGCGGCGAAACGTGCAGATAGTTTGCCGACTGCAACACGGGCGACATGTCGATCAGGACGATATCGTATTCCTCGCGGAATTTTTTCAGCGTGTCGTGGAACTTTTCCGAAATGAGCACGAGCGAGGCGTTTGCGACCTTGCCGCCGCGCGGCAGCAAATCCACGTTTTTGTACTGCGTACTCTGCACCACTTCGTCCAGCGCCGCCTGCCCGAGCATGTATTCGTTCAGGCCCTTTTCGTTGTTCACATTAAACAGTATATGCGACTTGGCTCTCAGAAAGTCAAGGTCTATGATAAGCACTTTCTTTTCGTTCATGCCGAGCAGCACCGCGAGGTTGGCGATCACCGTAGTCTTGCACTCGCCCGCCACCGAACTTTCCACCTGCACGATCTTGTTTTTGCCGTTTTCGATCAGAAAGAGGATATTGTCTTTCAGCCTGCCGAAGCCTTCCAGTTTTTCGCCGTATTCCGCCTTATCGACGAATATGCCGTCGAATTCCGCGGCCGTCTTTTTCTTCTTAGCCATTTTTGCCTTTGTCCTCCTCGCTGGCGTTCATATCGCCCAGAAAGGCGAATACCTGCGTGCCCGTCGCGCGCTCGAGTTCTTCCTTTGTCTTGAGGGTATCGTCCAGAAGATATCTGAATAATACGACGAGCACGGCCACGATGATGCCGATAATGACCGCGAGCACGACGATCATTTTAGATCCGGAATTCATGACGCAGGGGATTTTCTGCAGATCTTCCGCCGTATCGATGGTATCGACGAACGTGAGCGTCGTCATCATGCGCACGTAAACGGGGTTGCCCTTGGCGTCCACCGTTTCCACGATCTCTTTTTCCGCTTCCGAAACGGCCATGACCTTGGCGCGGGCGAGATCGGGTTCTACGTCCGTATAGGATATATACAGAAAGTAATTGTTGCCCGATTCGTCGTAGGAAACCTTCACGCCGCTCTTTTTTATCTCGCCCGAGTTGGATTTTCCGTAAATTTCCTGCGCGAGCGAAAGCACGACCTCTTGCTTGCAGTATTCCGCGATGGTGGGTATCATTCTCGAAGTCGCCGTAAGGTCGTTATAAATGTTGTTGTCGTTTTCGTCGGAGACGTTTTTGCAGATGACGATCATGCTGCGCGTCGCGGTGTACGTCGTTTTACGCGTGGTGGAATAGACCACGCCGACGATGGTCGCAATGACGATAATCGCCACGATCAGAAAGATGTTTGCGCGGATGATCAGCAAAAGCTGCCTGAACGTGATCCCCCCGCCGCCGGTATACTGATTGTTTTCTTCCATCTTAAGTCCTCATTCATAAAAAGCCGTTCTTTTTGCAGAGCAAAAAGAAAACAAGGCTCCTTGTTTTCGATTATACTGCTGCCTTTATAATATAACATATCTGATGTTAATTAACAATTATTTTTTCGACATTTTTCGGCGGCTCCTCAAAAATATACATACGTATCATAAAAAATATACCGCTTTTTCAGCGGAAAAGAACCTTGCTCCGCACGCCTTCTATCATGCCGAGCTTGCCCGAAAGCGCGTTGATTTTTTCGGCCGCCGCGCTCATCACCACGCTGATGACCGCCGTTCCGCGGTCTTTGAAAGGTATGCCCAACCTGCCCACGATATATTCCCTGTATTCGTGGAGAAGTTCGTTCACCCTGTCCGTTTTATCGAAATCTTCCACGACGACGGCTACTACGCCGATCTTTTCTTCCATGCAAAACTCCTTCCCCGCATAAGGCGAGCAACGCCCTTTACGAAGTCAATTATAACATATAATTTTGTTTAAAACAACTGTTTGTAATAACCTTTGCGCGTTCGCTTGACAAATTTCCGCCGCGCGGTATAATAGATGTTAAGTTTCAACAAGGCGGGAGGCCATATGGATTACGAAGAAATAATCAAGAGAATGCACGACGGCAGGATTTATTACTGCAACGGCGAAAAGCTCATGAACGAACAGCTCGAATGTATAGAGCGGATCTGCGATTACAACGAAACGCGCCCGAAAGAACAGGAAAAGCGCGCGCGGCTGCTTAAGGAAATATTTCCCGAAATCGGCAAAAACTGCTATATCGAGCCGCCCCTCCGCGCGAACTGGGGAAAAAACACCCATATCGGCGACAATTTTTACGCAAACTTCAACCTGACGCTCGTGGACGACACGCATATCTATATCGGCGACAACGTGATGATCGGCCCGAACGCGGTGCTCGCCACGGCAAATCACCCCGTGCGCCCCGACATACGCAGAAAAGCCGCGCAGTATAACCTGCCCGTACGCATCGGCAACAACGTGTGGCTGGGCGCGGGCGTCATCGTCGTGCCGGGCGTGAGCATAGGCGACAACGCCGTGATCGGCGCGGGCAGCGTCGTTACGAAAGACGTTCCCGCAAACTGCGTGGCGTTCGGCAATCCCTGCCGCGTGCACCGCTCCATTTCCGAAAGGGATATGCGCTTTTATTACAAAGACCTCGAAATAGATATGGAAAATCTGTAAAATACCGCCCGCGGCCTGCCGCGGGCTTTTCCATGCGCCCGCCCGTCGGCGGACGCGCGGAAATTCAATCCCACGCCTCCGTATCTACGACTTTCAGCTTTTCCCCGCACTTCGGGCAGGGCAGATCGGAAAACTCGTCCCCCGCGCCGATCTTCACGAGTTTTGCCTTTCTGCACTTAGTACAAAGGTATTCGTGTAAGTATTCCGCGCCGTCCTCGTCTTGTACGAAAATTTCGGGGATATTCTGCAAATCGCCGCAATACGGACAGCGGTACACCGCCCGCCCCGCGAGCACGCGCGGACTTTTGCAGGCGGAATAAAACTTTTTTATTTCCCCGCCCAGACGTCCGCTCAAAATGTCCCTTTCCGCCCGTTCGGGCACTTCCAGCCCGAAAAAGCCTACGCCGAGTTTGAATTCCTTGTTGTAGCCGCACTTTGCGCAGCGCGTTTTATACGTAACGCCCATATCAAAAAAGTTTTTCGTAGAGTTTCACGTTGGCAAATTCGGGCTTGTACGCGCTGTCCTCTATGCCGTGCACGATCTCCACGGTCTTGGCGTTGAAAGGCGTTTTCACGCCGTATTTTTCGCCGTATTCGCACACCGTACCGTTGATAAAGTCTATTTCGCACTTCTTTCCGTTCCTGAGATCCTGCAGCATGCTGGAAATGAGCTTTGCGTGCTTTTTCATGGCGACGGGAATGAGGGCGAATGATACGGCTTTTTTCAGCGCGTTGTTATAGTCGAAGAGCTTGTCTATCTTATGCCCCTGTACGGGTTCTATCGAAATATGGGCGGCCTTGGCGACGTCGATGCATTCCTTTATGATTTTCTGCGCGACCTTGCGGGAGGACTTTGTTTTTGCAACTTCGCCGAACGTGCCGCCCGTAACGGTGGAAAGCCCCGAAAAGGCGCTGTTGATCAAGAGTTTCGACCAGCGCGCGCCGAGAAAATTTTTCTCCACCACGACCGTGCCCATCAGGGAAAAGAGTTTCCGCACATCTTCGAGCCGCTTGCAGTTTCCTATCTGCCCCAGAGAAAAGGTGAGCGCGTCCGGACTGGACGTCAGTTCGGAAACGCCCTCGCCGTGGAAAGTCGCACCCCAGGCGATGGCGCAGCCGAGCGTGCGGTCCGCCCCGATTATTTCCGCGATCTTCGGTTCGGGCATGCCGTTCTGGCAGGTGCAGATCGCGCCGTCCTCTTTCAGATAATCTTTCAAAAAATTCACCGTGGCCGCGTTGTCGCGCTGTTTGGTCATCAGAACGATCACGTCGTACTTCCCCGTCATTTCCGAAGGAAGCAGGGCGTTTACCTTTTGGGTGAAATTCACCGTGCCGACGATCTTCGCGCCGCGCTCTTTTAACGCCGCCACGTGTTTTTCGTTGCGGTTGACGAGGTCGATTTCCACACCGGCTTTCGCTATATAGGCGCCGAGCACCGTGCCCAGCGCGCCCGCGCCGTAAATCGCATATCTCATAAAAACTCCTCCGCGGGCCGCGCCCGCCGTTTTTTATCCATTATACCACCCGAAAAAGAGAAAGTAAAGCGGCGGATAAAAAATTTCCCCGCCGCTTTATCCCGTATGATTATTTTTCGTCGGAAAGAACTTCCAGTATCGGACCGCGCGCGACGCGGCGGCAGGCGATAGCGCTGAACGCGTACGCCACGAGGAACAATGCGGCCGCTACGAGGGCGAACGCCGCAAAGAAATACCAGAAATTGAGCGAAAGCGTTACGTTCAGAAAGTCGGCGCCGTATATGTTGAAAGACGAATCGACAATGAGTTTGATCGCCAGCGACAAGCCTCCGCCGAAGACCAGCACCCATGGCAGGCTCCTCGCGAAAATGAGCAGGATTTCCACCAGGTAAAGTTTCGGTATCGTTTTCCGCCGCGCGCCGACGGCGCGCATCATGCCGATATAATTGCGGCGGACCTGCACCGAATAATTTATGGTATTGAACAGGTTGAGCAGCGTTGCGAAAAGGATAATGCCGCCGAACGAGTACATAACGATCATCATATATCCGCCGATCAGGTTGAACATATAAAAGCTATCGAATTCTTCGGAAACGTAATATATTCTGTAATTTTCCCCGGAATCGCCCGTGAGACCGGCGAATATGCCGTTCAGCACGGGAACGTATTTTTCCGCGGCCGAATAGTTTTTAAATTGCAGCGTGAGATTTTCGGGCAGGCGGGCGGCTATATCCCCGTAAAGATCCGTATCTTCGAGCTTTATGACGGGAAGAGCGAGAAACAGGCGGTTTTCGCGCGCCGCGCGCTCGCCGAGCGTTGTGAGATCGGCCTCGTATGTGTACACGATATCGGAATTGCTCCCCTCCTTTCCCGTGCGGATTTCGGGAAAGTAAGCGGGCGCGTCGTTTTCGTAAAGGGAATCGTACGTAAAATATATATGCGACTCGCCGCAGGGGAGCCCGTAAAATTCTTCCGAAATGACGCCCGCCACCTTGAAATCGGTCGCCGCGGCGATTTCGACGGGTTCGCTTTCATCCGGACGGACAAATTCGTTGTCGGGATCGGCGTCGTCGTCTATATACGGATAAAGATCTTCCAGATCCTCCCGCACGAGGAGCGTGAAGTTTTTGCCCGCAGCCTCTTCCGCCGTAAAGCCGCATTTTTTGGCGAGCGTTTCCGAAATAATAACCTCGCCCCTCCCGCCGTTTTCGAACATACCGCCTGCGGCAAACAGCTTTGCGCCCTGCTTTTTCAGATCTCTCTCCGCCGCGTCGGCAACGATCTTGCCGCCGCTCCTGTTTACGTCCACCACATCGAAACGTTTTTCTACGCAGATTTGAGACGGATCGCCGAAACCGCAGTTATCGTCGGTTATGTCATACCGCCTGCCTCCGAGTTCCACGCTGAAATCGTAGATGCGATAGGTCTGCCCGTAAACGATGTCTTCTATCGAGCTTTCGCGCTCTATCGCCGCCACTTCCTCGTCGCCGAGATACGGCGCCTCGTTCCGTCCCTCACCGCGGCGTTCTTCGAACGCCCGCACTTTAAAACTCGACAGCGTTTTTACGGCGTTCACTTCCGAAGTCATGCCGACATAGAACGAAAGCGTGAAAAACACGATGGGAACGAGCATGACGAGCGCGAACGAAACGCCCCGCACGGTGTTCCGCGTGGATTTTCTGCGGTTCTTTATACTGATTTTTCCCAGCCTTAAATAATCCCCGAATCTCATTACGCCGCCTCCGTGATCGTGGCGATTACGTCCTGTTTTGCGATGTCGGCAAGGCTGCCGCGCGAAAACAGCCAGGTGAAAAGAAAGAATACCGCCGCCGTGACGATCGGCAGATACGCGGGCACGCTAACGGTTACGGCGTATTCCATACCGCGGTAAATCGCCGAAATCACCGCGCTTTCCAGACTGATTACCGCCGGACGCACCGCAAAAAGAATGCCGAAACCAAACAATACGCCCAGCATGACCATGAAGAGCGATTCGCACAATATGATGCGGACCACGCCGCGCTGTTCCAACCCCATCGCCTTCATCAGCCCTATAAACTTGCGGCTCTTGTCGACGGAAATGAAAATGGAGTTCGCCACGCTGCCGACGCTCAGCAGCAGGACGAAAAAGGCGAGCATGCTCATTGCGCCCAAAACGATGCCGCGGATCAAATTCGTCGTTTTCACCGATTCGAGATACTGACAGCCGAACCGCGCCTCGGCTTTTCCGTCGAGAACGTTCGGCTCTATCTCGGAATTCATTTCTTTTACGAATTTTTTCATATCCCTGTAAAGGGCGCGGTAATTGAACCCGGCGGGCGGCGTATAGCCGAATAACATATTTTTATAACCGAAACCGTCGGCCGACGTCGCCGCCGAACCGAATTCGTTTAAAAACCAGGTATAGTCCACGATAAAGCCTACCGGCCATTCGTATGCGAAATCTTCGTCTATACTCGTCTGTTCGGGATCTATAATCCCCGTGATCTCGAGTATTTTCGCGCTTTCGGCAGAATTTTTTTCGGCCAGGGCGATCTTATCGCCGATTCCGATATTCACGCCGTCATCCGCAAATTTTTCCAAATAACGCTCGCTCAGCCACACGCGGGCGGCGCCTGCGTCCGAACTTTCCCATTTGCGGCCGCCGACGACGGGCTCCCGTCCCGTAAAATCGTACATATTGAAATCCGCCGCGACGGAATCGCCGCCGGTATAATCGGTATAAACCGATTTGCAGCCGCCCTCGGACAGCCGCGCGCCGAACTCTTCTTCGCTTATGTCCTCGGAAAAGCCGTAATATATCGTCATTTCTTCCATTTGAAGGTATTTTCTGTCGATAATGCCGCCGTATTTTTCCGTTACGGCGTTTACCGCGGCAAAGTCCTCCATGGTAAAACCTTTTATCGCCCCGCCCGTTCTTCCATTCAGCGTATAGGATACGCCGCTCTGCAGGCGCAGCGCGTTGACGTTTTCGTAATTTTTGAAAAACGATATGCCGAGCAGGCTGATGGTCATGATGAGCGCGCTGACGATCGTTATGATGACCACCGTGAAAAGCGTTCTGCTCTTGTTGTACCATAAGTTATGCAGCGCGATCCTGCATACGTCCCTCATTTTCATTGCAGGCCTCCGCGCATTTCGGCGACGCCGTCCTTGATAAAAATAACGTTGTCCGCGTTTTTCGCGTCCTCCATGTTATGCGTAACGAGCACCACGCTCTTGCCCGAATCGCATATCTGCCGCAAAAGCGCCATGACCTCCGCGCCGTTCTGCGAATCGAGATTGCCCGTCGGTTCGTCCGCCAGCACGATATCGGGGTCGTGCACGAGGGCGCGCGCGATGGATACGCGCTGTTTCTGCCCGCCCGAAAGCTCGTTTGCCATCTTGCCGATTTTATCGCTTAAACCGAGCTGTTCCAGAACCGCCTTCGCCTTCTCTTCCCGCGTCCTGCGGTCCACGCCCGCAATGACGAGCGGCATGGCCACGTTGTCGAGCACGGTGAAAGTCGGTTCCAGATAGAAGGATTGGAACACGAATCCCGTCGTCTTGTTGCGGTAATCCGCAAGTTCGTCCGCAGACATCTTCGTCAGATTTTTCCCGTTGGCAAACACCTCTCCGCTCGTCGGGGAATCGAGCGCGCCGATAATATTCATAAGCGTGGACTTTCCGCTCCCGCTTTTGCCGAGAATGGCGGTGAACTTACCGTCCTCGATCTCGACGTTCACGTCCTTCAGCGCGTGCACCGCGCCCTCTCCCTTGCCGTATATCTTATCCACATGTTTCAGTTCGATCATAATCTCACCCCGAAATTCTCCGATTTTAATTTATTATATCATAAATTATGTTAATTTACAGTAAAAAATATTATTTAAATTTATAAAATCCGCTCCGCAAACCGAAAACGCCCCCGAAAGTCGGTCAGACTTTTCGGGGGCGTTTCGGTTTCCCGAATTGTTTTTTTACAGGCTCGCTTTCAATACGGCGACGACGTCCTGTTTCGTCAGCACCTTGTAGCCGCCCTCCATGATGAGCGTGCTCTCCGCAACGGCGTCTATCATGTCCTCCTTCACGCCGAGCGCGCCGATATTCATCACGAGGCCGAGCTTTTTCATCCATTTTTCCATGGCCGCAAGCCCTTCCTCCGCCACGGCAAAATCGCTCTTGCCCGCCGCGTCCACCTGCCATACGTTCACGGCGAAACGCTTGAATTTAGGCAAGCCGTAGGGCAGAATATAGCGGTAATACGGCAGGGAAACGGCGGCGAGCGTCATGCCGTGCGTGGCGTCCGTATGCGCGCCGACGGCCTGCCCGAGCATGTGCACCTCCCAGTCGGTGGACTTACCCGAAGCGATAAGCGTGTTGAGCGCCCATGTCGCCGTCCACATGATGTTGCTGCGCGCTTCGTAATCCGTCGGATTTTCAACCGCGATCTCCGCGCTGCGTATGAGCGAGCGGAGCAGGCCCTCCGCGATATAATCGGAGGTATTGTCGTCCTCGCCCGAAAAATACTGTTCGAGAATATGCGACATGATGTCGAAAAATCCCGCAATCATCTGGTATTTCGGCAGAGTAAAGGTGTATTCGGGGTTAAGAACGGAAAATTTCGGGAACACGTTGTCGCCGAAAACATGCCCTATTTTGAGTTTCTGCGCGCGGTTGGTGATGACCGAGCCGCCGTTCATCTCGCTGCCCGTGCCGACCATGGTCAGCACGCAGCCCACGGGAATAATCCTGCAGTCAGGCTCTTCAAAGCGGATAAAATATTTTTCCCACGGATCTTCGCCGCAGTACGCCGAAACGGAAACGGCTTTGGCATAGTCGCAAACCGAACCGCCGCCCACCGCCAAAATGAGGTCGGCCTCGGCCTTTCTCGCGCGCTCGCAGCCCTCCTCCAGCTTTTCCGAGGTGGGATTGGGCATCACGCCCGCGTCCTCAAAGACGTTTTTGCCGCAGTCTTTCAGAATTTTAACCACGTCGTCGTATATGCCGTTTCTCTTGATAGAACCGCCGCCGTAAACGAGCAGCACGTTCCTGCCGTATTTGGGCAGTTCTTCCGACAATCCTTTAAGCGCGTCTTTGCCGAAATAAAGTTTCGTCGGGTTATGATACGTAAAATTTCCTAACATCGTCCTTCTCCTTTATAATTTAAGTTCTTTTATCCACGCCGCGAGCGTTTCCCCGCTTTGGCGGCCGTTCAACAGCTTGCCTTCGCGCCATTCGGCCGAGGACGAACAGAGCGGGCGCAGGACGCTTTCCGTTTTTCCCAGACCGCTCCCGCCCGACGTACAGAAGGGCACGATGACCTTTCCCGAAAAATCGTAACTTTCGAGAAAGGTGTTTATGATCGTCGGCGCGACGTACCACCATACGGGAAAGCCCACGAACACAACGCCGTACTGCGCCATGTTTTCCACCCTGTCCGCAATGGCGGGACGGGAGGACGGATCGCGCATTTCCACGCTGCTCCTGCTGTTTTTGTCCGTCCAGTCGAGATCTGCCGCCGTGTAAGGCACTTTCGGTTTGATCTCGAACAGGTCGGCGCCCGCCGTTTCGGCAAGCGTCTTTGCCACGCGCGCGGTAACGCCGCTGCACGAAAAATATGCTACCAGAATTTTTTTGTCCATAACGTTTCCTCTCCTTTATATAAATTTTTTATTGCAACAATTTTATGACCGCGTTGTACGCGAGATCGAACGCGGAAAACGCGGCGTACTTCACGCCGGCCGCCGCCATCGCGGCCTTCTGTTTTTCCGTGGCGTTGGTATAAGGGTAAATGCCGAAGAGAAAGGGAAAAAAGGAATATACAAAACTCTCCGCCCCGCGTTCTCCCCTTTCGGGAAACGACTTTACAAAACTTTGCGAAATCGCCTTTATGGCCGCTCCGTATGCCTTTTTGAATTCGGTAAGACGTTCAATGCGGCTGTTCCCCTCGATCTCGTACATGTTTACGGAAAGCAGTTTCAGCATGACGGGCCTCGCCTGCAGACTGCGGGCCAGCGCCTCGGCATACTCCTTTCTGCTCAAAACGCTTTCGCCGAGCAGCGTTTGCAGATCACGCACCCAAAGCAGATATTCCCGCGTAAGCAGGGCGAGAAAAATTTCTTCTTTCGTTTCAAAGTAATTGTAAACGGAAGTCCGCGTAAACGTGGTCGCCCCGCCGATATCCTTAATGGTGATATCCTTGAAACTCTTCGTCTTATACAGCGTTTCGCAGGCGTTGACAATCTCTTCCCTGCGCGAAGCCGCAAGATCTTTTACGTCCTTTGGCATAATACCCTCCGAATTTCTGACACCGTGTCAGTAACTGTATTATACACCAAATCTGACACCGTGTCAATAATTTTTTAATAAAAAATTTTTCTTTCAGCAAAATAAAAACGAAAAAAATGATGGTATAAAAAAATCAGTTCTTTATGCCTCTCTATTACATTCGGTCTTTTATCAGTTTTTCAATTTGTTCAACGGAAAGTACGCGCCCGATTGATACGACTTTTCCGTCAATAACAATGGCCGGGGTTGCCATTACTCCGAATTTCATAATTTCCGTTATATCCCCGATATTTTCTACGGGTTCAATAACTCCGCAATTTTTAGCCGCAATCACAGCATTTTCGTGATTTTTTTGCGATTTTTTGCAACAACTTCCGAGTGTTTTGATTTTCATTTTTTTCTCCTATACAAATAAAAAATTTAACGCATTGAAAATGTAGCCGATAGCGATAATACCGATCACGACTATCGCTATAAACCAAAATAGAAGTTTCTGTTTAACCGCTTTCGACAACATAATCATTGACGGCAAAGACAATGCCGTTACGCTCATCATAAACGAAAGAATTGTTCCGACGCCAACTCCCTTAAAATACAACGCTTCCGCAACAGGTATCGTTCCGAATATATCCGCATACATAGGCACGCCTACAATACTTGACACAAGCACGCTATACCATTTATCTTCCCCCAATATCGTTTGTATCCATTCCGTTGGAATAAAATTGTGGATTGCCGCACCGATGCCAACGCCGATTAATATATACAGCCATACTTTTTTTAATGTCGCAAGCATTTGGTCTTTTGCATAAATCAAACGGTCTTTTTTTGTCAACGCAATACTTTCAACTTCGGCGATTTCCCCGTCGGTTACAAAATCACGAACGTGTTTGCCAACGCCTGTTTTTTCAATGATAGTACCGCCGATAACGGCAAGTATAAGCCCGACAACGACATAAGTTATCGCAATAGGAAAACCGAATACGCTTGCTAATAAGATAAACGCGCCTAAATCGACAAGCGGACTTGAAATAAGAAAACTGAAAGTTACTCCGCTTGATATACCCGCTCTTGTAAAACCTATAAATATAGGAATTGACGAACAACTGCAAAACGGCGTTACCGTTCCGAGCAATGCCCCGACGGCATTTGCCCCCATACCGTGTAATTTTCCGAGTATCTTTTTTGTTCTTTCGGGCGGAAAATAACTTTGAATATATGATATAAGGAATATCAGCAAACAAAGCAATACAATGATTTTAATTGTGTCATAAATAAAAAATTGTATAGCCCCGCCCCAATGCGTTGCCATAAATTCCGCACCGAACATTGCGGTAAAAGCAATACCGATTACAGTATTCAGCCATTTCATGCCGAGTATTTGTTCCGTTATGAAATTACCTAAAACTTTGATACCGTTTGCTCCGTCAATAATTGCCGCTATTCCGATTGCCAGACCGATGATCAGGATAATTCCAATAAATATAAGTAATTTTTTATGCCGCTTTATCCAGTTATCCATATAATATCCCCTTTGATATAGACGAAAATCTATTTGATAAGTAAAAAATATATGCGAAATCAACCGCACTATTTTCTATTCATACATTTTACATCACCCAAAAAAGACACTAAACTTTGCAACGTATCACAGTTAATAGAATAATACGACCATTTCCAATCTTTTTCCGCTTTTACCAAACCACAATCGCAAAGTATTTTCATATGGTGGGAAAGCGTGGGTTGCGTAATGTTCAAATGTTCAAGTATTTTACAACCGCAAAGAGTGCCGTTACGGAGCATTTCGAAAATCTGTAATCTGGTATCTTCCCCCAATGCTTTAAGAATTTCTCTATATTGATTATATTCCATTCGACGACCTCACATAGACATTTATCGATATTATTATATGGTTTTCTTTTGTATTTGTCAATTAAAAAGCTATTGCGAATCGGATTTTTATTATGAAAATTATAAATTACAACTAAAAAAATAAGCCTTGCCGATACCGACAAGGCTATTGCTGATAAAGGGGTTCAACCTTTATCCTTTTTGGTGCGGATGACAGGATTTGAAAAGGCGTGAATTTTCGTGCTTTTTTATGCCTGTTTTATCCAATTTTCACGCATTTATATCATTTTATTGCATTATTTTTTATACTAATTTAATTTTTTGTGCCTCAATTCGTGCCTCATTTTTAACCGTTCAATCCTAACTGTTCGCGCAAGGCATCCTGAAATACTTGCGACATATTTACCCCACTTTCTTTAGCCGCAGCATAGAGCGCCGCAGGAATCGTTAACGTGCATGTTTTACGCTGGCGAGCCATCATACCTTTATAAAGTTTGTAATTGACTTCTACCAAAAAAACAAATTCATTTTCCGCATGCGTAATCTTATCAGGCGAAGTCGCCGCGGGAATTTTTTCTCCGTCTTCTTCCATGCCATACAAGTGCAAAAGCAACGCTTCTTTCGCATCCCGCATCGCCTCTTCCATCGTGTCGCCTCCGCTTACACATCCGGGCAGATCGGGAAAATATACGCCGTATCCCCCTTCCTTACCTTTTTCTAAAATTGCTGCATAACAATAAATATCTTTCATTTTTCTCTCTCCTTATTTATAGTATGCCCGCGGGGTTAAAATTTTAACCCCGATTGCCTTTCTATCGACTTTTGAGTGCCTATTGGCACATCTTTACACAGATGTTTTACCGTTACCCTGCCAGGCTTGTTTCCGTGTTTGAATTGATGATGACTGCCTACAACGTTTACTTCGTACCACCCGTCAGCTT
>ERZ1106932.30-NODE-30-length-61924-cov-6.485542_pt1 | contig 61924 bp, 58 predicted proteins | sample MGYA00403665_ERZ1106932 | MGnify/ENA primary metagenome ERZ1106932 (study PRJEB35170, sample SAMEA104062448) | human gut metagenome | biome: human gut; feature: human-associated habitat; material: faeces | place: Denmark | collected 2012-08-24 ... | reverse complement strand
TGGCCGACAGGAACGCGGCGGAACTTTTCCGCGGCAAATTTCTGGAAGTGGAGCGCGAGGACGCCGCCCCTCTGGAGGAGGGACGGTATTACGTTGTGGACGTGATCGGGTGCGACGTCGTTACCGAAACGGGCGAAACGGTCGGCAGAGTAACGAACATACAGGGCAAGAGCTATGCCGACATCTATACGCTGCGCTCGCCCGACGGGCGGGAAATCATGTTTCCTCTGCTGAAGGACGTGCTCGTGAAGATCGACGTCGAAAAAGGCGTCGTCAGAGTGAACGGCAAGCGCTTCGCGGAGGTCGCGGTCTATGAAAATTGACATATTGACGCTCTTTCCCGAAATGTTCGTTCCCTTGCGGGAGAGCATTATAGGCAGGGCCGTGGAAAACGGCAGGATCGAGATCAATCTCGTGAATATCCGCGATTTTTCCGCAGATAAACATAAAAAATGCGACGATTATCCTTACGGCGGCGGCGCGGGCATGGTTATGATGCCCCAGCCGATCGCCGCGGCAATCGCCTCCGTGGACGAAAAACACGAGGCGCGGCGCATATATCTTTCGCCGAAGGGGAGGACGTTTTCGCAGAAAATGCTGGGGCGGCTGTCCTCTTATGGGCATATCGTGCTTCTGTGCGGCCATTACGAGGGCGTGGACCAGCGCGTGCTCGACCTCTATATCGACGAAGAGATATCCCTCGGCGACTTCGTGCTGACGGGCGGCGAACTGCCCGCCATGGTCGTTGCGGATTGCCTCGCCCGCTTTCAGGGCGGCGTGCTGAGCGAGGGCTCGCTCGTGGACGAGAGTTTTACGAACGGCTTGCTGGAATATCCGCAGTATACGCGGCCCCAGGTGTTCGAGGGGCTGAGCGTTCCCGAAGTCCTCGTTTCGGGCGATCACGGCAAGGTGGACGCGTGGAGGCGGAAACAGGCGGAAAAGTTGACCAAAGAACTGCGTCCCGATCTGCTGGAGGATAAATAGATGAAGACCATCCAATGGTTCCCCGGGCATATGACGAAAGCCATGCGCATGATGGAGGAAAACGTCCGCCTCGTGGACGGCGTAATCCTCGTGCTCGACGCGCGCGCGGCGTTCGCCTGCGTCAACAAAAAGCTCGAAAAACTGTTCGAAAATAAACCCGTAGTCTACGCGATCAACAAGAGCGATCTCGTGGATAAGGCAGACGCCGCGAGGATCTGCGCGGCGTTCGCCGCGGAGGGAAAGGCTGCGGCCGCCGTCTGTTCGACGGACAAAAAAACGGTTTCGCGGCTCTATGAAAAGATTTTGTCCGCGCTGAAAAACAAACTTGAAAGAAACAGGGCGAAGGGCGTGTACAAGCCGTTGCGCATCATGGTTGCGGGTATTCCGAATACGGGAAAATCGACGCTCATCAACGCCTTTGCCGGCGCGAAAAAGGCCGTTACGGGCGATAAAGCGGGCGTTACCAAGGGGAAACAGTGGATCAAGCTCGAAGGGCTGGAACTGCTCGATACGCCCGGCACCATGCCGCCGAGCTTCGATGACCAGACGTATGCGAAACACCTCGCCTATATCGGTTCCATCAACGACGATATTCTCGATTTCGAGGAACTTACGCTCGAACTTCTCGGCGAACTTGCGAAAAACAGGCCGTCGGCGCTGGAGGCGAAATACGGCATAACGGATTTCGGCGTGCCGCCGCTCGAACTTTACGAACAGGTATGCCGCCGGCGGGGATTTCTGCTCCGCGGGGGCGAATACGATTACGAAAGATGCGCGAAAGCCGTCGTGGACGACTTCCGCAAGGGCAGAATGGGAAAAATAGCCCTCGAATAATATCATGGATAAACTTGCATACGAAAGAAAATACCTCGACATGGGGCTGAAATACGTCGCGGGGGTGGACGAAGTCGGCCGCGGGCCGCTCGCCGGCCCGGTGGTCTGCTGCGCCGTCGTCATGCCGCTCGACGAACTGATCGACGGTGTGGACGACAGCAAAAAGGTGCCCGAAAAAAAGCGCGGTTCGCTTGCCGAAGAGATCATGAACAAGGCGCTCAGCTATTCCATCGCGGAGGTTTCCGAAAAGGAAATCGACGAGATCAATATTCTGAACGCCGTGAAAAAGTGCATGGAAAAAGCCGTGGCGGGGCTGGAGGTCAAACCCGACGTCGTTCTGGTCGACGGGATAGATCTGCACTTCGATTTTCCCGCCGAATACATCGTGCGCGGCGACGAAAAGAGCTATTCCATCGGCGCGGCCTCCGTCGTGGCGAAGGTCTACCGCGACGGCCTCATGAAAAAATACGCGGAGCAATATCCCGCGTACGGGTTTGAAAAACATAAGGGGTACGGCACGAAAGTGCATACAGACAGCATAAAGGAGAACGGACCGTGTCCGATACACAGAAGAAGTTTTATAAGAAAATATACGGACGAATAGGCGAGATTAAAGCCGCCCGCTATCTGAAAAAGCAGGGCATGAAGATACTCGAACGCAATTTCCGCAGTCTGCGCGGAGAGGTGGATATCGTCGCGGAGGACGGGGATACGCTCGTATTCGTCGAAGTAAAGAGCCGTTCTTCGGAAACGTACGGCCAGCCCGCGGAGGCTGTTACCGCGTTCAAGCAGAGAAAATACGCATGGGCAGCGGAAGAATACGTCATCAGAAAACATCTGGACGGCAAAGAATGCCGTTTCGACGTGGTGGAAGTGAAAAAAGAGGGAATTAATCACATAAAAGCGGCGTTTATCGTGTAAAAACGTTTGCGTTTTGCGAAAAAGTATGCTAAAATAAACAAAGACTTCGGGCGGTCCTCTTGCATTCGGCAATGAACGCTTAATTCACAGGGAGGTTATGAATATGAAAGGTATCATTGAGGCTATCGATAAGGAAAACCTGAAAGAGAGCGTTCCCCAGTTCAACGTGGGCGACACCGTAAAGGTTTCCGTCAAGGTCATTGAAGGTTCGAGAGAGAGAATCCAGGGCTTTGAAGGCGTGGTCATCGCGAGAAAGGGCGGCGGTATCGGCGAAACGTTCACCGTCAGAAGGATTTCGTTCGGCGTTGGCGTGGAGAGAACGTTCCCCATCCATTCGCCTAAAATCACGGACATTCAGGTCGTGAGAAAGGGCCAGGTAAAGCGCGCGAAACTCTACTATCTGAGAGGACTCACGGGCAAAGCCGCCAAGATCAAGGAAATCAGATAACGAAAAAACGGTTCCTGCAAACAGGAACCGTTTTTGATTTTTAAATATTTCCGACGGCATGCGGCTGCGGGCGCGGGCGGAAAAGGAAAGCCGTGCGGCGGAAATTTTTATTATTTTTCGTAGGCAAAATGGGAAAATAAAACATTATAGCCTTTACAATTCGCGGAATATAGTATATAATAGTTTAGAAATGTTTTACGTTTTTCGGCGTAAAAAGGCAAATACAGTCAAGGCGGAATGACAATGGAAAATTACACGTTGAGCGAAGCGAAGAAACTGTTCGGCAAACTTTATAAAGAGGGCAGGACGGAAGAGGCCGCGCTCGTCGCGAAGGAGATCACGGAAAAATCTCCCGAGGCGGTGAGCGGGTATTATTATTCCCTCGTGCTTGCGACGGACAACTTCAAAACTTACGGCGATGCGGAAAAAACGCAGGCGCTTTACGACCTGTTCGCCGCCCGCGCGGACGAGACTACGGCGAAAAAATACGGGGACAAGCTCAAAGCGCTGAAAGAGGCTCCCCGCGCGGAAAAATCCGCGGAAAAACCCGCGGCCGCGGCGGCGGTGAAAGCGGATAAAAAAGGGTTCAACCTTTTCGGACTGCTTTTGGGCGTATTGTGCGTGCTTTTCGCGGCGGCGAGCGTCTTTTCGATGGGATCGTTCAAGGCGTTTTCCGAACCGTACAAGTATTATCAGACGACCGTCTGGGAAAAAGATTATTACGATTCCGTCGTCTATAAACTCACGCTCAACCGCGACGCGGACAACGATAAGGTTCTCGTCGGTTCCGTATGGCTGAACATAGGCGGCAGGAATTACGATACGGACAGCGCCACCTCCACGGTATGGCTGAGCACCGCGACGAGCGAAACGGCTTCTTTTACCGAAAGCTACGGCGGGGGCAGCAAGAACATATCCAACTCCCGTTCGGACGTGGGCAGCTGGATCAAGCTCGCGACCATGGACTCCAAGTCCGACTCCCGCGTGTACTACATGCTTTCCACCAGGAGCGAAATAAAATACAACGAAGTCGCGTTCGTGGACCAGAACGGCAAGAGGATCGACGCCGAAGTTCTGTATGCGGGCGCGAATCCGAAAAAGACGGGCGTCCTCAACGACCTCATCAAGAGCGACGATTACGCGGCAAACAAAGCGGCCGCGGCGGCTACGCTCGACGAACAGTCCAAGTTCGACGCAGGCAGAATCGAGGGCGACAGATATGCGGCGGAGGCCTATACGGGCAGACTGACCGAATATGAAGTCGATATCCTCGAAAGCGCGCGCAACATTCTCAGCGGCGAGGGCAGTTATACGGACGTTACGTCCAACGCATTCGGATTGCAGCTCATTTCGATCGGCGTGGCGATCTTCGGCGGAAATACTTTCGGCGTGCGGTTCATGCCGATGCTGTTCGCGATCGGTACGATCGTGCTGACGTATTTCTTCGGCAGGCGGCTGTTCGGTTCGGACGCCGCGGGGCTGATTTTTGCTTTCCTGTACGCGATCGGCGGCTACGCGCTTTCGGGCGCTACGCTCGGCTCGGTGAACGCAATCTTCGTGTTCTTCGCGCTGCTCGCCGTTTATTTCATGACGGGATTTTATAATGACGCGGCGAAACAGAACAAATCGGCGTATGTTCAGCTCGTGCTTTCGGGCGCGGCCTACGCGCTGGCGGTTTCGGTGAAGATGCACGCGCTTTATATCCTGTTCGGCCTGGCCGTCATTTTCGGTTTCGCCATGTTCAAGCAGTATAAAGTTTACAAAAAGCGCGCCGCAAAGGCGGAGGGCGGCGAGGTGCGTTACGCATACGAACGCTCTAAAAACCTCTATTATATGTTCGCGCTTTTGATGTTCGTGCTCGTCGCGGCGGTGTGGACGGCGCTTACTTTCCTCTTTTCCTGGAACGTGTTCTCCGCGTCCTCCGGCTCGGTCGGCTCGTTTATAGGCAGGGCGTTCGCCTCGTTGACGGCGGTTATACCCACGAGTTACGCGGCGCATAACTCCACGAATATCCTCGGCTGGCTGGTCGGTTATCAGGCGGAAAAACTTTCGGCATCCAAGTTCTTCTTCGGAAATTCGGTATTATCCGTGCTGGCGCTTTTCTCGCTCATTTACAGCGTTGTCTATATTGTCTACGCTTATTCGTTCAAATCGGCGGAAATAAAGACCTCCGCGTTCAGAAAGGAAGTGCTCGCGCCCTTTGTGGTGCTGGCGTCGTGTTTCTTCGGCACGTGGCTCCTTTCGCTTATCGGCGGCAACGCCGTCGCTTCGGGGTTCGCGCTGCCCTCGGTGTTCTATTACGGATTCGTCGTGCTCGCGGCGAGACTGCTCACGAAGCAGGAAAACAAGACGATCTACCGCATAGGCAGGCTGGAGGCCGGCATTACCGAAACGGTGTTCGCCGTCATCGTGGCGTTCGCGCTCGTGATCGGCTTGCTCGCTTTGCCGAAATACCTCGGCGTCGCGCTCGAAAGCTACCCGCTTTCCTTCGCCGCGATCAGGTGGTAAAATGCTCGCGAAGGTAAGGGGATTCGCGCTGGTCGGGCTGGAGGGCATTCCCGTGGACGTCGAAGTGGACGCAGGCAACGGCCTTCCGTCTTACAACGTGGTAGGACTGGCGGACACCGCCGTCAAGGAATCGAAAGAACGGGTGCGCGCCGCCATCAAGAACAGCGGCGGAAAGGTTCCCAACAAAAAGATAACTGTCAATCTCGCGCCTGCGGACGTCAAAAAAGAGGGCTCGGCGTTCGACCTCGCCATCGCGGTCGCGCTGCTGAAAGCCAGCGGTCAGCTTGTTGCCGATACGGACGGCTGCGTTTTTTTGGGCGAGCTTTCCCTCGACGGCGGCCTGCGGCGCATAGACGGTATTCTGCCCATCCTTATATCCGCGCTCAAAACGGGATATAATAAGTTTATCGTTCCGAAAGCCAACGAAAAGGAGGCTTCCTATCTCGAAAGCGCGGAAGTTTACGCCTGCGAAACGTTGAAGCAGGCGGTGGAGCATCTTTCGGGCGCGAACGCGCTGTCCGCGTGCGCAAAACGGGAATTCAGGGATATCGCCAAGGAATTTTCCTACGGAAGCGACCTCAGTTTCGTCAGGGGACAGGCTATGGCGAAGCGCGCGCTGGAAATAGCGGTGAGCGGCGGGCATAACCTGCTGTTCGTGGGGCCGCCCGGTACGGGCAAGACCATGCTGGCGCGCTGTATCCCGACCATCATGCCCGATATGACCTTTGAGGAAGCGCTCGAATGTACGAAAATACACTCGGTAGCGGGGCGGCTGAACGACGAGGACGGCATCGTTACCCTGCGCCCCTTCCGCAGTCCGCATCATACGGCAACTACCGTGGCGCTGACGGGCGGCGGCAATAATATAATTCGTCCGGGCGAAATAAGCCTGGCGCACAACGGCGTTCTGTTTTTGGACGAACTGCCCGAATACGGCAGAGCGGCGCTCGAAGCGCTCCGCCAGCCGCTTGAAGACAGGGTAATCACCATATCCCGCGCGAACGGCAGCGTTACCTTTCCGGCGGATTTCATTCTGTGCGCGAGCATGAATCCCTGTCCGTGCGGCAATCTCGGTTCGGCGGACAAGATCTGCACCTGTTCGCCGGCGCAGATCGCAAAATACCGCGCAAAGCTTTCCGGGCCTCTGCTCGACAGAATAGATTTGCAGGTGCAGGTGGACGGCGTAAAATACGGCGAACTCGTTTCTTCGGAAAAGGAGGAAACGAGCGAAGAGGTGCGCGGACGGGTGAACAGAACGCGCGAGGTGCAGCTCGAACGGTTTAAAAACGACGATATACGCACGAACGCCGCGATGAACGAGCGGCATATCAAAAAATACTGCCGCCTTTCGGCGGAGAGCGAGTCCGTGCTGAAGAGCGCTTACGAATCGCTGGGGCTTTCCGCGAGGGCGCGGAGCCGTATCGTAAAGGTCGCGCGCACCATAGCGGATATGGCGGGCGCCGCCGAGATCGGCAGCGAACACATTCTCGAAGCCGTCGGCTACCGCAGCGGCGGCGCGGATTTATGAAATGAACTACACGAAACGCGAAACATTCCTGATATGGCTGGATTCTTTCCCGCACCTCGAATACAGGGTGAAAGCGGAAATATACCGCATGTATCGCGGCGGCAGCGCGGAAGAGTTCTGCGAAAAACAAAAGCCCGCGCTGTCGGCGCTGCTCGGCGAGCGGGCGGAGGCCGTATTCGGGGCGTCAAACGGCGCTTATGCGGAATATGTGTTGAACGCGCTGCATAAAAAGAATGTGTCGTGCGTTACGAGGGAAAGCGCCGCTTATCCGCGGGAACTTGCCGAAGTGCCCTGTCCGCCGCTCGTGCTTTACGCGCGGGGGAATACGGAACTTCTGAAAGGCGAAAAGTTTTCCGTCGTCGGCAGCAGAAAGAGCGTGCCGCTCGCCATAGCCAAGACCGAGGAATTCTGCGAAAAACTGATTAAAGCGGGCTTTACGCTGGTAACGGGACTGGCCGAGGGCGTGGACGCTGCGGCGGTGAAGACCGCGCTCAAAAGCGGCCGGATCATTTCCGTTCTGGCGGGCGGTTTTTCGCACGTATATCCCAAAGCGCACGCCGCGCTTTTCGAGGAAGTCGCCGCGCGCGGACTGGTCCTTTCCGAATATCCGCCCTCCGTGCCGACCGAAGCCTTCCGCTTTCCGGTACGCAACAGGATAATAGCGGGGCTGGGCAGGGGGCTGCTCGTCATGAGCGGCGCGAAAAAAAGCGGCACCGCTTATACGGCGGGATATGCGGACGCGCTTTCCAAACAGATATTCGCCTTGCCGTACAGCGTCAACGTGCCGTCGGGCGCGGGGTGCAACGAACTTATTCGCCGCGGCGCCTATCTGACGGAGTGCGCGGAGGATATACTCGAATTTTACGGACTTAGGACAGCGGAAACGAAAATGCCCGAACTTTCCGACGAGGAAAAGAAAGTGCTCAAAGCGCTTTCGTCGGGGAGCGCACATATAGACGAGCTTTGCGCGCGGCTCGGTAAGCGCGCGTACGAGCTTACGCCCGTGCTCAGCCTGCTGGAGATCAAAAAACTCGTCGTCAGGCAGCCGGGCAACGTTTACGACGTATTGTAGAAAGGAGCTGGATCATGGAACTTATTATCGTCGAATCGCCGCACAAGGCAAAGACAATCGAAAAATTTCTGGGCGGAAAATACAAAGTGGACGCCTCGAAAGGCCACGTGCGGGATTTGCCCGTGAATCACATGGGCGTGAACATAGCGAACAATTTTGAACCGACTTACGTAGTCAACGCCGATAAGAAACAGGACATCAAGAGATTGCAGGAAAAGTCCAAAAAGGCGGAAAAGATATATCTCGCGACCGACCCGGACAGGGAGGGCGAGGCCATCAGCTGGCACCTTGCGGAGGTGCTCAAGCTCGACAAGGAAAAATACAGCAGGATAGAATTCAACGAAATTTCCGAAAAGGCGCTTAAAAACGCGCTGGCGAATCCGCGCGACATAGATAAAAATCTCGTGGACGCCCAGCAGGCGCGCCGCGTGCTCGACAGGCTGGTGGGCTATTCCATATCGCCCGCGGCGAGCACGCGCCTCAACTGCAACCTCTCCGCGGGGCGGGTGCAGTCGGTGGCGCTCGAACTCGTTGTCGACCGCGAACGCGAAATAAAGGCGTTCGTCCCCAAGGAATACTGGAACATCAAGGCGCATCTCGAAAATAAGGACGGGGCTAAATTCAAAGCCCTTTTATCCGAGTACAACGGCAAGAAATACAAGCCTTCGAACAAGGAAGAGGCCGACGCCGTGATGGAAAAGCTCAAGGGCGCGGACTTTTTCGTGAAGAACATGAAAAAGAGCGTGGTCAAGAGCCATGCGCCCGCGCCGTTCATCACCAGCACGCTGCAGCAGGACGCGTCGAGCAAGCTTTCGCTCACCGCGCCGCAGGTCATGCAGATTGCCCAGCGGCTTTACGAGGGCGTGGAAACGCCGAACGGCCACCTCGCGCTCATCACCTACATGAGAACGGATTCGGTGCGCGTTTCCAAGGAGGCGCAGGCGGAAACGCTGGCGTTCATCAAGGAAAATTATGGCGATGAATACGCGCCCGCGAAACCGAATTTCTATAAGACGAAAAAGGACGCGCAGGACGCGCACGAGGCGATCCGTCCCATCGACATCAGAAAGACGCCCGACAGTTTGAAAAACGTGCTCGACAGAAATCAGTACAGGCTGTACAAGATGATCTACGAGCGTTTCGTCGCGTCGCAGATGAGCGAAGCGAAATATAACAGCGTACAGCTCGACGTGGAAAGTCTGGGCTACGTGTTCAAGGCGAGCGGCAGAACGCTTTTGTTCAAGGGCTTTACGGCCGTTTACGAAGAATTCAAGCCCGCGGGCGCCGAGGGCGAGGACGACAGCGAGAGCGCGCCCGTCCTGCCGCCGCTCGAAGAAGGCGAAAAGGTGAACCTGCTCGAACTTCTGCCCGAACAGAAATTCACCAAGCCGCCGCTGAGATATACGGAGGCGACGCTGATCAAGACCATGGAGGACAAGGGCATAGGCCGTCCCTCCACTTACGCCACCATTATGGCGAAACTGTCCGATAAAAAGAGGGAATACGTCAGAAAAGAGGGGAAATACCTCGTGCCGAACGATATTTCCTACAATCTTATCGATTTTTTGGTGAAATATTTCCCCGACGTCATGAACGTTTCGTTCACGGCGCGCATGGAAAACGCGCTCGACGATATAGGCGAGGGCGGCAAGGACTGGCATAAACTCATCGCGGACTTTTACCGTCCCTTTGAAAATATGGTCAAAAAGAGCAAAATCACGGACGTCAAGTGCGAAAAGTGCGGCGCGCCGATGACCATAAACAGCGGCAAATTCGGCAATTATTACGCCTGCTCGAATTATCCCGAATGCAAAAACATCAAACCCGTCAACGAAAAGGTCGTTATTCCCACCGATCAGATCTGCGAAAAGTGCGGCGGCATGATGGTGGAGAGGGAGGGGAAATACGGAAAGTTCCTCGCCTGCTCCAATTATCCCAAGTGCAAGAACACCCGCGCGGTCAACGAAGTGAAATCGGAGGAAAAATGCCCCAAGTGCGGCGAACTCATGGTGGAAAAACAGGGGCAGTTCGGCAAATATCTGTACTGCCCGAACTGTCAGAACACCGTTTCGCAGGCGGAAACCGCGGGTGTGTGCCCCGTATGCGGCAAGCCGACGAAAAAAATGCTTTCCCGTTACGGCAAGGTGTTTTACGGCTGTTCCGCCTATCCCGAATGTAAGTTCATGAGCTGGGATATGCCCACGGGCGGGAAATGCCCCAAGTGCGGCGCGTATCTCGTCAAAACCGAACGCGGCGTGAAATGTTCGGACAAGAAGTGCGGGTATAAGGAAGAAGCGAAAAAAGACAAAGATGAAGAAAACGGTTAAAGTCGTCGGCGCGGGGCTGGCGGGCAGCGAGGCCGCGTATTATCTCGCGGCGCGGGGCGTAAAGGTCAGACTTTACGACATAAAGCCCGAACGCCGCACGCCCGCGCACCACAGCGCGGACTTCGGCGAACTCGTTTGCAGCAATTCGCTCAAGAGCAACGACGTTCTCGGCAACGCCTGCGGCCTGCTGAAAGAGGAACTGCGTTCCCTCGGCTCCATGGTCATCGCGGCGGCGGACGAAACGCGCGTGCCCGCAGGGGGCGCCCTTGCGGTGGACAGGACGGCGTTCGCGGCGAAAATCACAAAAGCGCTCAGAGAACAGGATAACATCGAGATCGTCTGCGGGGAGGTTTCCTCCGTCGATCCCGAAGAATACACCATTGTGGCGACGGGGCCGCTGACCACCGCGCCGCTCGAAAAGGAAATACGCAGGCTGACGGGCGACGAGCTGTTTTTCTTCGACGCGGCTTCGCCCATCGTTTCCAAGGAATCCATCGACATGGAGTTCGCTTTTTTCGGCGACCGGTACGGCAAGGGCGGCGGCGATCACATCAACTGCCCGATGGATAAAGCAACGTATGAAAATTTCGTGACGGAACTGCTCGCCGCGGAAAAGGCCGAACAAAAGGATTTCGAAAACGCGGCCGTATTCGAGGGGTGCATGCCCGTGGAAGTCATGGCGGCGCGCGGACGGGATACTTTGCGTTTCGGTACGCTCAAGCCCGTGGGGTTGTACGATCCGCGCACCGATAAGCGCGGCTACGCCTGCGTGCAGCTCCGCCGCGAGGACGAAGAAGGCACCATGTGGAACATGATCGGCTTTCAGACCAACCTGAAATGGGGGGAACAGAAACGCGTGTTTTCCATGATCCCCGCGCTGAAAAACGCAGAATTCCTGCGTTACGGCGTGATGCACAGAAATACCTATATCAACTCGCCGCATGCGCTCGATAAAGACTTTTCGCTGAGGACGAACAAAAAGACCTTTTTCGCGGGACAGCTTACGGGCGTGGAGGGCTATGTGGAGAGCGTGGCCTCCGGTCTGGCGGCGGCGGTCAACGTATACGCCGCGCTCTGCGGCAGAGAAAGCGTGGACTTCACGAGAAAATCGGTTATGGGCGCGCTGGCGGATTACATTTCGCGGGCGCAGGATTTCCAGCCCATGAACGCGAATTACGGCATTTTGGAACCGCTGAGCGCCGTGTACAGGGATAAGGCGCTCAAGAAAAAAGCGTACGCGGAGCGTTCGCTGGAAATTATCGGGAAAATAAAGGAGAATTTATAAATGAGCATAGAATTCAGAGGCACGACCATCTGCGCCGTCAAGAAAAACGGAAAGACGGCCATCGCGGGCGACGGACAGGTAACCATGTCGGAATCGGTCATTTTCAAAAACAACGCGGTCAAGGTGCGCCGCATTTACAACGGCAAGGTCATCTTCGGCTTTGCTGGCAGCGTGGCGGACGCCTTTACGCTGAGCGAGCGTTTCGAGGAAATGCTCAATAAGTTTTCGGGCAATCTTTTGAGGAGCGCGGTCGAGCTGGCGGAGCTCTGGCGCAACGACAAGGTGGGCAGAAAGCTGGAAGCCATGATGATCACCGCGGACGAAAACACCATGCTTATCGTTTCGGGGTCGGGCGAAGTCATCGAGCCGGACGGCGGCGTGTGCGCCATCGGCAGCGGCGGCAACTACGCCCTCGCGGCGGCGCGCGCCCTCACGCAGGAAACGGATTTCGACGCCGAAACCGTGGCGAAAAAGGCGCTCAAGATCGCCAGCGAGATCTGCGTATTCACCAACGACCACATCACCTGCGAAGTCATTTAAGGAGGTAAAGACATGAATTTATCGCCGAAAGAGATCGTTCTCGAACTCGACAAATATATTATCGGACAAAACGAAGCGAAAAAAGCGGTGGCCATCGCGCTCCGCAACAGATACCGCCGCAGCCGCCTTTCCGCGGAACTGCGGGACGAAATCACGCCGAAAAACATCATCATGAAGGGCCCGACGGGCGTGGGCAAAACGGAGATCGCTCGCAGGCTGGCAAAACTCGTGGGCGCGCCCTTCATCAAGGTGGAGGCGACAAAATACACCGAAGTCGGCTACGTCGGCCGCGACGTGGAATCGATGATCCGCGACCTCGTGGAATGCAGCGTGCGCCTCGTCAAGGAAGAACAGTTCGAAAAGGTGCAGTCCAAAGCCGAAAAGGTGGCGGAAGACAGGCTGGTCAAGATACTCGTCGAAGTGCGCAAGGCTGAAAAGGGCGAAACGCCGGACGATCTGTTCAGAGAGCAGATCGCCGAAAAGTACAGAAAGGGTTATTTCGACAACGAAACGGTGGAAATAGAGGTGGAGGACGCGCCCAAGCCGATGGAACTCGTACCCGGCAGCGGCACGGAAATCAATATCGGCAACATTTTCGGAGACTTTTTGCCGAAGAAACGCAAAAAGCGCCGCCTCGCGCTCAAAGACGCGCGCACGATGATCGTGGACGAGGAATGCAACCGTTTGATAGATAACGACGCCGTTATCGCCGAGGCGGTGCGCCGCGCCGAGCAGGAGGGCATTATCTTTATCGACGAGATCGACAAGATAGCCGCCAAGGGCAAGACGGGGGGCGCGGACGTTTCGAGAGAGGGCGTGCAGCGCGACATACTGCCCATCGTGGAGGGCTCCACCGTCATGACAAAGTACGGCGCGGTCAAATCCGACTTTATCCTCTTTATCGCGGCTGGCGCGTTCCACGTGTCCAAGGTGTCCGACCTGATACCCGAACTGCAGGGGCGTTTCCCCATTCTGGTGGAGCTGAACTCTCTGACGAAACAGGACTTTATAGACATTCTCACCACGCCGCAGAACGCCATCACGCTGCAATACGCCACGCTTCTGGCGGTAGATCATATCGATCTGAAATTCACCGACGAGGCCATCGCCGAGATAGCCGCCGTCGCGGAAAACATGAACGCCACGAGCGAGGATATCGGCGCGCGCCGTCTGCATACCGTTATGGAAAGGCTTATCGAGGATATTTCCTTCAACGCCAGCGACAAGACGCCCGAAACCGAAGTGATTATCGATAAAAAATACGTGATAAGCCGGTTGGGCGAGGCGGAAAAGCAAAAGGATTTCACTAAATTTATCTTATAAGGAAGACCATATGATAAACATACCCAAGGGCACAAAGGACGTTTTACCGAAGGACGCATATAAGTGGCAGTACCTCGAAAAACAGGCGCGCAGGGCCGCGAAAAATTTCAACGTGAAAGAGATACGCACGCCGATCTTCGAGCATACGGAAGTATTTCTGCGCGGCGTGGGCGATACTACCGACATCGTCAATAAAGAGATGTACACCTTTCTCGACAAGGGAGGGCGCAGCATAACTTTAAAGCCGGAGGGCACCGCGGCGGCGGTGCGCGCGTTCATAGAAAACGGGCTTTTCAACGAGGCGATGCCCGTCAAGCTCTTTTACATCACGCCGTGTTTCCGCTACGAACGCCCGCAGGCGGGGAGACTTAGGGAGTTTCACCAGTTCGGCGTGGAGGTGTTCGGCAGCGAGCGCGCGGACGTGGACGCCGAAGTCATTCTGCTCGCAAAAACCTTTCTCGAAAGCGTGGGCGTAAAGGAACTGGAACTCAACCTGAACAGCATCGGCTGTAAAAAGTGCCGCGCGGAATACAACGAAATTCTCAAAGCGTATCTGAAAGCGAACGAGCGGGAGCTCTGTCCGCTCTGCCGCGAGAGAATGGAAAAGAACCCGCTCCGCGTGCTCGACTGCAAGGACGAGGCCTGCCTGCATGTCATTGAGGGCGCGCCGCGCATAATCGATCATATCTGCGGCGATTGCAGGGAACATTTTGAAAAGGTGCAGGCGTTTTTAACGTCGTGCGGCGTGTCTTTTAAAATCAATCCGAATATCGTGCGCGGGCTCGATTACTATACCCGCACGGTGTTCGAATTCGTTTCCACCGCCATCGGCGCGCAGGGCACGGTATGCGGCGGCGGCAGGTACGACGGCTTGGTGGAGTCCATGGACGGCCCCTCGCTGGGCGGCGCGGGATTCGGGCTCGGCCTCGAAAGGCTGCTCTTGCTTATCGAAAAGCTGGGAATAGAGATCCCCGACGAAAACCGCGTGAAAGTCTATATCGCTCCGATGGGCGAGGCTGCTTACGCAAAAGCTTTTTCCCTCGTCTGCGAACTGCGGAACGCGGGCATAGCCGCGGAAACCGACCATTTCGGCAGAGGGCTGAAAGCGCAGATGAAATATGCGGACAAGCTGGGCGCCGAAAACGTGATCGTGCTGGGCGACAGCGAACTCGAAAGCGGTGAAGTCAACGTCAAGCATATGGCGGACGGAGTACAGACGAAGACGTCTTTGAAAAACTTAAAGGAGTTCTTTTAAGGTATGGTGGAAAGCGGAGAGGTCGTCAAAGTAGAAAAAAACGCCGTTACCGTGCGCGTTTCGCGCAAGGACGAATGTTCAAAATGCGGTATGTGCGGCATGAGAGCGGGCATGAGCGACATCGACTTCAAGGCGAAGAGCGAAATCGACGCCGAAGTCGGGGATACCGTGCTCGTCAGCACCGAACAGAAAACAAAGCTTTTGTCGGTGTTTTTGATATTTTTGGTGCCGCTTCTGCTCATAGCGGGGGCGATAGGCATTTCTTATGCATTAAACCTCGAAGAACTATGGATACTGATAATATGCGTCGGCGCGCTCGGCCTTTGGTTCGCGGTGCTCGCGGTGATCGATAAAACGGTTTCTAAGATCAACGGCTTTTGCCCGACGGTAGTAAGAATAATCAAGAAAAAAGGAGAAACGACAAATGAGCGAACTGATTAACGAGATCATGAGCGAAGAGGAATTCGACGCGCTTTTGAAAGAAGAAACGAAACCCGTTCTCACGGATTTCTGGGCGACCTGGTGCGGCCCCTGCCGTATGCAGGCTCCTATTTTGGAGGAATTCGCCAAGGAAATGGAAGGAAAGGTACGCGTGGTCAAAGTAGATACGGACGTAAACGAAAAGTTGGCTATGCGGCTGAAAATCGCCTCCATTCCCACGCTGATGGTATTCAAGGACGGCCGCCAGGTGGAAAAGAGCGTCGGCCTTACATCCAAAGCGCAGCTTTCGGAAATGGTCATCAAATACCTCTGAGAAGACGCCGCGGCAAGCGGCGCGATACATAAAAGGAATACGGAAATGATAGAGTTCAAGAAACTGAAAGAAAAAGACCCCGAACTGTTTGCGGCCATGGAGGACGAACTCAACCGCCAGCAGAACAACATCGAACTGATCGCCAGCGAGAACTTCGTCAGCGAAGAGGTGATGGCGGCGGTAGGTTCGCACCTTACCAACAAATATGCCGAAGGTTATCCCGCGCACCGCTATTACGGCGGCTGTCAGTTTGTGGACGTGGCGGAAAACCTCGCCATCGAGCGCGCGAAAAAGCTTTTCGGCTGCGAACACGCCAACGTGCAGCCGCACAGCGGCGCCAACGCCAACTTCGCCGTTTATTTTGCCGTGCTCAAACCGGGCGATACCATTCTCGGCATGTCGCTCGCGCACGGCGGGCACCTCACGCACGGCAGCCCCGTCAATGTTTCGGGTAAATTTTTCAACGCGGTAGGCTACACGGTGTCCGAAGACACGCAGGTTATCGACTATGATAAGCTCGAAAAGCAGGCGGAGGAAGTAAAACCGCAGATCGTCGTCGCGGGGGCGAGCGCTTATCCGCGCACGATCGATTTCAAGCGTATCCGCGAGATCTGCGACAAGGTGGGCGCATACATGATGGTGGATATCGCGCACATTGCGGGTTTAGTCGCCGCGGGACTGCACCCCAGCCCCGTGCCGTATGCGGACTTCGTTACCACAACCACGCACAAAACTTTGCGCGGCCCGCGCGGCGGCTTGATCATGTGCAAGGAACGGTACGCGAAACTTATCGACAAGGCCGTGTTCCCCGGCACGCAGGGCGGCCCGCTCATGCATGTTATCGCGGGCAAGGCCGTCGCTTTGGGCGAGGCTCTGAAACCGGAATTTACGGAATATCAGAAACAGGTCGTCAAAAACGCGAAGGCAATGAGCGAACGCTTTTTACATAACGGCATAAAGCTGGTGAGCGGCGGTACGGACAATCACCTCATGCTGCTCGATCTGACCGACGCGGGCATCACGGGCAAGGAGCTCGAAAAGATGCTCGACGAAGTGAATATCACCGTCAACAAAAACGCCATTCCCTTCGATAAGCAGAGTCCGTTCGTTACGAGCGGCATCCGCATCGGCACGCCGAGCGTTACCACGCGCGGTTTCGACGAAGCGGACTGCGAAAAGGTTGCGGATCTTATCACGGAGATCGTCCGCGGCAGGGAAAGCGCCTTCGTCTCGGTGAAAAAAGGCGTGAAAGAGCTTATCGAAAAGCGCCCGCTATATAAAGATACATTCAATTACTGATGGATAAAAGGGAAATCCTCGCCTTTACGAAGGGCATGAAAGGCGCGGCTTACGACTGCCCTTTTGAAAAGGATCCCGAAATTACCGTGCTTCGGCACAAGGATACGAAGAGGTGGTTCGGGATCGTTCTCGCCGCGCCCAACAGGTGTTTGGGCATGGAGCCGCGCGATGGGGAAACCGTGGTGCTGAACATCAAGGTCCCGCCCGAACTTTCCGTGCTGCTGCGGGAAAATTACCGCGGCATACAGGCGGCGTATCATATGAACAAAACGCATTGGATCACCGTCGTTCCGAATTCCGACGTGCCCGACGAAGAAACGCGGAACCTCTTGAAGCTGAGTTTCGATCTGACCGACAAAAGGAGCAAAAAATGAAAGATTACCGTCCCGTTCTCGATCTGCTGGAAACGGAGATCGCGATAAAATTCGTTAAAGATACGTTCGAACGCGAGCTTGCCGCCGCGCTCGATCTGACGCGCGTTTCCGCGCCGCTCTTCGTGCTGCCCGAAACGGGCTTGAACGACAATCTGAACGGCTACGAGCGCACCGTCCGTTTCGACATCAAGGCTGCGGGAAAGGAAGCGGAGATCGTGCAGTCTTTGGCAAAGTGGAAACGCGCCGCCCTCAATAAGTACGGCTTTGCGCCCGAAACGGGGCTTTATACCGATATGAACGCCATCCGCCGCGACGAAGACCTCGATTACATACATTCGGTGTATGTCGATCAATGGGATTGGGAAAAGATTTTGAAACGCGAGGAACGCAACGAGGACTATCTTAAAGAAACGGTAAGGAAAATTTACGCGGTTTTGGTATCCGTCGCGGCGAAAGTGCAGGAAAAGTATCCCGCGCTGGTATCGTCTTTGCCGGACGAGATATTTTTCACGACTTCGGAGGAGCTTGAAAAAAAATATCCCTCCCTTTCGAGAAAGGAGCGGGAGGACGCCGCGGCCCGCGAAAAGAAAGCGGTGTTCTTAATGCATATCGGCTGGGATCTTTCGGACGGCATGCCGCACGACGGCAGAGCGGCGGATTACGACGACTGGAAGCTGAACGGCGACATCCTCTTATACAACGAACTGTACGACAAAGCCTATGAGATATCCTCCATGGGCATACGCGTGGACGAAAAAAGTCTGCCTGCACAGCTGGAAAAACGGGGCGAAACCGAAAAACTCGGCAACCCGTTCTGCAGCGCGGTCATGCGCGGCGAACTGCCGCTCACGATCGGCGGAGGGATAGGGCAGTCGAGGCTGTGCATGTATTTTCTGAAAAAAGCGCATATCGGCGAGGTGCAGTCCTCCGTATGGACGGAGGAAGAGCTGAAAAAATGCGAGGCAGCGGGGATAAAACTGCTGTGAGCGATATTTTTTCGCGCACGGAAACGCTGCTCGGCAAAGAGGCTGTGGAAAGGCTCGGCAGGGCGAGAGTCGCCGTGTTCGGCATAGGCGGCGTAGGCGGCCACGCCGCGGAGGCGCTCGCGCGGAGCGGCGTGAAAAAACTCGACCTCTTTGACGGCGACGTCGTGCAGGAAAGCAATATCAACCGCCAGATCATCGCGCTTCATTCCACGCTGGGGCAAAAGAAAGCACTCGCAATGAAAGCGCGGATAGAGGATATTTCGCCCGAAGCGGAAGTCGTTGCGCGCGATATGTTCTTTCTGCCCGAAAACGCGGATACCGTGGACTTTTCCGCCTACGATTACGTAGTGGACGCGGTGGACACGGTCGCCGCCAAAATAGAAATTTGCCTGCGCGCCCGCGCGGCCGGTACGCGGTTCATCGCGGCCATGGGCGCGGGAAACAAAAAGGATCCGCTGTCTTTCCGCGTTGCGGATATTTCGCAGACGAGCGTCTGCCCGCTTGCGCGCGTAATGCGGCGCGAACTAAAAAAGAGGGGCGTGGAAAGGGGCGTGAAATGCGTGTATTCCGCCGAACAGGGGAAAACCTTCGGCCGCACGCCCGCTTCCGTCGCGTTCATGCCGTCCGTCATGGGGCTGATTATCGCGTCGGAAGTAATAAAAGACTTGATCGAGGAGTGAATCATGAAATACGTCATTGCGTCGGACCTGCACGGTTCGGTGGTTTATACGAAAAAACTTGCGGAGGCTTTTGAAAGGGAAAAGGGCGGTCTGCTCATACTTCTCGGCGATATTTACTATCACGGGCCGAGAAATCCCCTGCCCGAGGGGTACGATCCCAAGGGCGTGGCGGAAATCCTCAACGCCATGGCCGACAGGCTCGTCGTGCTCAAGGGCAACTGCGACTCGCAGGTAGATACGCTGATCTCCGACTTCGGATTTATCGAAGATATGCTGATTTCCGTCGGCGGAAAAACGGTTTTTTTGACGCACGGGCACGTTTTCAATAAGGACGTTCCGCCGAAAACGCGCGTTTCCGCCGTGCTTTACGGACATTTTCACACGGGGTTCATCCAAAGGGAAAACGGCGTTCTGTACGGCAACCCCGGTTCGGTGTCCCTGCCGAAAAACGGCACACCGAGGAGCTATTTCACTTTGGAAGAAAACGGCGTTCTCACGCTGAAAACGCTCGACGGCGAAACGATCGCCTCCGCGGGCGTGTAAAATTTTGCGGTTTCCCTGCGGAAACCGTTTTTTTTAACAAAATTTTAACATTATTCGCGTAAAATAAGACGAAAAGGAGGGCGCCATGGTCAACGTGCTCGTCGTGGAAGACGACGAAAAACTGAATAAGATAGTCTGCGGTTCTCTGAAAAACAGGGGCTACGCAGCTACGGGCTGTCTTTCTGCCGTCGCTGCGCTGGAAAAGATGGGCGAAGAAAAGTTCGATATCGTCGTGAGCGACGTCATGATGCCGGGCAAGGACGGATTCGAGTTTGCGGAAGAAGTGCGCGCGGCGGATAAAGATATTCCCGTGATATTCATGACCGCGCTCGGCGATCTGCCCTCCAAACAGCGGGGATTCCGCCTCGGCGCGGACGATTATATCACCAAGCCGTTCGATATGGACGAACTCCTTCTGCGCGTGGGCGCTCTGCTCCGCCGCGCCAATATCGAAAAGAGCCGCAGGATAGAGATCGGAGGTTTCGTCATGGACGAAGAAGAGCATACCGCCTATCTCGACGGGGTGGAAGTGCCCTTTACCGTGCGCGAATTCGACATTCTTTACAAATTGCTGTCCTTTCCGAAAAAGACCTTTACCCGCGCGCAGCTCATGGAAATGTTCTGGGATTACGATTCCTCCGCGACCTCGCGCACCGTGGACGTGTATATGGCGAAGATCAGGGAAAAGACGGCGTCCGCCGAGGGGTTCGAGATCGTTACCGTGCACGGACTGGGCTATAAGGCGGTGCTGAAATGAAGAACAAAAACACGCAGAAATCGCGTTTTACCGTTTGGGGATATCTAGGGTTTTTCGCTATGGTGGTCGTCATAGCCTCGCTTTCCATTCTCGTCTATGATTTCACCGAGGAAAAGAGCGGCGGAAACACCGCTTTGAGCGCTCTCGTTACCTTGGCGAACATATGCGTTATGACGGTTTTATGCACGGCAATCGACGCCGTGCGCCGCAAGGTCATGGTGGAAAGGCCCGTCAAGCGGATTCTCGACGCGACGGAACGGATCACCGCGGGGGACTTTTCCGTGCGGATCGGGACGTTTCACGCCTGGGGAAAATACGACGAATACGACGTCATTGCCGAAAATCTCGATAAAATGGCGGAGGAGCTTTCAAAAAGCGAAATCCTCCGCGGCGATTTTATCGCCAACGTTTCGCACGAAATGAAAACGCCGCTCGCCGTCATACGCAATTATGCGGCTGCGCTCGCCGATGAAAAGGACGAAGTCGTGCGGCGGGAATACGCCCAAACGCTCGTTTCGGAAAGCCGAAGGCTCGATAAACTGGTTACCAACGTGCTCAGGCTCAGCAAGCTGGAAAACCAGGAAATTTTTCCCGAAAAAAAGAAAGTGCAGCTCGGCGAAGAGGTTCGCAAGTGCCTGCTCGATTTTCTCGGCGCGCTCGAACAAAAAGAGATCGAACTCGTGTGCAATATCGACGATATGGAGATTTATTCGGATGCCGATTTCCTCAACGTCATATGGAGCAACCTCATTTCCAACGCCGTGAAATTCACGCCCGCAGGCGGGAAGATCGTAGTTTCCCTGAAAGAAAGGGAGGGGTTCGCCGTGCTGAAAGTGCGCGACACGGGCTGCGGCATGAACGCGGAAACGGGCGCGCGGATTTTCGATAAATTCTATCAGGGCGACAGATCGCATGCGGTCGAGGGCAACGGCCTGGGGCTGGCGCTGGTCAAAAAGACGATAGACATTCTCGGCGGAGAGATCGCGGTGGAAAGCGAGTTGGGAAAGGGGAGCGAATTCACCGTGAAAATAGCGAAGGGTGCGCCGTGAAGAAAATAATAGAATTTCTCAAGCGTCCGAAAGGTTGGTTTTTAGCGCTCGCATACGCGTTGGCCGCCGTATTTGTCGGTTTTTCGCTCGCGTGCGTGGCGCTGGATAAAGGCGGCTGGTATGTTTACGCCGCGTATGCGCTCGCCGCCCTGTCGCTCGCGTACAGCGTGTATACGCTCGTAAAATTCGGTGCGGATATCAAAAAGCAGAGCGTCGCCGCGCTCAGAAAATATCGTTTCACCGCGCGGATTTTAGACGATTTTGCCTACAGAACGCTCTTTTTTTCGGTTGCGGCGTTTCTGCTGAACGCCGCTTTCGCGATATTCGAGGGCGTGCTCGCCGTCGTCGGACATTCGGTGTGGTACGGCGCACTCGCCGCTTATTATCTGGTATTGAGCGGCGTGCGGCTCGGCGTGGTGCTGTACGGCGCAAAAACGGACAGATCGGACAGGAAAAAATGCGCAAAAATCTACCGTGCCTGCGGTATTTCGCTGCTCGTGCTCACGCTGGCGCTGGCGGCGGCGGTCGTGCAGATGGTGCTTTACGATAAGGCGTTTACCTATGCGGGGACGATGATTTACGCCGCGGCCGCATACGCCTTTCTCAAACTGTCGCTCGCAATCCGCAACCTCGTCAGGGCGAAACGGTACGACGACGCGGTCGTGCAGTCGCTGAGAAACATAAATTTCGCGGCGGCGCTCGTTTCCCTGCTCGGCTTGCAGACCGCGCTTATATCGGCTTTTTCCGATGGCGGCATGTTCATAATGAACGCGGTTTCGGGCGGCGCGGTGTGCCTTCTCATCATCGGAACGGGTATTTTTATGATAGCAAAGGCGTCTGTCGCCTTAAAGGAAGATAGTTATGTCGGAAGAAAATAAGAATTTTTCATATACCTACCGCGCGCCGACGGCGGAGGAACGGCGGGAGATAGAGGGGATCCGCCGTCAGTACGGAGCGGCGGGGGAAAGGGACGATCTCACGAAACTGCGCGCTCTCGACGCGCGCGTGAAGAATACCGCAAAAATCTGGGGTATCTCGCTCGGCGTGTTAGGAACGCTGATTTTCGGATTGGGGCTGAGCATGATTTTGGAATGGAAAATATTCGCCTGGGGCGCGCTCGTCGCCGCCGTCGGAGCGGTCGTGCTGGGCGCGGCGTATCCCGCGTACAGGTTTTTTCTGAAAAAGGGAAAGGACAGATACCGCGAGGAAATCCTGCGGCTCAGCGAAAAATTGCTGCAAGAAAAGGGCGAATTTACAAAACTTTAACAAAACGTTAAAAATAAGGAAAAGATCGGGCGTTATAATGAGGGTACAAAAAAGAAAAGGAGTATCTCTCATGAATGACGAAAAAAAGATTGCGGAACAAATCCGCGCGCAGTACGAAGTAAAGGACGCAAGCAGATTAGACGAGCTGAAAAAGCTCGACGGCAAGGTGAAAACGCCCTGCGGGATATTCGCGTATTCGTTCGGCACGGTCGGCGCGCTGGTGCTCGGCGTGGGAATGTGCCTGGCGATGAAAGTGATAGGGGACCTTATGGCGCTGGGCGTCGCGGTAGGGCTGGTCGGCATAGCGATGGTTTCGCTGACTTATCCGCTTTACGCCCGCATGCTGAAATCGCGCAAGAAGAAATACGGCGGGGAAATACTTCGTTTAAGCGACGAACTTCTGAACCGCTGAGAAAAAAAAGAGTATCCTATACAGGATACTCTTTAATATTTTTAAAGGCGGGAAAGGGTTTTTCGTATCCAAAAATTAACAAATAATTTTAAAAATCGGTATTGACAAAGCCCTGTATGTGTGCTATAATAAAATTACAGAATTAATTAACTTAATTAAATAAATAGGCGGCGGGGAAAATGCCGCCGGAAAATCAAACGGCATAAAAAAATAAAGGCGTACGCCTTTTCTGCGTGAAAACACGCAGAAAATATATTTTAACGGAGAAAAAGATGAAAAAATTATTGAGTTGTGTTATGTGTATGTTGTTGATGTTTTCTGTCGTTTCCGCGTGCAACGAAAACGAAGGCGGCGGATATGACAGGGACGCGGGACTCAACCCGCAGGCCGCCTCCGCTTTTTACGACGATTTCACCGACCGCGATTATTCCGATTCGCTTTGGTACGTGGGTAATTCGAAATGGGGGCCTTCGTACAACCACGGCGTGCGGCCGGAAAACGTATTATGGAACGACAGCGGGATCGTAACGATCAAGTCTTACGGCAAGTATTATTCCGACCCTGCGAAAAACTATCAGGGCGGCGTGCTTCTCTCGAAGGACACCTACGGCCCGGGCAGGTACGAAGTCAAGATGAAGATCGTGCCGCGTTTCGGCGCCTGTACGGCTTTTTGGACGTATATGTACGGCAGCGCGCCCGACCTTGAAGGAAACGAACTTACCGACCTCAACCAGGAAATAGACATAGAACTGAACGTCGGCAACGATTTCCGCAACGCCTGGTTTACGAACTGGGTTACGGTGGACGACAGTTCGCACGTGGAAAAGAAGACGGAGTTTTTCAATTCGGACGGCGAGTGGCACGTGTACACTTTTGAATGGCACACCGATCCCATGCGCGTCGATTACTATATCGACGATGTGCATATGTACACGAGTTATTCCAATGTGCCTTACGTCGCGGGGGCGATCAATATCGGCAACTGGTTCCCCGATTCCTGGGCGGGCGACGCCGACTTTGAAGAAGATTACATGCAGATTGATTACATAAGCTATACGCCTTATGAAAATCAGCCTTGCACCCTGCCATACGAAGGCCAGAGCAGCGGCGCCGCGTTTCCTGCGGCGAGCACGCCTCTGCCCGAAACGGCGAACATGTTTGCAAACGCGGGGTTCGAACATACCTATACGGTCGCGGGCAGCAAGACCGCAGTGTGGAATTCCTATAAGGACGCCGTCATCACCGACAATGCTGGCAGGAGCGGAAAGGGCATGGTCATCGAGGAACAGGCCGTCGCTTCTCAGCGCGTTTCGGGCGCGCTTGAGGGAGAGGAATACACGGTAACGGCGTGGATCAAACTCGACGGCGCGTCGGCCAAGGGAAAGGTGCAGGCGTACTTTTTGAAAAACAGCGAAGAATACATAGGAAACGCCGTTTCCGCGGAAATATCTTCGGCGAGCGAGGGCTACGCGGACGGACAATTTTTCCAGATAAAATTCACCTTTACCGCGCCTGCGGAAACGCGCAGGGTTGAAATTACCTTTGAAACGGAATCTGGCACGATGACGCTTGACGACGCGTTTATCAATCTTTCATCAAAATTATAGGAAAATAACGGGGGAGGGAAAAGATGAAAAAGATCATGGCGTGTATGCTGTCGCTGCTGCTTTGTTTTTCCTTTTTTGCGGCTTGCGGCGGCAATGCGGACGACGGTTCCGAGGCGAACGTTGTAATTATGAACGACAACGTCGTTTATTACGACGAACTGAGCGACGGAGGGTTTGACCTCGTCGTTTCGGTAACGGGCACCGAGAAAAAAGATTTGATCTATCTGCTCGATCAGGAAAAAGATTACGTTTCCGTAAATGAAAACGGCGGCGTTTCGGTCAGCAGCGCGGTCAGCGATAATTATGCCTTTACGGTTACGGCCGTGCTCAAGGCGAACCGCAGCAAATATCATGCGGCGGACTTCGTTCTCAGATATACCCGCGGCGTGATCACGGGCGAACGCCGGGTGGGACAGGTCGTCGTTACGATCAACGGCGATCCCTCCTCTTCGAGGGGGATCAGCTGGTTCACCTCCCACGACGTGGCGGAGAGCGACGTTTGGATTTCCGAATCGTCCGATATGACCGCCGCGAAAAAATACGAAGGGGAGCGAAAGGTCTTTGAAAAGGCCGCCGAAGCGGGCGACAAGGAAAAGACCGCATTTTACAACCACCAGTGCGTAATAAGCGGTCTGAAACCCGCCACGACCTATTACTACAAAGTTGGTTCGGAAAAGATGTCCCTTTACTCGGACGTCGGAAAATTCAGAACCGCGGCAGTTTCGGGCGCCGTCAGCTTTCTTCTGACTACCGACGTGCATATCGGCGCGAACGAAACGGCTTCTCCGAGCAGGAGGTTCTATCACGCCGCACTGTCGGACGCAATGAGCCGCGCGGACATCGATTTCGCGCTGAATACAGGCGATATGGTTACGATGTGGAACGGCGGTTATTCCTATTTCGAAAGCGAATGGTCGAGGGCGATGAACATTTCCCCGCTCCTGAAAGAGATCACTTTCGTGCCTGTTGCGGGAAATCACGACCAGAAACACGAACGTGCCGCGGGAACTTACGCCGAACACAGATATTCCATGGTAAATCATTACAGTCTGCCGCAGTCTCCCGCGGAGATCGCGGACGGCAACGTCAACGGACCGAATTACTCTTTCGACGTTTCCAACGCGCACTTTGTCGTCATGAATATCTACGATTCCGACCAGCCTCAAACGGAGATCGAAAAGATCGGAGCCTGGCTGGAAAAGGATTTGGCGGCGACGGATAAACAGTGGAAAATAGCGTTTTCGCATCGTGAAGTTCCCGACGACATCAAGGCGGTGCTCGAAAAATACGGCGTAACCGCGGCGTATTCGGGGCACGAACATTTTTACACGCGTTCCGCGCCGATGCTCGGCGGAGCTATACAGTCCGCGACATGGGGCGGCGAAGGCGACGATTATATTATCGATCCGAAAGGCACTACTTACGTAACGAACACTACCACGGGCGGAGCGGACGAATTCCGCGCGGCCGAAACCGATTTGCACGACATCGATTTTTTCGGCAGCGGATCCGTGTTCGGTTCTCACGGCGCGGCGACGGCGCGCTGGGGAATGTATACGCTGATCACCATAGACGACGATACGTTCACCGCGGAATTATACGTCCGGCCGGGAACGACTTCGGACGTGCCGTTCGAACTCTACGCCACCTACGGCTTTATGTTGAGCGAATGACGCGCGACCGCCGCTTAACGCGGTTTTAACGAAAACGATGTCCGGGCTTAGGAGCGAATGACCTGCCGCTCGGTTCCTCGGACTGAAAAATTCGGGAACGGAAAAAGCAAATCTCAGCCGCTTTTTCAAGGTCAGAGATTTAGGAGGAGGAATGAAAAGATTTTCCAGAATATGCGCGTTTGCGCTTACGCTCGCGATAGCGTGCGGTATGGCTTTCGGCTGCAACAAGGGCAGCGAACACGAGCTTAAAATAAGCTTTTACGACGGCGGTTACGGGCAGGCATGGGCTTACGCCTTAGCCGAAAAATACGAAGCGGAAACGGGCGTTAAGATTACCGTCGATCCGTCAAAGACCTTGCAGGCGGATATCCCCAACATGCTCGAAAACGGAACGGACAGCGACATTCTCTTTTCGCACGGCATCATTTGGGAGCTGGCCGCCCTGCAGGGCAAGATCGAACCGCTGAACGACCTTTACGAAATGGAATGTGATGACGGTACGGTGAAGGACAGGATACTGCCCGAACTTCTGGACGACTGCAAGCTCAAGTTCAACGGCAACTACTATAAACTGCCCTGGACCAACGGTGCGGGCGGATTGGTCTACAACAAGGTGCTTTTCGATAAATACGGCTGGGACGTCCCCGAAACATATGAAGAATTGGTCGCGCTTTGCGAAACCATCGAACAGGCTGCCATCGTCGTCAATCCCGAAGCGCCCGCGCACAGCCGCCGCACGATCAAGCCCTTCGCCTGGTCTTCGGAAACGTATTACTGGGATTATCTCGTGTTCGACTGGTGGGCGCAGCTCGAAGGCGTGGACAGCATAAACAATTACAAAAAGCTTGAAAGCGCGGACGTGCTCGATCCTTCCAAGGGCTACAAGTTCCCCGAGGCGGTGCAGCTTTGGGTAGATCTGATCAAGCCGCACGAAGTGAACGGCGTGATGCGCGATTACAGCATAGAGGGCAGCAGCGGGCGCGATTACATATCCGCGCAGAACGATTTTATCAACGGCTATGCCGCTATGATGCCGTGCGCGCAGTGGTTTGAAAGCGAAATGCGCGACAACATCGATCCCGAAAAATGCGAAATGATACTCATGCCCGCGCCTGCGGCGCCCGGCGCCAAGACGGACGGAAACGGCGAGGTGATACGCGTGAATTATCAGGTCGGCGGCGGCGACAGCATCATAATTCCGGCTTGCTCCAAAAATAAGGAGGAGGCCAAGAGGTTCCTCGCCTTCATGTGCCGCGAGGACAATGCAAAGCTTTTCACCGAACGCACGCTGGGCGTTATGCTCGGGTTGGTTTACGAAGATCTGGACGGCATTGCGGAAAAATACCTCACTTCTTTTTCCAAGAGCGTGTTCGAGATCAACATGAACAGCGTAAAATTCAATCTGTATTCGCAGAATAATATGGTCCTCAACAACAAAATAACGCTCGAATGGGCGGATACGGGCGTCAACGAATATGCCAACCTGTACGCAGGCACGAGCAATGTGGACGAAATTTTCACCGCCCGTTTCAATACCATTTCCGAAAACTTCGACCAGTGGAAATCTGAATCCGACGCTATCTACGGCGGCTGAGGTTTCGGGGGGCAATCATGACAAAGGCTAAAAACAAACGGAAAGAGGCTCTGCCCGACCTTCCGAAACGCCTGAAAAGCCGTAAGGATATATTTGAGATCGCCTTCATTATCCTGATGATCGGCTATCCCATACTGCACTTTATCGTCTTTTGGGGCGTTGTCAATTTCAATTCCATCGTGCGCACTTTTCAAAGATACGTCGCCATCGAAAACGGCGTGTTCGTGGGGAAGTGGCGGTGGGCGGGGCTGCTCAATTATAAAAACGCATGGAACAGCTTTTTCACGGCGGACGGCAAGAGGATTATCTTCAATTCGCTCGGCTATATGGTCGTTTCCAACTTCATAAGTCTGCCGCTTGCGATCTTTTCGTCCTATTTTCTGTTCAAAAAGATGTTTATGGCAAAGTGGTTCCGCGTGATATTCTTCCTGCCGTCTATCATACCGATCGTCGTGCTGGCAACGGTTTTCCGCTTTCAGTTCGACTCGCAGATAGGCCCCGTGAGCAGTATTTTCAGACTGCTCGGCAAAACGCCGCCCAACTGGTTCGGGCTGTACCCGAATTCGCAGTTTATGATATATCTCTATTGTATCTGGGCGGGGCTGGGCTACAACGTGCTTCTGCTTTCCGGCGCCATAGGCAGACTGCCGGAGGATATATTCGAATATTCAAGGCTGGAGGGCACGCCCCTCATGAAAGAGATGTTCAGAATCATCATTCCGCTCATCTGGCCGACGATCACAACGACCTTTCTTTTGGGGCTGACTTCCGTGTTCGGCGTCATGCTGCAGCCGATGATGATAAAACCGGGGGATCCCGCGGTATATACCATAGCGCTGAGGATTTATAACAGCGTCGGCGCGGCGAACGACGCCGCACGGCCTGAGATAATAGCCTACGGTCTGCTGCTTTCCCTGATGGCACTGCCGCTGATCCTGCTCATCAGGTTCGGCATGGAACACATTTATTCCGACGTGGAGTTCTGATCATGGAAAAGTCGAAACACAACAAAATAAAGAGGAGCAAGGCGGAGGCCGCCGCGATATGGATCGTTTTCGCAGTATTCCTGATCTATGCGGTTACGCTGGTATTTCCGTTCGTGTGGATGTTTATCAATTCGTTCAAGACTTCGCAGGAATTTTTCCAGGGCAACATCTGGGGACTTCCCGAAACCTGGAGGTTTGAAAACTATTCCGAAATATTCTTCGGAAAACCGGCGGCGGACGAGGCGAGCACGCCGATCGTAACCACGGTTACGGGCAAACTTTTCGGCGTTACCCACAAGTATTCGATATTCCACATGTTTATCGTGAGCATACTGCTCACCCTGCTGACCACGCTTTCGAATATCTTCTTTTCCGCAACGAGCGCCTACGTCGTATCGAAATACAAGTTTCCCGGCAGGCAGGTCATTTACAGCGTGGCGATATTTCTGATGATCGTTCCCATTGCCGGCACTCTGCCCGAACAGTATCACCTGATGTCTGTTTTCGGGCTTACGGATAGTTTTTTTGCTGTATTCCTGCTGTTTTCCGCGGGGTTCGGCATGAACTTCTTTCTGATGTACGGATTTTTCAAAAACATATCGTGGACGTATGCGGAGGCCGCGCGCGTCGACGGCGCGGGGCACGCGAAGGTGTTCTTTAAAATCATGCTGCCGCTCGCCGCGCCCGTTATCGTTTCGCTTTCGGTAATCTACGCCATCGGCATATGGAACGATTACACCACGCCTTCGATCTACATGAAGAGCATGCCTACGCTCGCGTACGGCCTGTTCGTGATCAGAAACACGCTCCAGGCGAGGGGAGCGTATACGCAGACGTTCGCTGCGATGATGATAGCCCTCGTACCGATTCTGGCAGTATTTATCGCCTTTTCCAACACGATCATGGAAAACACGGTCGCGGGCGGGCTAAAGGGATAATGTTTGGCAAAAAAATTTTTTGGGAGGAAAATATGAAAAAATTACTGACAATCATGCTTGCGGCCGTCATGTTCGCGACTTTGTGCGCGGCGGGCTGCAAAAAAGACGGCGAAAAGTCCGCCGCGCCCGAAACGGTGGAAATCACCGTTTCCGAAACCTCGGTCGGGCCCGGCTCGCACACCCTTACCGCCAAGGTCTTGCCGGAGAATGCAAGCCAGGCGGTAACATGGTCGCTTATCGGCAGCGCCGCGGGCGTATCGCTCGAAGGCGATAAGCTGACCGTTGCCGAGACCACGAAGGACGGCCTGACATTCAAAATAAAGGCCGCCGCGCAGACCGATCCTACCGTCAGCGATACGGTAACTTTCACCGTGGACAATCCCGCGCCGCCGGCGACCGAGATATCCACGGAGGAACAGCTCAGAAACATGGTGCTCACGGGCAATTATAAGCTTGTGAACGACATCACCCTCACCGAGGAATGGACGCCGCTCGGCGTTCCCGAAGAAGAGGGAAAAGAGGCGGAGGCGGTAGGCTTGAGCGGTACGCTCGACGGCAACGGCTTTACGATCAAGAACTTCAAGACTGCCGAAGGCGGCTATAACAAAGGTTTCTTTTACCTTATCGAGGCGACGGGCACGGTCAAGAACCTCGGACTCGAAAGCGGTATGGAGGCGGGCGACGGACTTAACGGCGCGGCCTGGTGCGGCGTTCTCGCCGGAAGCAACCGCGGTACGATACAGAATTGCTATACGAACGTCAAGGTTACCATGACGGGGGTTCCCGGCGCGTCCCTGGTCGGCTCCAACTACGGCGCGATAGAGAACTGCTACGCGATCGGTCCCGTTACGGTGGGCGAGGGCGCGCACGGTTCGGGACTGGTGAACTCGGAAGGCGAAGGCGCGGGCACGATCGCGAACAGCTACGTGCTCGACAGCAGCGTTTCTGCGGCGGTCAGCTACAATAAAAAGCAGGACGCGAATATCCAGAAGAGCGACGCCTGGATGAAGACGGCTAAAAATTATACGGACGCCGGCTGGAGCGAAGAGGTGTGGTGTCTGGTCGACGGGTACTATCCGATGCTCAGACACGAAGGCTTTACGCCGCCCGCGGCGAAACCCGTGCTGAATATTACGAACACGGAAACCTATCTCGACTACAACGTGGAAGAACAGCGCACGCTGCAGATCACTTACACGCTTTCCAACGTAACCGACAATTCCGTTACGTTCAGTCTGAAAGCACCCGTTACGGGCGTTGCCATCTCCGCCGCAGGGCTTGTTACCCTCACTGCTGACGTGGCGGACGGCGCGACGTTCACCGTAGTCGTAACGTCTGACGAAAGCCCGACCACCACTGCGGAAAAGACCTTTACCGTGAGCAACGCCAACATGGAAGAAGTTGTGGAAATTTCCACTTTCGAAGAACTGAAAGCGCTTTCCACCTCCACGAATCCCGCGGACATGAAAAAGAGTTACCGCCTGACCGCCGATATCGACGCGAGCGCGGGGTGGTTCAACGACGCCATCGCTCCTGCCACAGGCGTTGACGCCGACGAGGTTGCGACGGCCGATAATCCCTTTACGGGCACTTTCGACGGCAACGGTTATACCATCAGCGGCTGGAAAGGCGGCGACGGTAAGGCAAATAACGGTTTGTTCGGCGTGATCGGCGAAGGCGGCGTAGTGAAAAATCTGACCGTTAAAATAGGCGAACAGCGCCGTTACGTCGGGGCGGCATCTGCCGCCGTCGCGGCTGTCAACAGAGGCACGATCGAGAACGTCTTTGTGGAAGGCGAGGTCATGGGCGCAGGACATAAATGGGTAGCGGGCGTCGTTTTCAACAACTTCGGTACGGTCAAAAATTGTATCAGCCTCGTCAAATTGACGAATGAGGGCGAAGCGCTCGGTGTCGCAGGCATAGCTTACAATAATTCAGGCACGGTGGAAAACTGTTTTGTAGACAAAACGGTTACGGGCATAACGCAGATTTTGGGCACGGCTGACGCCGAGCTCGACGCCAACTGTCTCGAAACGGCGGCTATGCAGACCGTTTCCACCTACGGCGCTTTCGATTCCTCCGTATGGACAATCGAGGCCGGCGCTTATCCTGTAATGAAAAAAGGTATTGCCGGCTGATACCGTCGGCGAAGAGAACAGAGCGGAGCGCGCCGTTCCCCCGCAAGGGGGCGGCGCCCCGATTTTATGAAAAATGAAAAAATACATCAGTTTATTTTTAGCGTTGTGCCTCAGTCTATCCGTTCTGACAGGCTGCGGCCTTTTTCAAGGTCAGCAGACGGAGGATAAAAACGATGCGATAACCGTTTCGCTCGGAAACGGTACCTCTGTGGTCTGCACGGACCGAGGCGCGGAAATATCCCTGGACGTTTCCGTAACGGGCACGGATAACAAGTCCGTTATCTTTATCGTGGACGAAGAGGCCGACTATGTTTCGATAGACGAAGATACGTATAAGCTTACCGTTGCGGCGGGCGTACCCGACGGTTACGTCTTTACCGTTACCGTCGTTTCCGCCGCAAACAAAAGCAAATACGATAAAAAGACCTTTACCGTAACGGTTTCGGATGCCGAAACGCCCGATGTCGATCCCAATCCCGACCTCGGCGACGGCAAACCCGTCTATCTGCCCGACGGCAGGATCAAGGCTCCGACCGAATATCTTGTGGACGACTTTACGGACGGCGTGGATCCCGATAAATGGTATATATCCACGCAGACGTGGGGCGGACTGCCCGACTACCGCGGCTGCCTTACCGAAAACGTATCCTATACGGACGACGGTATTCTGCTTTTGAAAGCGCAGGGAATGTATTCCGCGGATCAACCCCTTTCGGGCGCGGCGGTCATCACGCGGGAAACGTACGGCGCGGGCAGTTATTCTGTAGCGATGAAAGTCATGCCCAGGCTGGGCGCGTGCAATGCGGTATGGACGTATTATTACGGCAGAGGCGGGCAGGATAATCACGAAATAGACATCGAACTGCCGGGGCACAAAACTCCCGGCGGGGGCGAGATCGGTTACGACCGCGTGCTCAATACCAACTGGCTTTCGGAAACGAATTCTGCTTCGCAGGGCATCGTTACCGAATCTCCCGCAAACGACGGAAAATGGCATCTCTATCGGTTCGACTGGCATACGTCGCCTTCTCCTCGCATCGACTATTACGTAGACGGCGTGCTCACTCATACCGCAACCGATCTCGTGCCCTCTATCAAAGGGCTTTTCTGGATAGGCTGCTGGCTGCCGAACAGCTGGTGCGGCGTGCCCGATTTCGAAGTCGATTACATGATGGTGGATTGGTTTTCTTACGTGCCGTTCGGGCAGCCGACGGTGGAACCCGACGTTACGCCCCGTCCCGCGAGTTACGAAGGAAACGCGGCGAAATATCCGAAGACTCCCGTAGACATGCCCGTTACCGATTACATTTCCAACGGTACTTTCGAAGGCGACGCCGCGGCGTGGCAGACGAGCGGCGGCGCGCGGATCGTAACCGAGGAAAAATATCGGGGACAGAAGAGCCTTTCCCTTCCGGGCGGGGCGAGCGCTTCCCAGACGATCACCGCGGTATACGGCGGTTTCAGATACGATTTGTCCGCTTTTATGAAAACGAGCGGAGCGGCCAGACTCGAAGTTCGGTTTTACAACCGCGGCGGCGCGGAAATCCCCGCGGGCACAAAGACTTTCAACGTCGGGTCAAACGCGTTTGCCGAAGTCGGCGGAGAGATTGCGGCTCCTGTCGGCAGCGACTATATGATCGTCAGGATCGTTTCGGAAAGCGGCGCCGCGTATGCGGACGACGTATCCGTGCGGCTTAAATAAAAAAAGGTGTATCGATGAAAAAGTTAAAAGTTGTTTTGAGTTTGCTGCTCTGCGTGCTGCTCGTTTCCGCGGCGGCTTGCGGCGAAAAGACAAACGAAGGGGCCGCGCCGCAGAGCGTGGTGATCAATAACACGCAGACGACGGTGAAACCCGGCAGTTTCGATATCGACGCGACGATTCTGCCCGCGGGGGCCGATCAGCGCTATAACGTTTCCGTCATAGGCGCGCCGAACGGCGTTACCGTGAGCGGAAAGACTGTTACGGTGGCGGAAACGACGGAAGATAAGCTGGAATTTACCGTTAAGGCGGTTTCCCTGCTCGACCTCACCGTATCCGCGACGAAAAAATTCACCGTGGACAATCCGCCCGCGCCCGCGCAGGAAATCCGCACGGCGGAGGAATTTTCCGCTATCCGCGACGATCTGAACGGCAACTATATCCTTATGAACGACATCGACCTCGGCGGCAAGCCCTGGGAACCCATCGGCACAGCCGATATGGAAGATAATTCGGGGCATATCGTTTCCGTAGGCGTCGGCTTTGCCGGACGGCTGAACGGCAACGGCTATACCGTCAAAAACTTCCTTTACGATAACGGGGAGGGCGAGGTCGTCGGCTTGTTCGGACAGATAGAAAAGACGGGTATCGTGGAGAAAATGGGATTGCAGGGCACTCTGACCGCGAGCAAATGGAGCGGAGGAATGGTCGGCATCAACCACGGTACGATCCGCAACTGCTTTATAGACGTTACCGTTACGGGCACATCGTTCCCGATGAGCGCCGTGGCGGGGAACAACAAAGGGCTTGTGCAGAACACCCTCGCCGTCGGCAAGGTAACCTGTCCCGACGGCAAGGACGGCGCGGCATTCGTCGGTTCCACCGACGGGCAGGTGGAGCATTCCTTCGCGCACCTCGGCAACATACCATATGCCTACGGATGGGGCAAGACGAGCGATCTCAGCGTTTCCAAAACGGAAAACCAGCTGAAGTCCGCGGAGACTTATTCCTCCTGGGATCCCGAGATCTGGTATATCGCGAACGGCATGTATCCGTTGCTTCGCTATGAGGGATTTGTCCCTCCCGCGGCGGAAGTTCTCGTTACCGTCAACAATACCGAAAAATCCCTGAACCTGAGGGCGGAGCCCGCTGAAAACAGCTTGCAGATCGATTATACCGTGGCAAACGCGGAGGACGATTCCGTTACGTTCAGCCTGAAAGAGAGCGTGGCGGGCGTTTCCGTCAGCGGCACCGGACTGCTCGAAATAAGTTCTTCCGTGGCGGATAATACGCGCGTTACCGTGGTGATAACTTCGGTGCAGGATCCGTCAAAATTTGCTGAATATACCGTAAAGATCAATAATTTCGACCCGAATTCGGCGATAACAATTTCCTCTTATCAGGATATGCTGACTTATCTCGTCAATACGGACGACGCGACCGACCTCACCAAAAACTATGCGCTTTCCGCGGATATCGACCTTTCGGACGTTTTCTGGAGCGGCATGATCGGCGCGGGCACGGAGGGTGACGGCGCGTTTACGGGCACTTTCGACGGGCGCGGACATACGCTGAAAAACGTTGCGGGCGGCAATGCCGCCGCGAACTTCGGCCTATTTAAAAAGATAGGCGAAGGCGGCGAAGTCAAAAATCTCGCGATCGAAATCCGCGCGGAACGCATGTACGTCGGCAACGATTCCGCCGTGCTTGCGAGCGTGAACGACGGGCTGATCGAAAACGTGATGATTTCGGGAGAGATCATGGGCACGAACGCCAACGTAGCGGGATTTGTCTGCCTGAACAACGGCACGATCAGAAATTCGGTAAGTTTCGTCAAAGTTCTGCAAAGCGAATCGACGGAACCCGCGGGCGTCAACGCCGTGGCCAAAACCAACGACGGTACGATTGAAAACGTATTTGTGGATAAGGAGGTTACGGGAGCTTCTCACCTGCTTTCCGCCGCAGACGCCGCGTTGGACGCTTACTGCCTCGCGAGCGCCGAAATGAAGTCGGCGGCGACGTATGCGGACTTCGATCAAACAATCTGGACGATTACGGAGGGGCAGTATCCTGCGCTGAAAACTTTATGACCGCTAAGAAAGGACAGAAACCTGCCGCGATAAGAAACGCGAACATCAAACTCGTGATGCAGCTGATTGATTCGGGCGTAAGGTCGAGATGCGACCTTGCGAAGAGCACGAAACTGAGCAATCCCGCCCTCACGATGATCATAGACCAGATGCTCGGCATAGGCTTTGTAAAGGAGGGGGAAAAGATCGTTACCAACGAACGGGGCAGGCGCAAGGTCGATCTCGCGATCAACCGCGAATTTGCCGCCGTCGTCGGCGTGGACTTTTCCTCCGACAACATACTAATAACGCTCGCGGACTTTACGCGGAAGGCGCTTGCGCACCGCGAGATCGCGGACAGCGAGATCATCACGCGCAAAGTCCTGTCGAGGGTAGTGGAAGTATTGAGGGAAGTATTGTCCGCGACCGACATACCCGTAAAGTGCATATGCGTAGGCGTTCCCGGCAAGGTGAACGCCGCCACGGGCAGGGTGCACATGGCTTCGTACAAATACCGCGACTGCTGCGATATCGACATGGCGGAGTTTTTTGAAAGCGAATTCGGAATCCCGACCGTGCTCGCCAACGACGCCAGCCTGCAGATGCTCGCGGAAAAGACTTACGAAGGCGCAGGCAGGGATTCCGCTCTGATATATAACGACTACGGCATGGGCGGCGCGTTATGGCTCAAGGGCGAAAATTTTGAAGGCGACAGCGGTTTTGCGGCCGAACTCGGCGCCATTCCCATAGCCTACGACGGCGAAGTGTCCATTTTCGAGGATATCTGCGGCATAAACGCCATGCTGCGCGCCAGCGGTTACGACCTCGGCGATCCGCGCTCGTTCGATAAATTCCTCGCGGCATATGCCGCAGGCGGAAAGGACGAAGGCGCCGCCGTGGACAGGAGCGCGCGCGGCATCGCCCTGCTTATACGCTGTATACTTGGCGTAGCGGGCTGCAGGGATATCATGATCACGGGCAAGGCCAGCAGGCTTGGCGGCAGATATATAGACAGCATAAGCAAATATTTAGAGGAAGAAAAGATTTTCGATATTTCGCAGCTCAGCCTGCGTTACGGTCATTTCCGCGGCAACGCGACCGTTACGGGCGCGGTGGAAAAGGCCGTGTCTTACGTGATCGATACCGAAATTGCGCGGAGATAAGTTACAAAGAGGTGGCATGATGATAAAATTCGGAACGGGTGGGTTCCGCGGCGTGATCGCCGACGATTTCACGAAGGAAAACGTACAAAAAATAGCGCAGGGGCTGAGTTTGACCGCCCTTGAAAACGGCTGGGGCGGCAAGCCCGTGGTTATCGGCTACGATCTGCGCTTTATGTCCGACAAGTTCGCCGCATGGATGGCGGAAGTGTTTGCGGGGAACGGGATAAAAGTTCTGCTCTGTACGAGCGTGGTGCCTACCCCGATCGTCATGAGCGCGACGAAAGACATGGACAACGAACTCGGCGTAATGATCACCGCGAGTCATAATCCTTACGTTTTCAACGGCGTAAAGGTATTCCGTAAAAACGGCATGGACGCGGACGTCGGTTTCACAAACGCGCTCGAAAATGTAACCAACGCGTGCGGGAATGTGAACGTCATGCCGCTCGCGCTGGCGAAAGAGCGCGGCCTCGTGGAGGAGTATTCTCATATCGAAAAATATCTCGACAATATAGTATCGTTTATCGACCCGAAGATAAAATTCAATAAGGCGAAGATACTGTTCGACAACATGTGCGGCGCGGGCTGCGTGGGGCTGAAACCCATCGCCAGGCGGCTGAACATCACGCGTTTCGACATCATCAACGAAAAACACGACGCGTTTTTCAACTTCATCACGCCGAATCCCACAGAGGAGGCGATGTCCAGACTGAAAAACATGGTCGTGAAAAACGGCTACGATTACGCCATCGCGACGGACAGCGACGCGGACAGGCTGGGCGTGCTCGACGAAAACGGCAACAGCGTGAGCAGCAACGAAATTCTCGCCTGCCTTTATTATTATCTCGTAAGGTACCGCGGGCAGAAAGGGGATATCGTAAAAAACTGCTCGGCGTCCGTTCTGCTCGATATGCTCGCGGAAAAACTCGGCTTTAAGTGTTACGAAGTGGACGTAGGATTCAAAAATATTTCCGCGAAACTGAAAGAAACGAACGCGCTTATCGGCGGAGAAAGTTCGGGCGGTTTGACCGTGCGCAATTACATATTCGGCAAGGACAGCACCTTTTCGGCGGCGCTGTTTATGGAAATGCAGATCGTCATGAACAAACCGGTTTCCGAGATAGTCGGGGAAGTGAAAAACTTCGCAGGCTACGGCTATCACTGCGCAGAAGACAGCTGCGAGGTTTCGGACATGCGCGTGTTCGACGCGCTGTATAAGGACGACGGACGGGAAATAGGCGCTAAGAAAGTACACGCTTTCAACCGCAACGTAAAATATTACTTCGAAAACGGATGTTGGGCGCTCCTGCGGGCATCGGGCACGGAGCCTCTTCTGCGCATCGCCGCGGAAATGCCCTCGGAATCGGAAGTCAGAAAGATCGCCGAAAAACTGAAATGCAAGATCAAAGAAACCGACGATAAATTATTAAAGGGAAGTTTATAAACGGAACATGAGGACTGAGATCAGGGAATTTTTAAGCAAAATACAAAATCTTTCCGTCGACGCGAAGGCGCGCGGCGAAGCGGCCCTGCCGGAAAACTGTTTCTTTTTAAACGATTTTGAAATCGTTTGTATGAAACGGGACAAAGGGGACAGCCGTTATCCTTATTCGGCGGACGGATTCACGCTCTGGGCGTATTCTTCGGGGTATATTTCCGTCAACGAAAGCACGTATTACGTCATTTTGCCCGCGAGCGGCGGCAAGGAACCGTTCATGACGGCGTTCGGCGGGATATACGAAAGCGGTGCGTATCTGCCCGTTTCGCTCTTCGGCGCCATGGCCCTGCCTGCAGAAAAAGACTGCAGGCGCTATACCGTTTATACGCCGCAGGCAGTATATTATATCGCGGAATGTAAACAGATCCTGTTTGCGCTGCGGGCATTCGTATCCGAAAAAAAGGAAGTTTGTTTTACGCTATACGCCGAAAATTTAGGTAAAGATAAAAAGAATATATATCTGTCGCCGTATATCAACTGCCTTTTAAAACACGATACTGCGGAATCGGTCGAAACCAACTGGTTCAAAGAATGCCGCGCTACGGAAAACGGCTATCTCTTCGGCAGCGTGGAAGATCTCGACCGCACCACGCATCTCGAAAATTACGGCGTGATCACGCGCGCGCTGGACGAAAGCAGGATCGATTCGCTTGAAATCACCACCGCGCGCACCGTTTATACGGGCGGCACGAACCGCCCGCTGATGTGTGCGGACTGCCTTACGTCGGGTAAATTTGCGGAAAAAAAGTTGAATACGCGGTTCACGGATACCGCTGTCGCCGCGGAGATGGTCGGGCTGACGCTCGGCGGCGGGGAAGATTTTTCGGTCGATTACAAACTCGTGTGCGCCTACGATAAAGCGGCGGCGGAGGAACTCTGCAAGGCGCCGCTTTCGCCCGCGGAGTTTGACGATTACGTAAAGAACGCGAAAATTGCGGACGATAAAAAGAACGCAGAAACCATGATAATGGAGTTCTGCGGTCCGGGAATCGGAGATTTGAACTGCAATGTTCTCAACCGCTTTGTCAAAAACGTGCAGAGACAGGTGGAATTTACCGCGCTCGCGAAAAATTCGGGCGTTTCACTGCTTGGCGTGCGCGACGTGTTCCAGCAGATCGAGGCGGCTTTGATGTGGAATCCGAAAGCCTGCCGCGAAAAAATTCTGGAAGCGCTGTCCTTTATCGGAAAGGACGGCCGCCCGCCCCGGCAGTACTCCATTCCGCCGCGGCCCGGCGCCGTGCCGAGAATGGATCTCCGCCCGTTTATAGACCAGGGCGTTTGGATTATCGATACGCTTTACGCCTATCTCGGCTTTACGGGAGATTATTCCCTTTTGCGGGAGGAATGCGGCTATTACGATTATCAAGGCAACGCCGTTTTTTTGTGCGGGGAACGGGACAGCGTTCTGCACCACCTTATCCGCATAACCGATTATATGGTCGATAAGATCGACCGCAGATATACGAACTGTCTGCGCGCGATGTACGGCGACTGGAACGACGCGCTCGACGGGCTGGGCGTTTCCGCAGACGGAAGCGAGGAATACGGTTCCGGCGTTTCCGTCATGGCGACGTTGCAGTTGTACCGCAATCTCGAAGAAATGGCGGAAATTCTCGCCGCGGCGGGCTGCGGGGAGCCTCTACGGAAAAAGTATCTCGAAGTGCGGGAATCGCTGAAACGCGGATTGGAAGAACACGCCGTGGACAGCAATGGCGAAGAAAGGAAAATTCTGCACGGCTGGGGCGATAAGGTGAGCTATAAGATAGGCAGTTACCGCGATCCCGACGGCGTTTCGCGCGACGGCCTCACCGCCAATGCGTTCTGGGTGATATCCGACCTCTACCGCGAGGACGACAGTCTGAAAGACTCCATACTCGGCGCGTTCAGAAGGCTCGACAGCAAGTACGGATTAAAGACCTTTGAACCGTATTTTCCGTTGGGCATGAAGGGCGTGGGGCGGATCGTCAATCTGCCGCGCGGCACGGCGGAAAACGCCGCGACTTACGTTCACGCGACTTTGTTCGGCATCTGGGCGCTCTTCAAAATGGGAGAGGCGGACTTCGCATGGGAACAGCTTTGCAAAGCTTTGCCCGTAACGCACGAACATCTGTCCACTACGCCCTTTGTCATGTCCAATTCCTATTCGTACAACGAAGAATACGGGCTGGACGGCGAATCGATGTCCGACTGGTTCACGGGCAGCGCGAACGTTCTCGTCAAAGTTCTCGTTAGGTGCGTTTTCGGCATAAATCCGGATCTGCACGGCGTTACGATCAGTCCTGCGAAAGGCGCGGGCGCGCGGAACAGCAGGATAAAAATCAAGGTGAGAGGTGCTGAACTTAACGTGGAGAACAAATGCGGAACAGACGGTCCGCGTCGGTTTTTCGTAAACGGCGGGGAGGTTAAAGCGGAATATGACAAATTCCTCTGCACCGAAAAGATCTATCTGCCCGAAGAACGGCTTGCGGGAAAAATACATATCGTCGTAACGGACTGAAACGGATAACAAAAAGCGCATCTGCAAGGTGCGTTTTTTTGCGCACTTACAGACAAAAACTAAGCCGTATCTGCGGCGCATAGAAAAAGGCCGCCCCGACGGGGCCGGCCTTTTTTCGTTATAGTTCTTTAATGGTCTTTCTGGGGCATTTTGCCACGCAGGTCATACAGCCCGTACATTTGGAATAATCGATGACGGGCAGGTTGTTCACCATCGTAATGGCCTGTTCGGGACAGTTTTTGGCGCACAGCCCGCAGCCGATACAGCCGACCTCGCAGACGCTCATGGTGTCCTTGCCGCGGCAGGGCGTGGAACATGCCACGTAAACCTTTGCGCTTTTGGGAATGAGCGAAATGATTTTTTTCGGACAGTTCTTCACGCACAGTCCGCAGGCTTCGCAGAGCGCCTTGTCCACGAGGGATACGCCGTCTTTAACGTGCACCGCGCCGTAGGGGCAGACGTCCGCGCACGTGCCTTCGCCCATGCAACCGTAGGAACATTTCTTTCTGCCGCCGAGGTACATGCCTTCCGCCAGACAGCCGTCGTTGCCCACGTAGTTGTATTTATTCTTCGCCCGTTCGCCGCCCGCGCAGGCGACTACGGCGTAAACGGGTTCGCTCGCGGCAAACTCCACGCCGAGGATTTCCGCTATTTTCGCCTTGTTTTCGTTCGGGGTAGGGCCGCAGGCGGTAATGTCCGCCTTACCCTCGGCAAGCGCTTTCGCAAAGCCTTCGCAGCCGGCGTAGCCGCAGCCGCCGCAGTTCGCGCCCGCAAGCTGTTCCGAAATGGCGGAAACCTTTTCGTCGGTTTTGACCGCGCAGAACTTGGAAACGAGCAGAATGAGCACCGCGAACACGACGGCAAGCCCCGCCGCGATACCGATTACGATGCCGACTTTATCCCATTGCACCGAAGCGAGTAAATTCAAAGTCATTTTTCCGCCTCCTTAAATCAAAGAAAACACGTAGAACGCCATGGCCATGAAACAGGCTGCGATCATAGCGATCGGGAACCCTTTCAGGTGTTTGTTTATGGGCAGGGCCGCTATCTTTTCGCGGAGGCCGCTCATGACCACGATGGCCAGCGTGAAACCGAGGCCGGCGAAGAAACCGTACAGCACGGCATAGCCCATGTTCATGGACGCGATTCCGAGCAGGGACATCATCTGCGAACTGTCGATCACGAGTTCCGCCACGCCGAGAACGGCGCAGTTCGTGGTGATTAAGGGCAGGTATATGCCCATCGCCTTGTACAGCGTGGGGGAGAATTTTTTCAGCACCATTTCTATCATCTGCACCAACGCGGCAATGACGAAGATAAAGACGATAATCTCGAGGTATTCGAGTTTGAGCGGCACCAAAAGATAGGTGTATATCGGATAGGTGATAAGGCAGGTTATGGTCATGACGAAAGTAACCGCCACGCCCATGCCGAACGCGTTGGACGTGCTTTTGGAAACGCCCAGGAAAGGGCATATCCCTAAAAACTGCACGACGACGAAGTTATTGACGAATACGGCGACGACTATGATAGAGAGAAAAGCGCCCATTTAATTTGCCTCCTTTGCCGCCGCGGGAGCGTGGCTCAGTTTATACGTCTTTATCTTGCGTTTGTTGTGCAGAAGATAGGAAACGTATCCGAACAGCGCGATAAAGACGCCGTAGGTAAAGAACGCGCCCGCGCTCGAAGAGAAGAACTCTATCTTGAAATCCCAAAGCTTGACGCCGAAAATGGCGCCCGCGCCGAGAATTTCCCTGAACGCGCCCATCAGCGTGAGCGCCAGCGTGAAGCCTATGCCCATGAAGAGGCCGTCCGCCGCGGAGGCGAGCACGCCGTTTTTGCTGGCAAAGCTTTCCGCCCGCGCGAGTATGATGCAGTTGACCACGATGAGCGGCAGATACAGACCAAGGCTCTCGTAGATGGACGGCAGAAATTTATCGAGCACAAGCCGCACGATCGTAACGAAAGTAGCGATGATGAGCACGAATGCGGGGATGCGCACCTTGTCGGGTATGACGTTCCGCAAAAGGGAAACGAACACGTTGGAGCAGATCAGCACGAACGTTACCGCGGCGCCCATGCCGATGCCGTTCATCGCCAGCGTGGTGAGCGCCAGCGTGGGGCAGGTGCCGAGCACGAGTTTGAAAGTGGGATTCGAGGTTATCACGCCGTCCACGGCGATTTTTTTGTAGTTTGTTTTCATTTTACACAGCCTCCCCCCAAAGGTATAAAAGCACGGTGTTTACGGCGCCGTTCATGGCGTTGGAACTGCGCGTCGCGCCCGAAACGATATTCTGTACGCTGCCCGCGCCGGCAGAGGTGGAAAAGAGCTTTCCGCTCTCTAGTTCCTCCGTCGTGAGCGAGGTGTATTTTTCAAAGAAAGAAGTGCCGAAAGAGGACATCAGCGTCTGTTTTTCGTAACTGTCCAGAACGACGTTTTCCACAGAAACGGGTTTGTCGTTTTCGTATTTCACGAGCACCCACAGCGTAACCGACCCGTTCTTATATCCGATATTGCTCGATTTGCTGTTGTAAAGTTCGTAATAGACGCCCTCGTCGGTGAAACAATACGCTTTGATTATCTCGCCCGAATCGGCGGAAAAGCCTTCTTCGCCCTCGCCGAAGCCGTCGAGCACGGAAGCCTCTACCTCCTTGCCGTAAACTTTCAGTACGGCGCGGTTCAGCCGTTCCTTGTCGCTCACGTAAAGAAGGTCGTTGAGGACGGCGAGCAGGCCGCACATGACCACCGTGATGACGAAGAGGACGATCACGCAGCGGAAGGCCTCGCTTTTAAAGAAATTCGTCTTCATCTATTTGGCCTCCTTCTGCTTTTTCTGCCTTACGTAACCGAACGGGAGGTTCACGATGAACTTGTCGATCAGCGGAACGAACAGATTCATGAGCAGAATGACAAAGGACACCACTTCAATGCCCGCAGCCTTTCTGAGCACCGCGGTCAGCACGCCCATCAAAACGAAATACAGCACGTTGCCCCAGGTCGTGTTCGGCGTGGTGGTGTAATCCGTCGCCATGAAGATGGCGCCGAGGATAAGTCCGCCGCTCAGAATGGAGGGGAGAAAGTAATTGAAGTCGAATTTGTTGAGCGCCACGCTCATCAGTCCCGTTACCGCTATATAGATGAGCGGCCATTTGAAATCGATAATGCCGCGGATCACGAGATACAGGCCGCCGGCGATAAGCGCTATTTTACACGTTTCGCCGATACAGCCCGGCACGTTGCCGAGCAGAAGGTAAAGGTTGTTGGGCAGTTCGCCGTTCTGCAGCAGCGCGGTGAGCGACGTCGGCCCCGAAATTACGGTAGCGCCCGATTCGACGCCCGCGTAATTAGGTATAGCCCAGTTGCCTACCATGATCATGTTGAAGGACAGGAATGCGAACACCCTGCCCGTCGCCGCGGGGTTGACGAGGTTTTTGCCCGTGCCGCCGAACAGCATCTTCACTACGATCACGGCGAACGCCGCGGAAAGAACGGGAACGTACCAGTAGACCTGCGAACCCAGGCACATTGCGAGGAGTAGCCCCGTAACGAGGGAGGAAAAGTCGAATTCTTTCAGGATTTCTTTGAAAGGTTTTCCGCAGATGAGCAGGAAAACGATTTCCGATACGCAGGCGGTTACGGCCGAAAGCGCGATGATCATCAGCGCGCGCCAGCCGAAGAACACGCACCCCATCACGAGGGCGGGCAGGAGCGCGATACAGACGTTCAGCATGATTTCCCGCGTGGTGCGCCTGCCCTTGACGTGCGGGGAGTTGGAATAAAATTTGAGTTGTTCTTCCATTGTTTGCTCCTATTTTTTCTCTTTGAGTTTCGCCTTGCAGAAAGCGATGCTCTGCACGAGCGGCCGCCTTGCGGGGCAGTTATATGCGCACGTTCCGCATTCGATGCAGTTCAGGGCGCCGTATTTTCTGCCCTTATCGTAATCGCCCGCAAGGGTGTAAAGCTCTATATACATCGGCATCAGCCGCATGGGGCAGTTTCTCGCGCACGCGCCGCAGTTGATGCAGTTGGTGGGCTTTTGGAGGTTGGCCTCTTTCGCGTTGAGGAACAACAGCCCCGAATCGGTTTTTCTCACGTACTGATTGAGGTCGACGAGGTTCTTGCCCATCATCGGGCCGCCCGCCACGTATTTCACGACGCCTTCTTTCTCGCCGCCGCAATACGCCGCGATCTCGGAAAAGGGGGTGCCGAGGGGGACTTTCAGGTTTTTCGGCTCGGCAATGCCGTCGCCGCTCACCGTCATCACGATTTCGGTCAGCGGCTTGTTGAGTTCCACCGCCTCATACGCGGCGAACAGCGTTTTGATGTTCTGCACGCACACGCCCACGTCGAAAGGCATTTTACCCACGGGGACTTTCCTGCCCGTGCAGCAGTATATCAGCTGTTTCTCGCTGCCCATAGGGTACTGCTTTTGCAGCGCGACTACGTTCATGCCGCGTTCGGAAAACAGTTCTATGGCCTCGGGCTTATTCTTCTCTATGCCGACGACCACGTTTTTCACGTTGAGCGCCGCCGCCAGATAATTTATGCCCTTGACGATCTCGTCGGGATGTTCTATCATCAGGCGGTAGTCGCAGTTGAGGTAAGGCTCGCATTCCGCGCCGTTGACGATGAGCGTGTCGAGCGGGTTTTTGGGCGAGAGTTTGACCGCGGTGGGGAACCCCGCGCCGCCGAGCCCGACTATGCCCGCCTCGCGCACGCGGCCGATAATGGTCGCGTCCTCAAAATTTTCGAGGTTGGGAAAGCGGAATTCTTCCGTGCGGCCGTCGTTTTGAATGACGATGTACTTTTGTTTCAGTCCCATCGGATTGACGATCTCTTCAATGCCCGTAACCTTGCCGCATACGCTGGAAAAGACGTTTGCGGAAACCGCGCCCGTCGCTTCCGCGATCATCTGCCCCTTGATCACGTTGTCGCCGACGTTCACAACGGGAGCCGCGGGCGCGCCGATATGCTGGGAAACGCTTATCTTCACCGTTTCGGGCGCGGGCATCGTTTCTATCGGCTTTTCGCGGCAGAGTTCCTTGCGGTCCTTCACGTGCACGCCGTACCGATATCTTTTGCCTTTGAGTATCAAGATATATATCCTCCTGAAATGATTTGTATGAAGAGCGGGCTTGCCGCTTCAACGGGCGAAATAGTTTTTTGGCAGGGCTTTTACCGTAAGATAGGCGGCCAGCCCCACGATCACGCCGGCAACCGCGCCCGTGAGGGCGAGGTAGGGCAGGTAAATCAGCGCTTCGGGCGTTTCGGTTACCAGGCAGAAAACGAGGTTCTGCACTATGTTGTGCAGCGTAGCCGCAGTTACGCTGATCGCCGTAAGCGACGTTTTCGGAAAGAGAAACCGAAAGAGCGCGTACTCCGCCGCGAACGCCGCGAAAGAGGCCGGCAGCGAGTACATGAGCGCGGAAAAATTCCCGCCGAACACGGCTCCGAGCAGGCACTTTGTCAAGATGACGGCAAACGCGCTGCCTCCGCCGTATAAAATGAGGGCGAGAAAGGTAAAAATATTGGAAAGCCCCATCTTCGCGCCGGGAATGAACAGGGGCGGGAACAGGCTTTCTATCATGAACGCGATGAGCGCGAGCGCGGCGAGCACGGCCGTTCCCGCAATCTTTTTGGATAAAGAACGCTGCATGTTTCACCCCGCTACGGGCGGCTGTACGCCGCCGCCCGAGGCCGAAACGACCACTTCGTGCGGCACGCATACGATGGCGCCGCCGTTTCTGCCTATGGCTTTCGTATGCACGCAGTCCCTGCGCGCGGAGCAATCGGCGTCCCGCATGCGGGCGGAACGCTCTTCCGCGTCGATCTCTATCAGGTTGAAACCGCCCTCCGTTTTTACGGTTATGAGCAGCAACCCGCCTTGCTCTTCCTCCGTGACGGAGGAAGAATAGACCGCGCTTTTTCCCGAGGAAAAGTCATAGGTATATACGATTTCCCCCTTGACGGAAATTTCGATCGCGGAAATGTTTTTTTGCTTTCCGCAACTGTTATAGCATAAAAAAAGCACGACGATAATGACAAAAACGGATATATATAAACACAAATCAAACTTTTTGAAAGGTTTTGAAGTTTTTATTACATCCGCGTCGATCCTCGCCATACCGTATTCCCGGCGGAGCAATCTCTCCGCTAAACAATTATATATCTATATATCGCGATATATATTATAACGAAAACGAAAAGCGGTGTCAAGGCTAACGGTAAAAATTTTGTCGATTAAAATTATTTCAAAAATTTGAAAATAAAATTATATAAAATGCTTGACAAATTATTAAAACATGTTACAATATTATTAAAAAAGGAGGGAGAGATGGCTAAAACCGTTTATTCTTTGGTTCTGGACGACGAGGTTATGAAACTCGTGGACAAGGCGGCGCGCAGGGGCGGTCTCAGCCGTTCGGCGTATATCAACCAGGCGCTTGCCGAAAACGTCGGGTACGAAACGGCGCTGAAGAAAAACGCCGATTTATTCCGCTGCGTGGAGGATTTGCTCGCGCGGCACGACAATCTGCACTTCTTTACGGCTTCTTCGAGCGCGGCGACAGTTACGGGGAGCATTTCTTACAGATATAAGCCTACGATGAAATACCTCGTGGAAATCTACCCTTACGAGCACGAATATCTCGGCGAACTGAAAGTTTCTTCGCGCACGGGCAACGAATTCGTGCGGCGCGCCATAGACGAATTTTTCCGCCTGTGGGCGGCTCTCGAACGACGGTACGTGTCCGAAAACATTCCCTGCGCGATAGAGGAAAACCGCATGCGGCGCGTATTTTTGCGGCCGCGGGCTGAAATCGGGCCGACGGCGCTCGCTTCGGCGATCGCGCATTATATCGGCGCGTTCGACGCGCTCATCAACGAATATTTCGTAAATCTGGACAGCGACGGCTTTTCCGTCAAGGAAATAGAATATGCGTTCAGAAAAGAATTTTACGGCAAACCCGTCATTTAAAGGAGGTGAATTTTTATGACGAACAATAACTTTACGCAAAAAGCTTTGGAAATAATCGGGGCGGCGCAGCGCCTCGCGGGGGAAAACGGCAACCCCGAACTTACGGAAGAGCATTTCCTTGCGGCGATGACCGACGGGGACGGGCTCATAAGCGAATTGCTGAATAAAATGCAGGCGGACGTTCCCTCGCTGCATGCGGACGCCCTCGCCGCGGTGGAAAAACTGCCGAAGACGAGCGGCGGCAGCGTGTACGCCTCGCAGGAACTGAATAAAGCGCTTTCCGCCGCGGAAAAGACCGCGTCGGAGATGAAAGACGAATATATTTCCGTAGAACATATCTTTTTAGGCATGCTCGACAACCCGTCTTATACGGTGCGCGGCCTGTTTGAAAAATACGGCGTGAAAAAGGATAAATTCCTCAAAGTCCTCACCGAGGTGCGGGGCAACGTGCGCATTACCAACGACAATCCCGAAGATACGTACGACGTGCTCAACAAATACGGTTCCGACCTTGTGGAGCGGGCGCGCCAGCACAAGCTGGATCCCGTTATCGGCAGGGACGCCGAGATCAGAAACGTCGTGCGCATACTTTCGAGAAAGACCAAAAACAATCCCGTTCTCATTGGCGAAGCGGGCGTCGGCAAGACCGCCATCGCGGAGGGGCTCGCCATCCGCATCATGAAAGGGGACGTGCCGCAGTCGCTCAAGGACAGAAAGCTGTTTTCTCTCGATCTGGGCGCGCTCGTGGCGGGCGCCAAGTACAGGGGCGAGTTTGAAGAAAGGTTGAAGGCCGTGCTGTCCGAAGTCAAGAAGAGCGAGGGAAAAATCATACTCTTTATAGACGAGCTCCACACAATCGTCGGCGCGGGCAAGACGGACGGCGCCATGGACGCGGGCAATCTGTTGAAACCCATGCTGGCGCGCGGCGAACTGCATTGCATAGGCGCGACCACGCTCGACGAATACCGCAAATATATCGAAAAAGACCCCGCGCTCGAACGGCGTTTCCAGCCCGTAACCGTGGGCGAGCCGACGGTGGAGGATACAATTTCCATTCTGCGCGGACTGAAAGAACGTTACGAGGTGTTCCACGGCGTGAAGATCAGCGATTCCGCCATCATTGCGGCGGCGACGCTTTCCGACAGGTATATCACGGACAGATTTCTGCCCGATAAGGCGATCGACCTGATCGACGAGGCCTGCGCCATGATCAAGACCGATATCGATTCCATGCCGAGCGAGATAGACGATATCCGCCGCAAGGTCATGCAGCTCGAAATAGAGGAGGCCGCGCTCAAAAAGGAAACCGACGAACTGGCGAAAGCGCACCTTGAGGAAGTGAGAAAGGAAAAGAGCGAACTTTCCGCCAAGTATAACGAAATGGTCGCCAAGTGGCAGAACGAAAAGAACAGCATCGGAAAGGTGCAGAAACTGAGGGAAGACCTCGGCGCCGCCAACGCCGAACTCGAACGGGCGGAGCGGGCGTACGACCTCAATAAAGCGGGCGAACTCAAATACGGCAGGATACCGCAGCTCAAAAAGGAACTCGAAGAACTGGAAAAGAACGGCACCGGCAAGACCAACCTGTTGAAAGACCGCGTTACAGAGGAGGAAATAGCGAAAATCATTTGCCGTTGGACGGGTATTCCCGTTTCCAAGCTGATGGAGGGCGAGCGCGAAAAGCTGCTCAATCTGGAAAGCATACTGCACAAACGCGTGATCGGGCAGGACGAGGCGGTGGAAAAGGTTTCCGAAGCCATCATGCGTTCGCGCGCGGGCATTGCGGATCCCAACCGTCCGATCGGGAGTTTCCTCTTCCTCGGGCCGACTGGCGTGGGCAAGACCGAACTTGCCAAAACGCTGGCGGAGTGCCTGTTTGACGACGAACGGAACATAATCCGCATAGACATGAGCGAATACATGGAAAAATTCGCGGTGTCGAGGCTGATCGGCGCGCCTCCGGGATACGTGGGCTTCGAGGACGGCGGACAGCTGACCGAGGCCGTGCGGCGCAAACCCTATTCGGTGGTGCTCTTCGACGAGATAGAAAAGGCGCATCCCGACGTATTCAATATTTTGCTCCAGGTGCTCGACGACGGGCGCATCACCGATTCGCAGGGCAGGACGGTGGATTTCAAGAACACCATAATCATATTGACGTCCAACCTCGGCTCTTCCGTCATTCTGGACGGGATCGTGAACGGCGAGATCTCCGAAAGCGCGAAATCTGAGGTCAATAAGCTGCTGAAAGCGCATTTTCGCCCCGAATTTCTGAACAGGCTGGACGAGATCGTGCTTTACAAGCCGCTCGATAAAAAGGAAATAAAATCTATCGTGGATCTCATGCTGAGGTCGCTCGACAAGAGATTGAAGGACAAACAGCTGAAACTCGAAGTTACGGACAAGGCGAAGGATTACATCGTGGAAAACGGTTACGATCCCGTTTACGGCGCGCGGCCGCTCAAACGTTTTATCCAGCACAATGTGGAAACGCTGATCGCGCGGCATATCATTGAAGGCGAATATCTGCCGAACGCCGTAATCAAAGTGGACGCCAACGAAAACGGCCTTTACGTTTCGTAAACGGCGTTTTGCCGCCGCGGAATTTCCGCGGCGGCTTTTTTTGGTATTTTATTGTCCTTTTTTTATTCTAAGTTGCCGTAATGATTTATTTTTTTGCTTGCTAAATGGCGCGATGTATTATATAATAATAGTATAATATGGACGAAGTGAAACTGACTGTTACCGCCGCTTCCGGCGTAGAGGCCGTCGCCAAGCGCGAACTGAAAAAACTCGGTTTTGCCGAACCGAAAGCGGAGCGCGGCGCCATGAGCGTAACGGGCGCTTTATCGGATATAGCGCGGCTCAACGTGTTTTTGCGCACGGCGGACAGAGTGTACCTCGACGCGGGCGCTTTCCGCGCGGAAACTTTCGACGCGCTTTTCGACGGCGTGTATTCCCTGCGCTGGGAAGACTACTGCCGGAGGGAAACGAAAGTAATCGTCAACGGCAAAAGCGTAAAGAGCAGGCTTTTCGCCCTGTCCGCCTGTCAGAAGATCGTAAAAAAGGCGATAACGAAGCGCCTTTCGGAAAAATATAAACTCCGCGTTCTGCCGGAAAGCGGCGAAACGCTGTACGTTTTTTTCGATATCTGCTGCGATACGGCGGTCATCCGTATAGACACCACGGGCACGGGGCTGCATAAACGCGGTTACCGCGATATGGTCGGCGCGGCGCCGATACGCGAAAATCTCGCGGCGGCCATGGTGCTTTTGAGCGGGTATTCTTACAGAAAACCGTTGCGCGATCCGTTCTGCGGATCGGGGACGATCGCCGTGGAAGCCGCACTCTACGCCCTCGACGTAGCGCCGGGGATTTTCAGGAAGTTCGCCTTTGAAGATTTCTGTTTTATGCCGCAGGGAGCGATTGCGGGAGCGCGCGAAGAGGCGAAGGACAGAGAACGGCGGGACAGGGAAATCGACGTGATCGGCTCGGATATAGATCCTCGTGCGGTAAAGCTCGCCGAACGGCACGCCCGCCGCGCGGGCGTCGCGGATAAGGTGAAATTCAAAGTCGGAGACGCGCGGGAATTTTGCAGCCCGCTTTCGGACGGCGTGATCGTAACGAACCCGCCCTACGGCGACAGGGTGCTGACGGAGCGGGAGGCACGCGCCCTGTACGGAGCGCTCGGCCGGGCATACCGGGGGCTGGATAACTGGTCGCTTTTCGCCATCGCCGAAGATAAGGATTTCGAACGGGCGTTCGGCAAAAAGGCGGATAAAAACAGAAAATTATACAATTCCGACAAGGAATGTAGGTTATACGAATATTTCGGCAAAAGGGAGAACGACTATGGACGGAAAAATTCTGACTGAAAAACTCTTGGCGTACGCGCAGGAGTTTCTGCACCTCGACAAGCTGGACGCGATCTATACCCGCAACCTGCTGCTGCGCGAATTCCGTTTGACGGAACCCGCGGAAGAGGCGGACGTTGCGGACGTGAAGAAAATGAGCGTTCCCGACGAGCTTGTGGCGGCGGTGGAAAGCTATGCGCGCGAAAACGGGCTTTGCGAAGAAGGAACGGAAAATCTTTACAGTACGTATATTTTCGGCATACTGACGCCCAAACCGTCAAAGGTGAACGAGGAGTTTTACCGCCTGCGCGAAAGCGAGGGCGTGGAGGCGGCTTGCGCGTATTTTTACGATATGTGCATCAAAAACAACTACATACAAAAGACCGCCATCGATAAAAATCTCAAATGGGAATACCGGGACGGAAACAATATCCTCGAAATCACCATCAACCTTTCCAAACCTGAAAAGGACAACAAAGAGATCGCAAAACTGCTTACGGTGAAAAAGAGCGACAAGCCCAAATACCCCAAATGCCTGCTCTGCAAGGAAAACGAGGGGTTCGAGGGAAGTCTGTCGCATCCCGCGCGCGAAAACATCCGCACGATCAAACTCGATCTCGCGGGGGAGGACTGGTTCGTGCAGTATTCGCCCTACGCGTATTACGACGAACACTGCATCGCCATTTCCTATAACCACGTGCCGATGAACGTCAACGCCAAGACGGTGAGAAAGCTCGCCGACTTCGTGGACGTCTTTCCCAATTATATGATAGGTTCCAACGCCTCGCTCCCCATCGTGGGCGGTTCCATCCTCAATCACGAACATTTTCAGGGCGGCGTGCATTTAATGCCTATGCATAAGGCGCAGGTGAAATATCCGATGAAAAGCGCAAAATACCCCTCGGTAAAGGTGGGGATCCTCGACTGGTATAACAGCGTGGTGCGCATGCAGTCGGCGGACCGCGAAAGCGTGATCGCCCTGGCCGGCGAGATCGTGGAGGCGTGGAAAAAGTATTCCGACGAGGAAAACGAAATTCTGGCGTTCACGGGCGATACGCCGCACAACGCCTCTTCGCCCATCGTGAGAATGGTGGGGAACGAATACAGCGTGGATCTCATTCTGCGCAACAACCGCACGAGCGAGCGGTATCCCGACGGCATCTTCCACGCGCATCCCGAATACCATAATATCAAGAAAGAGGGGATCGGGCTTATCGAGGCAATGGGATTGTTCATTCTTCCCGGCAGACTGAAAAAACAGCTCGCCATGATCGCGGATATTCTCTGCGGCAGGGAAAAGTACGACGAACAGGCGCTTTCCGATCCCGAAAATTATCTGTACGTACACCGCGCTATGATAAAATCGCTCAAGGAAAAGTTCGGGAGCGGAACTTACGAACAGGCGCACGAAACGGTGATAAGTTACGTGAACGAAACGTGCAGAAACATTCTCGACAACACTGCGGTGTTCAAAAAAGACGAAAAGGGCGTCAGAGGGTTCAAGGGCTTTCTGGCAAGCCTGGATATAACGGAGGTTTAAAATGAACAACATTCTTGTAACGGGCGGCGCGGGCTATATCGGTTCGCATACGCTGGTCGAACTCATTAAAAACGGCTACGATCCCATTGTCGTCGACAACCTTTCCAACAGCAAGATGGAGGCGGTGCGGCGCGTGGAAAAGATCACGGGCAAAAAACTGACCTTTATCAAGGCCGACCTCCTCGACAAGGCCGCGCTCGTGAAGATCTTCACCGATTATAAGTTCGAATCGGTCATAAATTTCGCGGGGTTCAAAGCCGTGGGCGAGTCTGTGGCGAAACCGCTCGAATACTACAACAACAATCTGACGGGCATGCTCAACCTGCTCTTCGTCATGCGGGATTTCGGCGTGAAAAATATCGTTTTCAGCTCCTCGGCGACCGTTTACGGCGATCCCGAAGAAGTCCCCATCAAGGAGAGCGCCAAAACGGGCGGCACAACGAATCCCTACGGCAGCAGCAAGCTCTTTATCGAATATTTCTTAAAAGACCTTTACAAGGCGGACAACAGTTTCAATATCGCCATATTGAGGTATTTCAACCCCGTCGGCGCGCATGAGTCCGGACTTATCGGGGAAGATCCGCGCGGCATACCCAACAATCTCTGTCCGTATATTTCCAAAGTGGCCATCGGCGAGCTGCCCAAGCTCAGAATTTTCGGCGACGACTACGATACGCCCGACGGCACGGGCGTGCGCGACTATATCCATGTGGTCGATCTCGCGCGGGCGCATGTGCTCGCCATTAAAAAGCTGGAAACAAAACCGGGGCTCATCATCGCGAATATCGGCACAGGCGTGGGATACAGCGTGCTCGATATGGTAAAGGCCTTTTCCAAGGCCGTCGGCCGCGACATCCCCTACGAAATAGTGGACCGCCGCCCCGGCGACATCGCCGCCTGCTATGCGGATCCGTCCTATGCCTATGAACTGCTCGGTTTCAAGGCGGAAAAGACGCTCGACGACATGTGCCGCGACAGCTGGAACTGGCAGCAGAAAAATCCGCACGGCTACGAAGAGTAAAATACAAAAATATTGCATGATTTTGAAAAAAGCCTCTTTGCAAAAAGAGGCTTTTTTGTATTTTCGGCGTTTTTATCCCTTTGAAAAATTGCAAATTCAGAGAAAAAGTGTTAAAATAAAGAAAAACGCGGGAGAATTTTATGGGATTCGGTTACGTAAGGGCGTGTGCGGCGACGCCGAAAGTGCGCGTCGCGGACGTCGACTTCAATAAACTCAGTATTTTAAGGGCGGTCAGCGAAGCGCGGGAAAACGGCGCGGCGCTTTTGGTTTTGCCCGAACTCTGTCTTACGGGCTATACCTGCGGCGATCTTTTTTACAGCGACGTACTGCTCGGCGGCGCGCGCCGCGCGCTGGCGGAGATCGCCGCGGCCGCAAAGGAGAGCGACCTTTTGATATTCGTCGGATTGCCGTTGCGGAAGGACGGGCTGATCTACAACTGCGCCGCCGTGTTAAACCGCGGTGAGGTGCTCGCTTTCGTACCGAAAACGTTTGTCCCGAATTATCGGGAATTTTACGAAAAGCGCTATTTTGCCCCCTGTCCCGAAGAAAACGGCTTCGTGTCGTTCGGGGGAAAAGAGGTGCCGTTCGGCAAAAAGCTGGTTTTTCGGGCGCGGGGCTTTGAAGATTTCACCGTATCCGCGGAAATATGCGAGGATTTGTGGGCGGTGAAACCGCCTTCCGCCGACCACGCTCTGGCTGGGGCGAACATCATCGTGAACCTCTCGTGCAGCGATGAAACGGTCGGAAAATCCGAATACCGCCGTCAGCTCGTGTCTTCGCATTCCGCGAGGATCGTCGCGGGCTACGTATATGCGGACGGCGGCGACGGCGAGTCGAGCACGGACATGGTCTTTGCGGGCGACAATCTCATAGCGGAAAACGGAAAAATCCTGCGTTCGGGCACATTGTTTGAAAACAAGGCGCTCTTTGCGGAAATCGACGTCGGATTTATCGCCTACGAGCGGAGCTGTCTGTTCAACCACGGTTACCGCGCGGCCGAAGGCTACCGCTATATCGATTTTTCCTGCGACGACAGCGTTACCGTGCTCACGCGCGAATACCCGAAAACGCCCTTCGTGCCAGCGGATAAAGCCGAACTGTCCTCCCGCGCGGAGCTTATATTGACCATGCAGGCGGCGGGATTGAAAAAGCGTATAGAGCACGTGCGCGCAAAGACCGTGGTCATAGGGCTGTCGGGAGGGCTGGACAGCACGTTGGCCCTGCTTGTCGCCGCACGGGCGATGAAATCGCTCGGCCGCGAGCCGAAGGATATTCTCGGCATCACGATGCCCTGTTTCGGCACCACGTCCCGCACGTTCAACAATACGGTAAAACTGGCGCGCGCGCTCAAGATCACGCTGAAAAAGATAGATATCGCAAAAGCCGTTACGCGGCATCTGAAGGATATTTCGCACCCGCTCGATCTCTACGACGCGGCGTACGAAAACGCGCAGGCGCGTGAACGCACGCAGGTCATCATGGACGTGGCGAACTCCACGGGCGGGCTGGTCGTCGGCACGGGGGATCTTTCGGAACTCGCGCTCGGCTGGGCCACGTATAACGGCGATCATATGTCCATGTACGGCGTAAACGCCTCCGTGCCGAAAACGCTGGTGCGCTACCTCGTGGAATACACGGCGGCGAACAGTCCTTCGCGGCTGAAAACGGTACTTTCGAATATTTTGGAAACGCCCGTCAGCCCCGAACTGCTGCCGGCGGAAAACGGCGAGATAAGCCAGAAGACGGAGGAGCTGGTAGGTCCGTATATACTGCACGACTTTTTCCTTTACTATATGCTGCGCGCGGGATTTTCGCCGCGCAAGACCTATGCCGTCGCGGTCAAGACTTTCAACGGCGATTTCTCTCCCAAAACGATATATAAATGGCTGGAAACCTTTGTAAAGCGGTTTTTCTCACAGCAGTTCAAGCGTTCCTGCCTGCCCGACGGCGTGAAGATCGGTTCGGTGTCGCTTTCGCCGCGCGGCGACTGGCGCATGCCGAGCGACGCGCAGGCCGCGCTGTGGCTGAAAGAGCTGGAGGACGTAAAAGAAACGGTAAAATAATATGAAGGAAAGAAATTACGTAAGGGCGGTCGTTACCGAAAAATGCGAACGGAGCGCGGAGGCCGGGCACCCGTGGGTGTACGCGGAAGAGATAATTTCCCTAAGCGGCGCCTATGAGAACGGCGATCTCGTGGACGTAGTGAGCAAAAAGGGCAAATACCTCGGCACGGGATTTATCAACGACCATTCCAAAATCCGCGTTCGCATCATATCGTATAACGCGAACGATACGTTCGACGAGGCGTTTTACAGGCGCCGTATCGAATACGCCTATCAATACCGCAAGACGGTACTTTGCGGCGAAACGGAGGCCTGCCGCCTGATTTTCGGCGAAGCGGATATGTTTCCGGGACTGACCGTGGACAGGTTCGGTAACGTCCTCGTCGCGCAGGTGCTCTCGCTCGGGATCGACAAGATCAAAGGCATGCTCTTCCGCCTGCTCGTGGAAGTGCTGGAAGCCGACGGCCAGAAGATAGACGGCGTTTACGAGCGCAACGACGTTTCCATCCGCAAGCTCGAGGGACTGGAGGAATATAAGGGTTTTTATCCGCTGGAGGGCAAAACGCCCGATTTCAGCAAGTCGTATATCGTGGAAAACGGCATAAAATACGCGGTGGACTTCGTGGACGGACAGAAAACGGGGTTTTTCCTCGACCAGCGGTTCAACCGCCTGCGCGTGGCAAAACTCGCCGCGGGAAAGGACGTTTTGGATTGTTTCACGCACACGGGATCGTTCGCGCTGAACGCCGCCAAAGGCGGCGCTAAGAGCGTGCTGGCTGCGGATATTTCCGAAACGGCGGTGGAAACGGCGAAAGAAAATGCCCGTTTGAACGGGCTGGAGGATAAGATCGCTTTCGAGGTCGCGGACGTGTTCGACCTGCTCCCCCGCCTGGAGGCGGAGAAGAAGAAATTCGATCTCGTGGTGCTCGATCCGCCTGCGTTCACGAAATCGAGAAAGACGGTGGATTCGGCCATGCGCGGATACAAAGAGATCAATTACCGCGGCTTGCGGCTGACGAAGCGGGGCGGATATTTCGCCACCTGTTCCTGTTCGCATTTCGCCACGGAGGAACTCTTCGTGAAGATGCTCAAGGAGGCGGCGCGTCAGGCGGGCGTGCAGCTCAGGCAGATCGAGGGCGCGCAGCAGGCGCCCGATCACCCGATCTTATGGAACGTGCCCGAAACGGATTATCTTAAATTTTTCACTTTTCAGATCGTTTGAAAAACGCCGCAAAAAAATTGCGGCGTTTTTTTGGTTTTTTTTGTAAAAGCTCTTGACAAATCGTTAATTTGTGCTATAATAATAGTAATCATTACTGATAAGGAATTTGCGATGGCTGAAAATATGTCCGAGGGCAAGGGGCGGCGCTCTTATCCGAGAGACGTCGTGATACAGGTCCTCAAAAATTCATACGATCACCCTACGGCGTACACCGTGTACGAACGCGCGAGAGAGATCAAGCCCGATATCAGCAGGGGAACGGTTTACAGAAACTTAAAGCTTTTGACCGACCGCAGCGAAGCCCTGCTTTTGGAAACGGGCGGCGGATTCGCGCATTACGACGGGCATACGGAGGAGCATTCTCATTTCGTGTGCAAAAACTGCGGGGAAATCGCGGATATTTTCGTAAAAGCTCATATACCGAAAGAGATTTTCGATATGGGATTGGTTGTAACCGAAGCGAGGTGCATCTACTACGGTTACTGCAATAAATGTAGAGAGAAAAACAATTAAAAAGGAGAAAGGATTATGAAAAAATTTGTTTGTTCGGTTTGCGGTTATGTACATGAGGGCGACAGCGCCCCCGATTTTTGCCCCGTCTGCAAGGCGCCTAAGGAAAAGTTCACGGAACAGGGCGATATGACCTGGGCTGCGGAGCACGTCGTCGGCGTTGCGTCGGACGTCGCGGAGGACATCAAAAACGATCTCCGCATGAACTTCAACGGCGAATGTTCCGAAGTCGGCATGTATCTCGCCATGAGCCGCGTCGCTTTCAGGGAAGGGTATCCCGAGATCGGCCTGTATTATGAAAAGGCCGCTTACGAAGAGGCGGAACACGCCGCGAAATTCGCGGAACTTCTGGGCGAAGTGGTAACTCCCTCCACGAAAAAGAACCTCGAACTGAGGGTTGCGGCGGAAAACGGCGCTACGGCGGGCAAGACCGACCTCGCGAAGAGAGCGAAGGCCGCCAACCTCGACGCCATTCACGACACCGTTCACGAAATGGCGAAGGACGAAGCCCGTCACGGCGCCGGATTCAAGGGTCTCTTGAAGAGATACTTCGGCGAATAATTCCGCTTTCTGTCAATGCAAAAAAGCGCGCCCTCGCGGCGCGCTTTTTTCGATTCGTTTCCTATTGTATCGCGAGGGGTGTTTTTATCCACCGGACGCAAAAAAAACAGTTTAATTTAATATTGAGCATAAGTATACATTCTATCTGACTGATAAATAAAAATAATATAAGAATCGCCGGCATACTTGTCATTTTCGATAGTCTTTTTATACCACTCGTAAGATTGTCCGCTATCGTATAAATATTCCGTTTCAATGGGACTATGCCCATTCAAATCAAAACCCGATTCCTTCATTCGAAGAACGAGAGATTCCAACTCTTCGTTCTTTTCCTGTGAAAATTCACTAAGAAAATCTTCTTCGCGTGCAGGCACATCAAAAACATAATATGCCTTGCCTCTTCCGTCAAAACCGCCGAACGTCCCTTGGTTAAAATATAAAACATTCCATTCCTCGGGTATAGTGATTTGGAACTTCTTATAAATATTCCGGCGGTGATTCGGTTCACCGCTATACGGGAAGAAAAAACACAGAATAATAGCGCACAGACAAAGAGAAAGGATAACGGAATAAAAGATTACCGTTTTGATTTTTATTTTTGATTTACTCATATCTTATTATTATATACGTTCATAGTCCCTTTGGTTGATAAATTGTCTGCAAAACTAATCAATCTATAATTATTATATATATAACTTATAGCTATTGATGTAGCAAACCAGTATTCACTGATGGGAACAACACAACTACCCTTTGCAGAAACATAAACAGATTTTATATCGTTTAATCCAGTCCAATTTTTTGCGTCATTAAAATTGCACATTTTACTGTTATAATATACTGTTATGCCTTTTGTTAATGGATTCATAATTTTTATATTCCATTTTCCGTTGGTTTTTCCCTGATTTGTAATTTGAAGATAGTTATAGACATACTCTGTGCGTCTTCCGATAGTCATTGTTCCGTTAATACTTAAATTATTTGCGTAAATATAATATTCATAAATGTTACTGATAAATCTTGCGGCTATATGTGTTGCAAAACCATTTTCAGAAATATAAACAAATTTTGAAGTGTCGGAAGATAAATTAAAGGAATCAATATCTTTTAAGTTTGTCCAAGATTTAGCATCATTTTCGTTGCACATTTTTGTGTTATAATCCACTTTCATGCTTGAACTATATGTATTAGTAATATTAATCAGCCACTTGGAACCTACTTTTGTTACTATTGCGATATCGTTTGCAACGGTTTTTCTTGTCTCAAACGTAACATTTAAAATATTCCTATCTAAGTAAAGTTCATCAGCGTATGTAATAATTTTATAGCCATCTTTTATATAACAAAATGTAATATAAGAAGCCAATAAGTTTTCGCTTATATTAACTGTTACGTATCCATTTGCAGGAATAGATATAAAGTCTATATCGCTTATTTCTAAAAATAATTTTGCATGATCAGGTAAACACATTAATTGAGTGAACGCCGTTGGAGGTTGAGTTTAAATTCAAATACAACGGGTCTGACACGTCAACATTAATGATTACGTTATAATCTCCAATTATTCCATATGATTGCGCAAGGGAAAAAACACTAATTAAAGCAGCTAAAACACTATTATAACTTTCATATACATTAAAATCATAAATATCGGTTATTTGAATTTCTTTACTTTCAACGTTGCTTCTACATATATTAACAGAATGCAAAGCAAAACCTAAATCCTCTTCATAGCACGTAGCGGTATTCAATGGGTCTGGTGCAAATATATTGTAATCTACTTTATCCTCAACTAAATTAGAATTAACAAAATCATACGTAGTTTGCGAACCAACAACTCTGTTCCCATTAACAGGAGAGTAATCACCTGGAAAAAAGTTTTCAATCCAAGCATGAGTCAATAATTCAGCCGATAACAAGTAATTCGAGGCATTAAACCAAGCAATCGCCGCAGGAACAGCCGTGGCTGATAGGGCATAAGTTGAAGCGTAAGTCGGAACGTCTATGTCTGATGCCCTTAATTCTTGTTGAGGGCTATCAATAGAGACTTCACTTTCGCTTGCAACGGACTGATACATATCCAAAATTTCTTTTGTTCCTCTAATCAATGTATTTATTTTAGTAGTTTCTTGTTCATCAGTATATTTCTGCTGCTTACTAACAACAACTTTTTGTTACTTGTACATATATCCTATCACTATTGGAAAAATTTGTCAATCGAAATGGGCGATATGGTTCTGCTAATAGAAAAAAACGGGTTCTTTTCGCCATTTCTCCTGCGCCGTACTATTCCGCCAAAAAAGCGCACCCTCGCGGCGCGCTTTTTTCGTGCCTTCCGTGCCTCTTTTCTCCCCGAAAAAAATTTTGACTTTTCTGAAAATTAGCCGCGGAAAATATTTGACAAATCCATTTTTGCGTATTATAATATTGCTGAAAGTTGCATTAAGCAAACTTTTAGGAGGTAGGAGAAATGCCGCTGGCAATGGCTCCCGTGGGAGAGGAACTGAAAATCACGAAAGTAATTACGGACGAAAAGACGAAAAGACACCTTGAAAATTTAGGGATTCTGGTGGGTGGAAGCATCGAACTGATTTCCTCCTCGCAAGGGGATCTGATCGTAAAGGTGAAGGACGGAAGGCTCGCGCTCAACCGGCAGGTGGCGACGAGGATTTTCGTTGCCTGATCTTCCGGGGAGGTATATATGGAGAAGTATTTAAGCGAATTTGCCATCGGCGAAGAGGGCGTGGTAAAGCGCGTCGTAGCGGAAGGAAAAATCAAGCGTCGTCTGTTCGATATGGGCGTGACGCCCGCCGCCACCGTGCGGTTGAGAAAAGTCGCCCCTCTGGGGGATCCGATCGAGGTCACGATTCGCGGCTACGAACTCACGCTGCGAAAAAGCGAGGCACAGACCGTTTTGACGGAGGTGAAGGACTGAAATGAAATTTGCGTTAGCGGGCAATCCCAACTGCGGAAAAACGACGCTATTCAACGCGCTTACCGGCAGTACGGCGCACGTCGGCAACTGGCCCGGGGTCACCATGGATAAGCGGGAAGGAGTGTATAAGAAACTCCAAGAGAAGGTGCAGATCGTCGATCTTCCCGGTATCTATTCCCTGTCGCCCTATACGCCCGAAGAGGTCGTCTCCCGCAATTTTATCCTCGACGAGAA